>Ga0157380_10001990_pt1 | contig 13601 bp, 12 predicted proteins | sample S35metaG_FD_119757 | JGI IMG/M metagenome (GOLD analysis project Ga0157380, IMG submission 119757) | Switchgrass rhizosphere microbial communities from Kellogg Biological Station, Michigan, USA - S3-5 metaG | ecosystem: Host-associated > Plants > Roots > Rhizosphere > Soil | place: USA...
CACGATCTCCCAGCCGATACCAATGCGCAGCAGCTCGATCGAGAGCGACATCTCGATCGGCTCCGCCTCGTCGAGGTCCACGGTGAATGCGAGCACGGCGTCGATGCCGGTTTCCGCTTGGTAGGCGCGATCGATATCGACGAAGCGGGCGACCGTCTTCTCCGGCCGTTGGATGTCGAGATATTGCACGATGGCCTTGTCGGAAGCTCCTGAAAAAGCCAGTCGTCCCCGATCCATCACATGCGCCCGATGACACAGCCGCACGACCGCGCTCCAATCGTGTGTGACCAGCACGCCCGACGCGCCATCGCTGAGCAGCGCACGAAACCGCGCGTGACACTTCGCCTGGAAATGCTCGTCGCCAACGGCCAGCAGCTCGTCGATCAGATAAATATCGTGACGCGACGCTGTCGCGGTCGCGAAGTACAGCCGCGCCGTCATGCCGCTCGAGTAGGTCCGAATCGGACGCTCGAAGGCGGACTCCAGTTCGGCAAATCGCTGAATGTCGTCGAGCATTGCCGGCACGTCTTCACGGGGAGTACCGACAAGACGCAGATAACGCCTCGCATACTCGCGGCCCGTCAGATGCGGATTGCCGAATCCGCCAAGCTCGAAGACGCCGGCGACCGTACCAACGCGGGTGACGGATCCATGTGTCGGATCGAGAACGCCACCCAGCACGCGTAGTAACGTGCTCTTGCCGGCGCCGTTTCTGCCCAGCACGCCGACGATGTCGCCGGTCGCCACGTCGAGCGAGACGCCTGAGAGCGCCTGCACGCTTGGCGTTCCCGACGGAAGTCCGCGGAGCCTGTCCCACAACGTGACAGCTGATGCGAGAGGGAACGACATGTCGACCCTTTCGCATCGCAACGCCGTCGTCAGTTGCGCTGAGGTCACCGTGGTGAGGTCTCGAGCAGCTGCAGGTCGCCCTTTAGCAGTCGGCTATAGATTTCATCGAAACGTCGCCCGCCGGCATCATCTGAATGCCACTTGACGGCGAATGCGCGCGAGCGCCGGCCGATCTCTCGACGCTTCTCCGGATGGTCGATGAGATCTCGCAGTACCGATTCAACGGTCTCCGCGGTGGCGTTAACGATGGGGAGTTCGTCCGCGTATGCAGGAATTTCCCGGCGCAGGCTCTCGAGCCACTCCGGCCGGATGTAGGCGACGACCGGCTTGCCCAGCATCATCGCCTCGCGCGCCGTCGCGCCGACCCATCCATACGTGAGCATGTCAAGGAAGATGTCGGCTTGTACCTGCACATAACGCAAGTCTCGATTGGGAATGTCAGTTGGCTCCAACAGATCGAGGACGTAGCCTTCCTGGCGCAGACGCTCGATCACCGGATGATAGATATGCGTGCACTTGATATTCACACCGTCGTCGTCGGTGCGGCTGGAGCGATGGCCAATCCCGTGATAGAGCCGCACACCTTGCGGCGGCAAAGGCGCCAGCCTGAATTGATGCGGAATTGCCAAGTCGGGACGCCAGATGTCCGGGCTCAAGCAGTAGAACTCGGGCACTTCGTGAACGGTCGGCGCGAGATTGAAGTCGGCGCGATTGCCGCCCAGCAGGCATTGATAGTCCGCAACAGCATTACGAAAACGGCCCCAGTCAAGATTTCGTTCATCGGAGCACACGGCCGGGTCGTTGCGCCACCGGCAGATCGTGCACACCGGCGTCTCTCCCCAGGACGCGAAGGACGTCTGCGAAACACCATCCAGACAGCCGTTGTTTGTATAGACGACCTTCTTCCCGAGATCGCGGAGCAGATAGATCTCGGCGTGACGACTGAAACGCCTGGCAATCGCCTGTTCTAACGGGAATCCGAAGCACATTCCGTGCGCGTTGCTGAAATGGAAAATGTCGTACTTGTAGATGGCCTCAAGGAAAAAGGCGAGGTTGTGCACGACCTCGTCAGGCGTGTCGCCAGTGAAGCGAAAATCGTCGCCGTGATAATAGATCTGCGTCGCGGGGTTGGTGTCCCAATTCAACAGGTCAGCGGACCAGCCAAGTCGGCGCAACGCTCGCGACAGATACCAACCGTTGTAATACGCCTGGCCAACGAACAGGACGCGCCGGCCGGCGAGCTTTTCGAATGCGGGCCGCAGCATCTGGTGATTGGCAAGCAGATACTGGAATTCCGCCAGGCCGTCTTGAAGCAGGTCACTAGGCAGCTGCGCCGGCAGCCCCGCGAGCTTCCGCAGTTCCCGGCGAAATGCGCGCGACTGCCGATCCGGGCGTCGCCTGAAGCGCTGCCATTTCAAGGACGCGCGACGCGCGAATCTTTCGGCCGGACTGCTTACCCGGTACTCGAACGAGTCACGAAGCCTGTTGACAACTCCCACTACGCGCCTCGATCGCTCTCACCGCCCAGCATTTGACCGACGCGCGTCCGACCGCAATTCATCAACGCATCAATGATCGACAGGCCGGCGACGAAGCCGTCACCCGGCCGTTGTGCGTAGATCGGATGACTGAAATGCTGATACTGCAGTGTCAGACCGGCGGCGGAAAATGCGGCGTCGTCTTGATACTCGCCCGCTCCGCCGCCGCAGAGATAACGATCGGCGCCGACGCGTTTCGTAAGCGCCACCAGCAGATCGGTTGATTGTTCGCTCACGCCGAGCCGCGATGAAAAATGCCACACCGGCGCACGCAGGCCGATATGGTCTGCCAGCTGCATGATGGCCTTGCTGTTATAGCGCGCCAGATTGTCGTCGGCGTTCATCACCATCGGCTCGAGAAGCGGCATGGTCTCGGCAAAAAACGGCGTTCGGCCGTAACTGGCACGGAGCGTCTTGAGGAGCTTGTCCCGCCATGGCTGCCTGGCGGCGAACTCGATTTCGCTCACGGCGCGAACGCCATGGAAAGAGCGAACAATCGGCGCCGTCACCCATTCCGCGCGGCCGTTGACAAGTAATCGCACGCGATTCGACCAGTTGCCGCCGGTCTTCGGATATTGCACGTGATCGAGGAACACGAATCGATCGCAGCGCGCGACCTTGTCAAAGTAGCCAAGCCACGGGAAGAAATTCGGCTGATGGATTGCGACTGTCGTCATGCGGAACGATGCTTACGGCCGCGAGATCGCCATCCAGACCAAGTCGCATGACCGGCCGTCGATGAAGACCGCGTCCCGCTCGACGCTCTGCACCGTGAAGCCGATCTTTTCGTAAAGGCGCTTGGCGGCGATGTTAGTGTCGAGGACGTGCAAGTGCACGCGGCGAAGATTCAAGTCGTCGAAGGCGTGCCGCAGCAGCGCCCGGCACGCGGCCGTGCCAATGCCCACGCCCCTGGCGGAAGCCACGCCGATGCGGATTTGCAGCTCCGCGGATCCCTGAGCCGTGTCGATCGAGTGCAGCTGACAGCTGCCGACCAGACGGTGATCGGCGGTGCGTCGAATCCCAAAAATCGCCACATCCTTCCGGGAGCGGATGTCGCGGAACCAGGCGTCGTGATCCGGCCGGTGCACAGGCCGAAAGGGCGCGCTCAACACGACCAGATCCCGATCGTTGATCCAGTCGAACAGTTGCTCGGAATCGGCGTCGGTGAGCGGCGCGAGATAGGCGGTGTCCGTGGTCCCCGTCATTGCGGTTGAAAAGTCTTCAGCCATTGCTCGAGGTTGAGCAACGACCAGATCAGCAAGCGGCGATTGTGGCGGCCTTCCAGGTGCTCCGTGACCAGCGGCTGGATCTCACTGCGCGATAGATAGTCGAATAGCCGCGGTCGTCCCTCGAGCAGCGTGTGACGAACATAATCGATACTCTCGCCCTTGAACCAACTGGCGTCCGGAGCCGAGAAGCCTTGCTTTTCGCCGTCGACGATCTCGGCGGGCAGGTAGCGGGCCATCAACTTCCGCAACACGATCTTTCCGTCTCGAGTCTGTGAATAGTATTTAGCAGCCTTCGGCCCTGCCTCGTTTTCATCGAGCCTCGGTGCCGCCGACAGGTTGGCTAGCTTTAGCTTGAGTGGCAGGTGCTGAGCGAAATCGACCAAGTCGTTGTCGAGAAACGGCACGCGCGTTTCGAGGCCGTGCGCCATGCTCAACTTGTCCTCCATGACGAGCAATCCGTGGAGGAAGGTCTTGGCCTCGAAATACAGAGACTGGTTCACGTAGTCGGCCGGCGACGAGGGGGACGAGTTCCTGGGAAACACGCCGCGGAAGATGTCGCGCGTCGAGACGTGCTTGACGTCGGACCAGATTGGCGCGAACACGGCTTCAGCCGAGTCCACTGGGAGCAGGCGTTGCCAGAAGCCGTAGTAACGATCGACGTAATCGTCGAAATCCAGGCTGCCCAACGCGCGGTAATAGCGCCACGGGTAGCCGGCGAACAACTCGTCGCCGCCGGAACCCGCCAGCGCGACCTTGACAAACTTGCTCGCAAGTTGCGCGATGTAGAAGTTCGGATAGCTCTGGCCGACGCGCGGCTCCTCCATATGCCACACCAGCCGCGGGATCACCCGCTGCATGTCGCCGGCTTTCAGCACCATCTCGTAGTGTTCGGTCTTGAATCGGCTCGACACGCGCTCCGAAAGCACACGCTCGTCAAAGGCCAGCTCGAGGCCCGACGCCGACGACAGATCGAAACCGCACGTAAACGTCTTGAGGTTCTCGACGCGGTTTGACGCGAGCGCGGTAATGGCGCCGGAATCGAGACCGCCGCTCAGATACGCGCCAATTTCGACATCTGACACGAGCTGTCGCTGAACCGCCTGGCGGAACAGCCGATCGAGTTCTTCAACGCACTCGTCGTCATCGGCCGTGATCGTTTCCCGAAAATCGAAATCCCAGAACTTCGCCGGCCCGGTCATCCGCCTCGACGGCTCGATGGTGAGGCTGCAGCCCGCCGGCAACAGCCGGACGCCGGCAAACAACGTCCGATCCGAGAAGAAATTCTGGAACGTGAGGTATTCGACGAGGCCTTCGCGATCGAGGGTGCAGCGCGTGCGCGGGTCGGCGAGGATCGCCTTGACCTCGGAGCCGAAGAGGAATGCCGACGGCGTGATGCTGTAATACAGCGGCTTCGTGCCGTAGCGATCTCGGGCGATGGTCAGCCGCCGCTGCTGACGATCCCAGATTGCAAACGCGAACATTCCGTTCAGTCGCGACAGGCACTCGACGCCCCACACCGCGAACGCATTCACCAGGACTTCAGTGTCGGATTGCGTCTTGAACGGCGTGCCGGCGCGCTCCAGCTCGCGGCGCAATTCGAGGAAGTTGTAGATCTCTCCGTTGTAGGTCACCGCGAACCGGCCGGTGGCATCGAACATCGGCTGGGCGGCGGCCTCGCTGAGATCGATGACGGCCAGCCGGCGATGACCGAGCCCGCAGGCAGTGTCAAGGAAGGTCGCCGTGCCGTCGGGCCCGCGATGGGCCACTGCCGCGGTCATCGATCTGATCGCGGCGACGTCCGCCGGGCGGCCGTCGAATTCAACCGCTCCGGCTATCCCGCACATAGATGTCTGAAGGTATCAATCACGAATGTTCGGACGTCCGGCGCGCTCCAGCATTCGATCGTAGCCGGCCAACGTCGCGTCGGCGCGGCCGCGAACGCTCCGCTCGATTCGTGCACGCGGCGGCATCGGTTCGTCCTGCCACCACTCCGGATGGGTCAGCACCTGCAAACGCGGGTTCGCTCGCTCGCTCAGCACTTCGGTGAGAGGCCGAAACCGCCACAGACCGTTTGAATCTGACACGTATCCGACTTCCGTACGGAAGTACGCGGAGTAGGTGTTGATCAAACCCGCATACGCCGCGCCGCGGAAACCATTGGTAATGGCGTCGGGATTGTGAAACGAAAACGCTCGCACCTCGGTGCCGAAAGCCGCAGACACAATCGACCGTTCGAAGCTCAGTTGCTGTTCGAGATCGCGCTCGCCTGAAATCCGGTAGGCGCTCGCATCGAAATGCAGTCCGATGTCATGCCCCAATGCGATGATCGCCTTGACACGGTCGACAACGGCAGCCTCGAGAACGTTGTAAAAGGCGCTGCGCAGCTGCAAGAAATAAGTCGCGCGACAGCCTTCGGCCGCTTCAATCTCGGCGAGATAAACGGCCGCATGGACCGACACATCAACGTCATGCCGCCACCATACGATCGGCAGTTCGGTAGCCGCGTCACCGAAGCGGGCAAACGCATAGTGCGCCTTGGCAAGCCGAATGAGCTCGCGGTAATTGCCTCGGGTGAATTCGTCGTACGTCTGGGATTCGGTCATCTGCAAATGGTCGCGCACAGCTCGATGGCACTGATCGATGTGCGCTTCGCTGAGGTCACGCCGGCGCTCCAAACCGCCGCCGCCCGATGGCTTTCAGCCAGGCCTCGCCGCCGTCTCGCAGGTCGATGGCGGTGCCCTGCGCGTTCGACGCTTCGGTGATCAGCAACGCGTGATCGCGTTCACCGACGTTGACGAGCACGCCTCGCAGGGGTCCCTGTGAAATGTGTCCGATGATATCTCCGGCCCCCGCACCTCCCTCAGCCGGGGCGTCGTAGAGCTTGGCCTCCCACACCTGCACGCGTTCATCGCCAAGGAATGTGAACGCTCCTGGATACGGCCGCGTCTGCGCCCTGATGAAATTGTAGACATCGAGACTCGGCCGGCTCCAATCGATCACGCCGTCGGACGGCGCGCGCTGCGGCACGACCGATCCCGATCCGGGAGCCTGCGGCCGTGGCGTGCAGGATCCATCAATCAGTCCCGGAAGCGTGGCCTCCAGCACCGCCCGGCCGGCGATCTCGACGCGAGCGTAAAGCGAAGCGATCGTATCGTTGAGCAGGATCGGAACCGCCCGCTGCCCAACGATTCCCCCCGTATCGATGCCGTCGTCCAGTTGGAAGAACGAAATCCCGGCTTCGCGTTCGCCGTTGATCATCGCCCAGACCAGGGGTGCGCCGCCGCGGTAGGCCGGCAGCAACGAGGCGTGCATCCCATAGGCGGGCGCCAGGTCGCGCCACGCGCGCGGCACGATGTGGTACCAACCGACCACCAGAAACAAATCCGGGCGCCACGAGGCGAGCTTCGCAATCAACGCCTCGTCGCGTGCCGGACCCGTCATCACGACCGAAGGCACGCCCCAGTTCGCGGCGAGCGACTCGAGATCGGCATGCAAGACATTGGTCACGAGCTGCTCGGAGTACGAGATGGCGAAGCGGCGCGGCGCCGTGACGATACCAGCGATCTCCACTCCGGGAGTGACGCGGGCAAGCTCGGCGCACTGTGCGCCAAACGTGCTGGCAGCGACAACGACGATGCGCGTCATCGAGTGGGTGTAAAGGCCATGGCCAAAGGGTGTCGGCTGTGTGTCACGCTTGCCGTATGGCGACGACGGTAATGCCGGCTTCCTGTATGTCCAGCCGCTCGATCGCAAGATGCAGGCGATCGCACCAGGCCCGCACTTCTTCCGGTGTATGCCGGTGACTATTGAGCGGCCGGTACCAATCGAAGTTCACGTGATTGTTCTCGGCCTCGCTGAAATCTTCCCGGTAGTACATCTTGCAGAAGTGCCAGTAGATGAACCGCTGTAAATCGTACTGGCCTTTTTTGATGCCAAGCTGCGGCACATCATCCGGAATATTGACGGTCGCGCCAAGCTGTCCGAGGGCCATGCCCAACCGCGTCAGTGGCATGAGTGCGTCCCACGCCTCGGCGTCGGTGAGCGCCCGAATCTCAGACCTGATGTGATCATCCGCGAACTCGCGCAGCGGAGCTTTTTTGGCGTAGACGTAAAACATCACTCGGCCGCCGACCTTCACCTTGCGCACAACTGCTGCGAGCGCGGCCGCGGTGTTGTCCGTGTGATGCAGGACGCCTTCTGACAATGCCAGATCGATCGAGCCGTCTGGGACAGGCAGTTCCATCAGGTTGGCGCGAAGAAAATCGCCGGGTAGCCCGAGCTCGGAAAACCGCTGGCGCGCCACGTCGATCGCCGACGAGATGTCGACGCCGAGATAGTCGTTCGACTTGAGGTGTTCGCCGAACAGCAGCAACGCAGGATTGCCTGCGCCGCAACCGGCGTCGAGAATCAATCGGCCGCCGCCGCCAAGCCACGTGCCGACGACACGCTCGTCGCCGCCGCAATAGCGCTCGAGCAACCAAGTCCGAGTCGCCGCCTGAAACGTTGGCGACTCGTAGGTCGCGCGCTGGCTCCATTTGAAGCCAAATGCGTTTTCGGTCTGGGTCTGGGCGGTGGAACCTGGTGACGGCATCGATACGAGGGGATCGATGCCGAGCCGTTGCAAGGCCGACACTAACGGATCCATTCCTGTCGACGCTGCGCTCGCGTCTTCACATCTGCCTCAACGCGTCCACGATCCGGCTGAAGTCGTCAGGGCTCATGCGGTTGTGCAACGGAATCGCCATCGACTGCCTATCGCAGTCGCGCGCCGCGGGGAAATCGTCGGGGCGCAATCCGAATCGGTCGCGGTAATAGCCGAGTAAATGGACCGCGTGCGTGCCGGGACGGGTATTGATGCCGGCGGCAAGCAGCCTCGACATCATCTCGTTCCGCGGCAGCGGGGCCTCGGCGGGATCGACATAGCAGACGAACGATTGCCAGCCGTGAACGCCGTCCGACGGAATCTCCGGCAACCGCAGCCACGCCACCGCCGAGAGTTGATCGTGATAGAAGCGGGCCCACTTGTCGCGCTCGGCGATGTACTGATCGAGCTTGCGCAATTGGACCGCGCCGACCGCGCCCTGCAGATCGGTCATCCGGTAATTGAAGCCGAGCAGGTTGAAATCGGGCAGCAGATAGGGCTGCGGGCCGTTGTGACGCTGCTCTTCCGAGATCGACGCGCCATGATTGCGCAGCATGTTGATGCGTTCAGCGAGCCCGTCATCCGCAGTCGTCACCATTCCGCCTTCGCCGGTCGTGATCGATTTGCGCGGATGGAAGGAGAAGGCGCCCGCGACGCCCAGGCAGCCGGCCTCACGGCCACGGTAGCTGCTGCCGGCCGCGCAGGCGGCGTCCTCGATGACAGGAATGCCGGGCACTGCCGCGGCAATCGCGTCGATCTCAGCGCAGCGGCCGAACAGATGCACGGCGATGATCGCGCGGGTCCTCGGCGTGACCAGTGCCGCAAGCCCGTTCGGATCAACGTTGAAGTTCCGGCGCGACACATCGGCAAAGACCGGCGTGGCGCCGCAATACACGACGACGTTGGCCGTCGCGACCCAGGTAAACGCCGGGACGATCACCTCGTCGCCGGGCCCGACGCCCATCGCAGCGAGAATCAGGTGCAGCGCCGTGGTGCAGTTGCTGGTCGCGATCGCATGTCTGGCGCCGATCCGCGCGGCAAACGCACGCTCGAACTCGGCCACACAAGGTCCCTGCGTCAGCCAGCCGCGCTCGATCGGACCGCGCACGGCGTTCCACTCCTCGAGCCCGGTGTCCGGTTGCGAAATCTGAATTACCCGGTCAGCCATGCACACCGTCCGTAATCTGCCGTGGTTGCGATTGCATGTGCGCGCGGCGCCACTCGATGAGCTCTCGAAGCCCTTCCTCGAGGCCAATCGTCGCTTCGAATCCCAGATCCGCCTTCGCCTGCGCGGTCGACCCGACCCGATTGCGCACGAGAGTCGCCTGGTCGCGCGTGGCATACTTGACCGCCTGGCGCGATCCCGTCAGCGCCACCAGTCGTTCTGCCAGTTCGGCGAGCGACGTCCGGCGGCCGGTGCCGACGTTGTAGAACCGATCGCTCGCCGACGCGCGCATGGCGCATAGGTTGGCGATCGCGCAGTCGCGGACCGCCACGAAATCAAACGCCTCGGTGCCGTCGCCGAGCACCGTCGGTCCCTCTCCGCGATCGATCGCGTCGAGCATCTTCATGATCACCGCAATGTAGGCGCCCTTATAGTCCTGGCGCGGTCCATACACGTTCATGTAGCGGAGGCCGACGTAGTTCAACCCGTAGCGATGGTGGAACGCGCGCGCCATGGCTTCACCGGCGATCTTGGTCGCGCCATAGAAGTTCTTGTTGTTGAACGGGTGCGACTCGGTCATCGGCTCCTCGACGGCGTCGCCGTAGACCGACGCCGAGGACGAGTAGACGAGCCGCTCGACCTTGTTCCGCTGGCAGGCCTCGAGCACGTTGAAGGTGCCGGCCACGTTGACCTCGAAAGCGGCGCGGGGATACTCGTGACACTGCAGCAACCACAGCGCCGCAAGGTGAAAGACGCCGTGGACGCCGCGCATGGCGGCATCGAGCACATCCGGTTGGCAGATATCCCCGCCCGCCTCGAACACGCGCACGCGCGGATCGTTGAGGGCGCCGGACAGGTTGCCTCGGGTGCCGCGGGCAAAGTTGTCGTAGACGAGAATTTCGCCGACGTCAGTACGGGACAGCTCGTCGACGAGATGAGAGCCAATCAGACCGGCTCCTCCAATAACGAGGATTCGCTTTCCTTCTAGCTTCATGCGCTGGGCGCTCCCCTCAATTGATCGACGATTCGCGTCGCGGCGTCGCCGCGTCCATATGGCCCGGCCGCAGGCCACGACGGCGGCTCGGACAGGAATCGGCGCGCGGCGGACACGATGCGCAGCTGATCGGCGCCGGCCAGCGCGTTCACGCTCGCTGCGACGGTCTCGACCCATTCCGTTTCATCTCGCATCGTCACGCACGGCACCCGAAAGAAAAACGCTTCCTTCTGCACCCCGCCCGAATCCGTGACAATCACCGCCGCCGCCTGTTCCAGCGCGACCATGTCCAGGAACGGCTGCGGCTCCATCACGCGCACGCTCATCACGAGCGCAGCCAGACCAAACTCCTCGACCTTTTGCCGCGTTCTCGGATGCATGGGGAACACGACCGGCAGCTGATTCGACAACACCTGTAACGCGGACAGGATTTCGCGCAGCCGCCGCGGATCGTCGGTGTTCTCCGCACGATGGCACGTGGCGAGCGCAAATCGCTGACCGGCAAGACCGAGGGCGTCGATGATCCGGGAGCGCTCGCGCGCCTTCTCGCGATAGAAGAGCGAGACGTCGAACATGACGTCGCCGCACTGATGGACGCCGTCGACCATCCCCTCAGCGCGAAGGTGCGACACCGCCGTCGCCGTCGGACAGAACAGCAGCGTCGAGACCCGATCCGTCACGATGCGATTGATTTCTTCAGGCATCCGCCGATTGAACGACCGCAGGCCGGCCTCGACGTGCGCGACTGGCTGATGCAGCTTCACGGCCGCCAGCGCGCCGGCGAGCGTCGAGTTGGTATCGCCATAGACCAGCACCCAGTCCGGCGCTTCGTCGATCAGCACTTTCTCGATCCGCTCGAGCATCCGGCCGGTCATCTCGCCGTGGCCGCCGCCGGAGATTTCCAGATCGTAGTTGGGAGCCGGGAGGTCCAGCTCGTTGAAAAACACCTTCGACATGTTGTCGTCGAAATGCTGGCCGGTGTGGACGATGACCTCGCGCAGGCGGCGGTCGGCGCCGCTCCGGATGGCACGCGACACGGCCGAGGCCTTGATGAACTGCGGGCGCGCGCCCACGACGGTCACGACCTTCACGCTCATCCGCGCGTGACCACGCCGGCCGTCAACCGATACTTGATGCCGCTGCCGGCACAGGTTGCGATGCCGTCGCCCGTCAATGGCAGATCGAGCCGCTCGCCGTGCTCGCTCATCCAGCCGATTTGCCGCGCCGGCACGCCGGCCATCAGCGCGTACGGCTTGACGTCGCGATTGACGACGGCGCCGGCGCCGACGAACGCAAATGCTCCGATCGTCGTGCCGCAGACGATCGTGCAATTGGCGCCGAGCGTCGCGCCCTTCTTCACGAGCGTCGGGCGGTATTCGTCCTTGCGAACCACCGCGCTGCGCGGGTTGTAGACGTTCGTGAACACCATGCTCGGCCCGCAGAACACATCGTCTTCGAGCGTCACCGCGTCGTAAATCGACACGTTATTCTGGATCTTGCAGTTGTCGCCGATCACAACCTTGTTGCCGACGTAGACGTTCTGGCCGAAGGAGCAGCGCTTGCCGATCACCGCGCCGCCGCTGATGTGCACCCAGTGCCAGATGCGGCAATCCGCGCCGATGGTGGCGCCGGGATCGACGATCGCGGTCGGATGAATGGTGGTGGCCATGGGCTAAGCCTTCGGCATCACGCGCGCGCGCAGCGTGTCGGCCGGCGCGGCATCGGTGATCGGCGCATGCCGGATGCGGTGTGACAATTCGATCGAGGAACGGGCCTCGGCAATGCCGAAGCCACGGCCGGCGATCACTTCTTGATAGACGCGCGTATGCAGGTCGGTGAAGCCTTCGCTGAACTCGAGCTGCTTGCCGTCGACCGTGATCGCGCGGAACGTCGTCTTCGATCCGGGCTGCGGCTCGAACGGCAGATCGGACGCCTCGGCCGACAAGTACCACTCGACGTCGGCATTCGCCAGCGTCATGCTGCCGCCGGCGCGCTTGGGTTCGCGAAGGTGAACGGCGGACTCTTTGACCTCGCCGAACAGCCAGACCAGCAGATCGAAAAAGTGGATGCCGATGTTGGTGACGATGCCGCCGGAGCGTTCTTCGACGCCTTTCCACGACACGTCATACCAGCGTCCTCGCGCGGTGAGATACGACAGCTGCACGCGGTGTCGCTTCGCGGGTTGCGCGCGGAGCTCATCGCGGAACGCCGCGAGCGCCGGATGCAGTCGCAGCTGCAGCACCGTATAGATACGCCGGCCGGTCTCGTGCTCGAGCTCCTGCAGTCCGTCGAGATTCCATGGGTTGATGACGAGCGGCTTCTCGCAAAGCGCGTCGGCGCCGACGCGCAGCGCGACGCGCATGTGCGCATCATGCAGGTAGTTGGGCGAGCAGACGCTCAGGAAGTGCACGCGGTCCTCTGCAGGACCGCGTTTCAGCTTTTCCAGGTGCCGATCGAACCGCTCGAACTCGGTGAAGAACCGGACGTCGAACGCATAGCGATCGAGGATGCCGACGGCGTCGTGCGGATCGACCGCCGCGACCAGCCGGTTACCGGTGTCGTGAATCGCTTTAAGGTGACGCGCGGCCACGAACCCCGCGACGCCGGTCATGGCGAAGTTTTTTGGACTCATGATTGGGGTTGCGCTGCGGCGGTGAGGACGGCGGCCAGCTGCGGCGCGGTGACGCGCAACGAATACCGCGCTTCGATGGTCTGTCGTCCGGCCACGGCCATGCTGCGGCGCAGTTCGGCGTTCGTCAGCAACACGCTCAGATGCTCGATCCACTCATGCGGCGTCGACGCCAGCATGCCGTTGACGCCGTGCGTGATGATCTCGCGATTGACGCCGACCGCCGCCGCGACGACCGGCACACCGCAGGCCATGCATTGAATGGCCTTGAAGCCGCACTTGCCGCGCGACCAGTCATCGTCGGTCAGCGGATAGACGCCGATGTCGCAGGTGTTGAACAGGCTGACCTCGTCCGCCATCGACCACGGCGCCACCTGGACGTCGACGCCGGGAAAGTCGACGGGACGTCCGGCGCCGCTGACCTTCAGCGTGAACGGATGTCTCGCGGCGACCGCCGCGAGCACCTCCTTGAGCGACTCGAGATACCGGAACGTCGTCGGGCTGCCGATCCAGCCGACGACGAGCTTCCGCGTTCCCTCCGCCCCGGCACTGCTG
>Ga0157380_10001992_pt1 | contig 13595 bp, 14 predicted proteins | sample S35metaG_FD_119757 | JGI IMG/M metagenome (GOLD analysis project Ga0157380, IMG submission 119757) | Switchgrass rhizosphere microbial communities from Kellogg Biological Station, Michigan, USA - S3-5 metaG | ecosystem: Host-associated > Plants > Roots > Rhizosphere > Soil | place: USA...
ACGCACCGGGAGCAACCAATCCAGGGTTGCAGGAAACGATTCGCGAAGTTCTGCAAACGGACTAACGACTTGAACCGAGGCACGGGCGTCCCACCCGTGTCGCGTTTCCACGATCGGGGACGATCGTGCCACAGCCGCTGTGAAAATCTCACCGTCCCTTCTGCTTATCATTGCGCTGGCGTCGAGTAGCTCGATTGCGGCTCAACAATCTTCGCATGCCAAAGACGACTCGATGTACGTCAGAGTAACAGCGAGCGACCCTCAGAATCGAACTCTTGCCGGCCTTGCGCGCGAACGATTTCGCGTATCCGAGAACAATCAGCCATTGGAGATTACTTACTTCAACGCCAATGAAGGTCCCGCAACCGTGGCACTCTTAATGGACTTGTCCGGCTCCATGACGGGAAAACCTCGGACAGTATCATTCTCAGTTGCAAATAAACTTCTGCGAAGACTACCAGCGTCGACTGAGTATGTGATTATTCAATTCCACAAAGAAGTCTCTGTGATCTGTGAAGCCTGTAACGTGACGGCAGCTACAAAAGCTCTCAACGATATCTCGCAATCCAAGGAGCGTTTTGGAACCGTTTTTTATGACGCCTACGAGATAGCGCTGAAGAAGCTCGAGGCCAGCCGGCGTACGAATCGAGCTGTGATAGTTTTTAGTGACGGAATGGAAACCGGGGATTCGAAACTGTCCTTCCAAAAGTTGCGCGAAGCGTTGAAAAACTCGGAAGCTACATCGTATTCGATTTCCTCCCCAAACAATCTGGCTGGGCGGTTGGCTGAAGAAGGCGCAAACATTGTAAAGGAGCTTAGCGAGATTACAGGCGGTAGAGATTATTATTTGAAGGAAGAAAAGCAGACGGACGAGCTCGCTGATGTAATTGCAGCTCAAATAAACTACCACTATCTCATCGGATTCAAACCACTCACGGCAACTCCCGATCAAAAATGGCATTCAATCAAAATCAAACTCGATTTTCCGCGCGGAGAGAAGCCGCCCAAAGTTGATTTACGCTACCGTCATCACTATTTCAGCCGCTGAGCCTCGTTTACTTTTGCCCCTTGCCAGTAGCCACTCTTTCCCGTGCTTTCTCACATCTTGGATCAATATTTGGTGACGAACAGGCAGCACCAGCCAGGAATTTTTCATAATTGCCAAGTGCATCAAGAGAATGGCCAGTAGCCTCCAAGGCTCGAGCCATTCCGAATGTAGTTGTATCGTCCGCTTCACCGCCTTTTTCTGCGGCCCGAAATTCTCGTAACGCATCTTCCCACTTGCCTGTCTCGGCGAACTCGTTTGCCAGGAGTTTATGCGTGTGAGCGTTATCCTCGATTTTGAGTGCCGCTTGATATTCTCGGATGGCCTTTTCGGGCTGGTTCATCACTTTTGCGCGTACTGCTCGTGCCAGGTGCGCGTCCACACTGCGATAATCACGATAGAGGTAAACCGCGAGTATTGAGAGCAGTACCACGCCATAAATCAACGGTAACGAGTAGCGAAGGCTTGCGTGGCGCGCAGCCTCATCGCTATCAGGCTGGGCGCGTTTTCTCGCGGAACGAACAATCAGAAAAATCGGAAATGCAATGAAGGGAAAGATGAAGGTCCCAAGAGCCCAGGCAAAGGCGATCGGCAGTTGGAGACGATATCTACGCGCGCTTGCCAGCACCCACATCGAGAGCAAGGCTGAAAGTACAAGGGCTGCCGGGCGGAGGAATTCGAAGAACCCACCAGCCGACATGAGGTGCCATTGCCATTTCACTTTTCGAATGAGTCGAGTCTGTTAGTCACGTACGGCTGGGCCGCGTGTCACCACCAATTGTGTAGATACTGACGGTTGTAGAAAGACCGAGACCAGAGAGTCGTCCTGCCATCACCACGATCATTTCACCCTTAACGACTGCACCGGCGTCGAGCAGACTTTTCTCGCCGGCCTTCAACAACCCGTCAGTAGTTAACGCGCTGTCAGTGATAAGCGGTTCCACGGCCCAGATGAGCGCCAGTTGATTACGCACGTCGGCTGAATTCGTTAGGGCAAAGATTCGTTGGGTGGGACGAAGCGAAGACAACCGTCGGGCCATCAATCCTGATTGAGTAAAAACCGCGGTTGTTTCAGTCCCCATTTCATTGGCGGCAAACACTGCGGCTTCTGACAAGGCTCGGCTTACTCGTCCCGATTGCTTGCCCACTAGCTTGTGAACGTTGTCCAGCTGGGGTCTTGATTCGGCTGATTCAATGATTCTGGCCATCGTGGCTACAGCTGGGACCGGATAATTTCCATTCGCAGTTTCGCCCGATAACATCACTGCATCGGTGCCGTCCCAAACTGCGTTGGCGACGTCGGAAGCCTCAGCTCGAGTTGGTCGCGGACTAGTGATCATTGACTGCAACATTTGCGTTGCGGTGATCACCATTTTCCCGGCTTCGACAGCCTTTTCAATGATCTGTTTTTGATAGACAGGCACGAGCTCGACACTTGTTTCCACACCGAGATCTCCGCGAGCAACCATCACTGCATCTGCGGCAATTATGATCTCGTCGAGATTATCAATCGCCTCAGCCTTCTCAATCTTTGCCACCAGGGGCGCATTGCCGCCTGCTTCATGAATCAGGTTCTTGGCATCGATACAATCCTCGGCTCGTCGCACAAATGACAAAGCGATGTATTCGGCATTCTGACCAACTGCCCAACGCAGGTCGCGTCTATCTTTTTCGGTAAGCGAGGCGATCGGTAGTGGAACGCCGGGTAGGTTAATGCCCTTGCGTTCGCCTAACACGCCGCCGTTGATAACGCGGCAAACAACCTCTGTCTTGCTGGTGGATTCGACAATGAGCTCGATAGCGCCATCATCCAGCAACAACCGGGTGCCGGGCTGAACCACGCGAGCGAGATCGGGATAATTCGTGGAGACTTCACTGCGATTCCCGACAACTTCTCTGGTAGTAATAGTAAAAAGGGAACCGGTCTCGATTGTGACTGGATTACCATTTTCCAGTTTGCCGGTGCGGATCTTTGGGCCTGAGAGATCGACCAAGACAGCTAATGGCCGGTTCAGTTTTGTTGCGGCAGCTCTGGCTGCTTTGATGTCGGCTTCCTTTTCTTCATAGGTGCCGTGGGACATGTTAATGCGCACGCCGTTTACGCCCGCGGCGAGTAGTGCCTCGATGACTTCGGGCTCGCGAGTGGCGGGTCCAAGCGTGGCCAGGATCTTTGCTTTCCTCAACGGTACTTTCCTTTAACCTTTAGTTAATTCCGAGTGAAACTCGTACGGCACTGTCCAATTGCTCATTCATTGACTCGTCGTAGCCGACGAATCTTTTTACGACCGCCCCGTTTCGATCGAGAATGAAGGTTTGAGGGATAGCACCCTCGTCTGCCATATAGAGATCTTCCAACTCACGATCTGGAATGCCGAGTTGATAGGGGATGCCAAACTCATGAGCGAAGGCAGGTACCTGATCATAATCGTCGTGACCGCCAACATTCAGCCCCACAATCTCCAAACCTTTGTCGGCGTATCGACGATGCAAGTCAACCAGATGGGGAACACTTTCGCGACAAGGAGCGCACCACGTAGCATAAAAATCGAGAATTACAACCTTGTTTCGTGAATCTGCCAGGCGAACGTGGCGCATGTTAGCGATCGTCCACCCGATTTCCGGATTCCCTGAATTAGCCGGAGGCATCGGATAGTTAGTTTGCGGCGGTCCCGAAAGGACAGGAGTCTCGTTCTTGTTTGAAGTCGAGTTACACGCCAGCAATAGCAGGCTGGCAAGAAAAAGAGAAGCACCTATTTGAAGAGATTTGAATTGCACCGGCAGGTTTATTCTACACGAACTCTTTTAGAGAGCGACCTGCACGCCTGTCTGCGGAGAATAATGAGCCGAGCTGTGTGGTTTTATGAGCTGGAGTTAGGGCGCTGCGTCTTCGTCGATCACGAAGTCATGGTCCCGACTCTCAGGTTCCTCGGGAACGGTGATGTTCTCGCCTGGAACTGAGTATTCCTCGTTTACCCACGCGCCCAGATCGATTAGCTTGCAGCGCTCAGAACAGAAGGGCCGGTAAGTATTACCTTCCCATTTGATCGTGTTACCACAGGTTGGACACTTCATTCCACATGAACTCTACTTGTCTACTGGGGGAAAGTGATTATCAACTCCACGGGGCGGGACGCCGGTACCACGGCAGGTTCAGGATACAGCAGTCGGGACTGGGCGCTTCACCAGGATCTTTCGATTTACGAACGCGATCGTACCCTCACGCTTCATAGCGTTCAAGCGCACAGTCACGCTCTCTCGCGTGGAGCCCACTATGGAAGCAATTTCTCGATGGGGTAGCGGAATGTCAATGAGCACCCCACCATCTTCAACGACACCATATCGCTCGGAATATTCAGCAAGGAGCCGTTCAAGTCGCTGTGGAATCGCATTCAAGGCAAAGTCCGCCAGTCGCCGTTCAGCGTTTTCGAGTCGTTGACCGATCAGGCGGAACGTGTAATTATGAAGGCGTAGATCCTCAACCATGCTTTCCTGAAACGCCCCCGCAGGAATTTTTAGTAATAGTGCTTGTTCATAGGCTATGGCGCAGTTCTCGCGGAGACCGGCGGCCGAATAAAGGGCTGATTCCCCAAATAGCGAGCCCTCGGGCAAAATGTCAATCACCGCTTCCCGATCGCTGTCTACCTCAATGCGGCATAGCTTTACCCGACCTCGTAAGATTGCATATAGCGAATCAGCGGGATCGCCCGCACGATAGATGAAGCGTCGTCGTCGAAAATCAAGTGCCATGCCCCCTTGGGTCAATCGATCCAGCGCGACTTCACTCAAATTTCGTCCCCACTCTAACTGGCTTAGCAGCCGGCGCCGGTCCTCTGCGCTGAGGTCTCTAGCTCGCTTGGGGTACGCCAGTTTCTGGTCCATCTTGATCAGCCTCAGGAGTTTGGTGCTAAGTTGAAAATTGGCCAGAGACGAAATGTCTCGGGTATTTCGAGAAGGTCGTGGAACGTGAAACTAAAAGTTGTAAGGGAAAACCTTAATACCCTGCTGTTACCTGGGGTTCTGCGCTAGCCCTAATGTTGTTCGGATTCTGCCAAGGAGGCGAGGGCAATACGAAATTGCGTTAACCGAATGGGCGCACTTTAGCACGAAGGCTATGGCGGCGCAAGACCCATAAGCTGCATCCAAAAACGAACCTATGCTAGGAAAATCTGATGTATTAGTTGTTGATGACGACGCTGATAAGCTGACCCTGCTCTCGGTCGCGCTCGGCATGGAAGGTTACAACGTGCGCACCGCCTCAAACGGCCGAGAAGCGTTAGCTGTCGTCGAATCCTACCCACCCGACTTGATTATCACCGACATTATGATGCCGGAAATGGATGGCTATGAACTCGCGCGCACGATCAGACGGAATCCGCAGACCAGGTTCATTCCGCTAATTTTGCAAACCGCCGGACGCCACGATGCAGATGACTTGCGCCTGGGAGCGGAAGTCGGCGCACTGGGCTTCGTAACCGATCCAACGGATCTGGATTTGCTGCTGGCCCGAGCCCGAACCCTCCTGGATTTCAAATCTCATCTGGACACATGGCAGGAAGCGGCCTTCACCGATCACTTAAGTGGATTGCCAAATCGCCGCCGGCTGGAGCGACAGCTTGAGCAGGAGATTTCGCGCACCGAGCGCTATGGGCATCCGTTCAGCTTACTGATGGTGGATATCGATAACTTTAAGAAGGTGAATGACACGTTTGGGCACGAAGCTGGCGATGAGGTTATTTGTGTTCTTGCGAAAGCCTTGCAGGAGGGAATTCGCGGAATTGATTTGGCCGCCCGCATAGGAGGCGAAGAATTCGCAATTATCCTGACTGAGACGCCTTTGCAGAAAGGTCTCGAGGTCGCGGAACGCTTGCGCCTGTCCGTTAAATCAACACAAATTCCTACGGTGGGTTCGATTACGGTCAGCATGGGTGTTGCGGAAGCGCCGAAATGCGCGCAGACTGCGCGTGAACTGCTGGCGTGTGCCGACGCGGCACTTTATGCGGCCAAGGATCAGGGCCGCGACCGCGTCATCAGCGCCCTGCCAGACAAAGAGAACTCGCTCGTCTCAGCTGACGTACAATAAGTTATGGCAGATTACAAAGAAAAGTTTGATGAGTTTCATCGCGCGGCGCGTCGCAAGGCGCAGGACCTGGATGAGAAGTTTGCCATCAAGGATCTGGTCGAGGAAGGCGCCCGCCGCGCCGGCGAGGCTGCCCGTCGCGGTGCCGAGACAGTGGTGAACGGCGCAGAGCGACTGCGCGCGGAAGCGGAGCGTCTCACTGAGGACGACCAGATGAAGGATGCGACGGACCGAGCTGCTAAGGAAGCTCGCAAAGCCGGCGAAGCTCTCCGCAACGTTGCCGGTACCGCCGGAAAAAAAGCCGGTGAGGTGTACGAAGACGCGAAGACTTACTACGAACAAGCTTCCAAGGTTTATGACACGAGCGCAAAGCTGACACGAGCTTCGACAGCCGCCACTGCCGGCATTTTGAAAGCGAAGGATTGGGTTAAAGCGAATCCAGGCAAGGCTGCAGGAGTTACCTTTTCGCTCGTGCTTGGCATTCGTCTCGGAGCTTCATTCCCGGGAATCGATGCAATTCTCCTGGGCTCGCATCCGCACTGGCTGACACACTCCGCTCTTCCGGTTTGGGGACTCAAAAAAGCGAGTGACAAGTTCGACAGCTACCTGCGCAAGCAGGAGGAGCTGATTGCTGCCGGCCAGCTAACTGAGGCCGAGCGCGAACGCGTTGAATTTCAACGTAAGGTATCGAAGTATGTTGGCGCCCCATTGCTCGGGGCATTTAGTTGCGCCGCTGGAGCGGCAATGTTTGCTCAGATCTTTCAGCCCGGAGCGATCGCCGGCGCACCTATCAGCTGGTTGCTTGGCGGCAATCCCTTTCTTGATGGCGTATGGCTGTTTGCGAATGGCGTGATCTGTTTCCACCAGGGCTACAAGTTTTTCATGATTGCCTTGGCTGATCAGGACGAGGTCCAACGCGTCGTGCGTGAGATCAAAGGCCTGCTTCCCGCCGCCGCCACAACTTGAAGTGCTTATCGTCTATGAAGTCAACAAAGACGAATAACGGATCGGATTACGGTTATCGTTGCGAGTTCTGCGAAGGGCTCGTCCGACCAAAGCTGGTCAAACGCGAAGCCTTTAAACATAGAAAGGGATTCATTATTCTCGAAGGAGTTGTCATCGGTGTGTGCGATGCTTGTGGAGCGCGATTTTATTCCGCCTCTATCCTTCACGCCGTACATGAATTGGCTACTGGATCCAAACCCTCGGAAAGAATGGAACAGGTTCCTGTTGCCCATTTTGCTCAATCATGAGATCGATCCTTGATTCTCAGCCAGAGTTGTCCCTTGCCTCACATCCGCGGCCTCCGATGTCAGCGCGGAGAGCCCACTCGTCATCGAGTAGAGCAAACTATGCTTCCTGAGCGAACTTATTTAAGTTCGGAACGACGCTTAATGACTTCCAGGATGTTGTTCTGAATGTCCCGCATAATGAAGTTAGTCCACAAACCCGCGTAAAAATTAATCCTCGTCGACAATCGATGCTTGCTGCTCAAGTGCAGGACGACTTGATTATCGTTGACCCGTTCGATCACGTAAGTCCCTTCCAGCATATCGAAGTATGGCCCGCCGATGGTGACGTGTTCGTCGAGGGTCGTAGGCGGAATTGATTTCGTGTCGGCCTTGATCCCGAAACTTAGTTCTTTTTCCGGGTCCCACTTATCGATTGTCTCGACAAATAATACTCCGCCTTCAAAGGTTGCGTGCCGCACGCCGCCGATACCTTCACGAGAAAGCGTGGCTTCGACCGGCCTCGGAAATCCAATCGAGTGAACCGTGCTGAACCGTTGTTCGCCTGGCTCAATCTTCTTGACTCGAATGATGTTGTCCCAAACTTTGTGCGATGGGGCGTTGATTGTGATTTTAGTTTCCACCAAACGAGTTGAGTCGGGCCGGCCCAGTTGACCCTCGACGGCACCGGAAATGAAGGGCAGAAAGACGATGATGGCGACCAGCGAATAGCTATTTCTATCGCGCAGGTTTGCTCGGATAATCAAACCTGCAACTAATCCGCCCAAGCTAGACAAGAATAGAAACACCGGCAAGGCCATGAGAATGCAAATACGACCCTCCCAGCCAATCAACAGCACGGCCGCCAGGAGGATAATGCATGGAACCCAAGGCATCAGAATCCAGTAGGCCCAGCTCCTTTGTTTTTGCTTTGCTCCGAAATAGACAGTGAGGACACCGAGAGCAAGCGGCATGAGGAAGAGAAAGCCTACCGTCATCACACCCAGCATCTCTGCAAACCGATCATGGGTAAAGGCGAATCTTGCCGCCAATCCGTAAACAATACCTACTGCCAGCCCAACCCAATGTGTCACATTTCCGCCGTGAAGAAGTTTTCGCATGATGATCATTCCTCGGGGTCAGTGCACAGTTGTACCCGCCGGTGTCGTGTGTTTCCCCATCGGCATGATGCAACGCGCTCAGCTAATCGTGATAGGAAAAGGCCAGAATGAAAGGGCAAATACGATCAGAGTTAAGATGGCTATCCAAATTCGTTTAGTGCCCAGCGGTTCCATCACCTGAGGCTGAGGATGTTTCACTCGCAGCATTACTGCCAGCAAGACCGTGTAAAGAAATCCACTCGGGCTGCCGTGCCAAAACCAACCGAGCAACGCGAGCGTCGCCATCGTCAGGAAAGCAATCCGCCCAATCCATTGATGGGCTCGCTTACCAAACAACGCAAAGATGCCATGCCCGCCGTCGAGCTGACCCACCGGCATTAAGTTTAGACTTGTAACAATCAATCCAATCCATGCGGCCATGTAGCACGGGTTCGGAGGTGAATAAGGCGTTAGATGAACACCAAGTATGCGAGCAAGAACACGAAGCAGGAGCGGATCATTGAAGAAGATTTCGTGACCCTGAGGCGGTAGCGGTGGACCCATCGTCAACAATCCGATAGCGGCAATCGGCAACAATGCGACAAAGCCGGCTAACGGTCCGCCGAGGCCAATATCGAACAAGGCACGACGCGTCGGTATCGGCGCTTTGATCTTGATGAATGCTCCAAATGTTCCTGCCAGGAGTAGCGGTGGTGCTGGAATAAAAAAGGGCAGCGTTGCTGCCACGCCGTAGCGCAGACAAGTGAGGTAGTGACCCATCTCGTGCGCCATCAGGATAGTCAGCAGCGCTGCTGAGAAAGTTAGTCCTTGAGTCAGCACCTGCGGGTTGTGCAGCGTGAACGTAAGTAGCTGAGAAGTTGCCGCAAAGTAGTAGTGCGGAACGAACAGGATCCAGCCGGGTATGCTGGTTGGCTCTGCCAGATCAGGTTGCTGCGTTGGCGCCGCCAACATGATGCCTGCGAATGTTGTTGTCAGTACCGTGAGGAAAAAAAGAATTGAATGCCTGACCCACTCTTTCGACGTTGGTCTAAGAGTCGCGCGACTCGGTGCTCGCGACGTTTCAATGAAAGGTGGTATGACGTGGATTGATTCGGCCATGACGCTGTACTGCAGGCTGCCAGCCTGCAGCTTGTTCCCAAGCGAGACTCACTAGGAATCCTACAAACTTATCAATCTTGAGCCTTTGTTAAGCCAACAACAGTCTGGCAGCCCGAAAACTTAAGGCTAGAGTCTGGATGCCCTACACATCAGATTCTAGCCTTGAAAGTGCTTAACTTAAACTTACCAGAACTTCGTTACTCGGAGCCGCCGTCACCGTTTGATCCTTCACCGTCGTGACCCTGCAATTCTTTGCCGGGCTTAAACCGGATGGTCTTCCCGGATGGGATGGCGACCTCTTCACCGGTTCGCGGGTTACGACCCACGCCACGTTTGCGAGGCTTAACCACGAAAACTCCAAAGCCACGCAACTCGATACGCTCGCCGCGCGTTAACGCTTCTTTCATCGAATGAAATAAAGCGTCCACAGCCTGTTCGGCTTTCATCTTTGGTACGCCGGTGCGATCCGCAACTCGGTTAATGATGTCTAGTTTTATCACAGTTCTGGGCCTCCGGTTTGATTCAGCGCTGCCCTTGAGGCTTGTTCGTCGTTCGGGGATGATAGAGACGCGCAGCAAAAGCTGTCAAGGAAGTCGGTACCTTGGTGGGTCGTTCCGCTTGAACGATGAACCCTTCTAATTCTCAGCCGGGTTTCAACCGGGTGGTCAATGCTCGCTTATTTTTGCGAACCCGTTTCAACGGTTTTCGAATGTCAGGCCCAAAGAGAAACCGTTGAAACGGTTCAAGTATCTTAATAAATCTAAAGCCCCACCGGGCTAAAGCCGCGGTGTGAATGAGAGGTGGTGGTCGCTATCCCGACGTATCGGGAGTTCTGCAGCGTTCCGGCATCGCCAACATTCATATGCTCCGAAAATAGCTCAAGACCAGTAAGTACCAAGTTTGACAATCGCAGCAAGTGAAAGCTAACCTCGACTAGCTGATATGCTTTCAGCTTTCGAGGTTTTGGTTGAGTAAACATGTTTGGATTTAAGACTCATCGCACACCTGCCTTCGGCGACATTCAGGTCGACGACGATAAGGATATTCAGGTTCACAATCCGCATGACGCATCGCGCGGAAATCTTTGGGCCGAAGGTCGTCTGCTCCTGCGTGATCTGGTGTTCGCCTTGATGTTGGCGGCGTTGATGGTGGTTTTTGTAGTGCAACCTGTAAAAGTTGAAGGCACGTCGATGCTGCCGCGCCTTCACGACGGTGAGCGAATCTTTGTCAACAAGCTGGTGTACTACGACGAATATCGCTGGGCTCCAAAAATTGATCGAGGCGACATAGTAGTGTTTTGGTTTCCCGACGATCCCTCGAAGAGCTACATCAAGCGTGTGATTGGCTTGCCCGGCGACACTGTTGAAGTTCATGAGGGTATGGTGCGAGTCAACGGACGAGACCTGCAGGAAACGTATCTCGATCCGCGGCTAAACGTTTCTCATCGAACTCAACCACCAGTTTTTGTGAAGCCCAATTACTATTTTGTGATGGGTGACAATCGAGACAATTCAAGCGATTCGCGCATCTGGGGATTGGTGCCCAAGAAATATGTATATGGAAAGGCGCTCTTGCGCTATTGGCCGTTGGGCAACGCCGCCGTTATCCATCATGAAAATGTCTCGCCGTCGGTGCCGCCGCCGGTTGGTTATGGGCCCGAGTTCCCTGACGGACAGTGATGTGATTGTAGATTGCGGATTGATGATTGCTGATTGTTCCTAATTCCGACTTTGAATCTGCATTCTACAATCAGCAATCCGCAATCGAGAGGTGATCATGCTTGATTGGCTGCGGTTGCTGTTGATGGTGTTCTACGCGCCCGGTCGCGCCATCCGAGAAGTGCGTGATCGCGCCTCTCTCGCGCCCGCGGGTTTGCTGGCCCTCACCATGCATGTCGCTTTGCTCACGGTGCTGAGCCTGCTGTTTCTCAAAGGCATCTTCAATCCACTCAACCCGATGTCGTTCCTGCGAGTCATCTTCAACTCGACGGGCTGTCTTCTCTTTATCACCTTTATCTTTTCTCCAGTCGTAATTCTCCTGCAAAACTTTTTCGAGCGGCGCGGCAGTTATCGGTTGGTTATGCAGCAGGAATTCTCCGCGGTGGTCGCGACGCTGTTGCTCGGGTGGGCCGTCGCAAGTCTGCTCTCGCTTCTTTTTACGCTCGTCGTTTACTCGAGTGGCACCCTCCAGACCATGGGTCAGGACATGGTTACGATTTCACAGTTGCGAGGAGATCAATTCTCCACGCATCCATTGCGGGCATGGCTCAACGCGCAAGGGTTTGCGGCTTTCGTTCCGTTGCTTCTGTTGATGGGCCTCTTTGCGCTTTGGAGCATCGCCGGCTTGCGGATTGTTTTTCGCATCTCATGGGTGCGCGCAATCCTGATCGTTCTTATCGCAGCAGTAGTTTTGTTCCCGGCTTCATTTTTGATTCAGCAAGCGCTCAGTATGGTGATGGCCTCGCCGTTTCTCCTCATCATGCTGTTCTTGATCCTGCGAGGATACGTCGGCGAACTTACCCGACAGCAACGAGCTCGAGCATCGTTCAAACAGAACCTCGAAGCAGCGACTCTCAATCCGGCAGACGCTTCCGCCCACTACAATCTGGGATTGATTCACCAGCAGCGTGGCGAGCTCGATGCTGCGCGCGAGCGTTTCGAGCGGGCCATTCAAATCGATGCGGAAGAAGTCGACGCGCATTATCAATTGGGCCGCATAGCCCGCCAGCAAAAAAGCTGGGCAGATGCTGTAGCGCACTTCGAGCAGGTAGTCGCTCGAGACCAATCGCATTCGCAGCATGAAATCTGGCGAGAAGTTGGGGCTACCTACATCGCTGCCGGACAGTTCGAAGACGCGCGAAATGTGCTGGAGAGATTTCTTGAGCATCGCGAGTCAGATCCCGAAGGACTGTATCTGATGGGACGCGCTGAGGCTGGTCTTGGTCATAGTCGCGAGGCCACAAGCATGATGGAAGCGTGCATCAATGCAGTTAAGACCGCTCCAGCTTACAAGTATCGTTTGGAGAAACGCTGGCTCAATGAAGCGCAGCAGTTCATGAAAGCGAGCCGCCAGGAAGCACTCGGTCGGCAATAAAAATCGGAGGCAGGAGGCAGGGGAAGAAGTTCTTGGTGCTTTGTTCTTGGTTTTGTAGTTGAAAGGCTTCGTAACTGCTCGGTTTAGCTTCACAGTCAATTTGCCTGAACAAACAAAGAACAAAGAACTAAGAACTCTTGAAGATCAATTCATGGCAAAGAACACAACTCCCGCTATTTTAGGATTAGAAGACGGTCGCGTTTTTCGCGGGCGGTCGTGGGCAGCGCCGGTCGAGGCTTGTGGTGAGATGGTCTTCAATACTTCGATGACGGGTTACCAGGAAGTCCTGACCGATCCATCATACGCCGGCCAAATCGTTTGCATGACTTACCCCTTGATCGGAAACTACGGAGTCAATCAAGCTGATTCGGAATCAGATCGCCCGTGGGTCGAAGGCTTCGTGGTTCGCGAGGCTAGCCGGGTCGCTTCGAACTGGCGTTCCGAGGAGACTCTTGCTCACTATCTGACTCGTTGGAACATCGTCGCGATCGAAGGCATAGATACACGGGCGCTCGTCCGCCATATTCGCGACAAAGGCGCGATGCGAGCCTGCCTTTCGGCAATCGATACCGACGAAGCCAGTGTTATTGAAAAAGCGAAGCAATCTCCTTCGATGGAGAACCGCGAGCTTGCCAGCGTAGTAACTACAAAAGAGCCTTATCAAATCGCCGCTAACGGTCACGAGAGATTCCACGTCATCTGCTACGACTTTGGAGTCAAAAGGAACTCGCTTCGTGAGCTGGCCCAAGCTGGTTGCCGCGTTACGGTGGTTCCGGCGAGTACGACGGCGGCAGAAGTGCTCGCTATGAGTCCTGACGGCGTCTATCTCTCAAATGGACCCGGTGATCCCGCGTCGATGAACAAGGAAGTTGAAGAAGTGAGGCGCGTTGCCGAATCAGGCACGCCTACGTTTGGAATTTGTTTTGGACATC
>Ga0157380_10001993_pt1 | contig 13594 bp, 8 predicted proteins | sample S35metaG_FD_119757 | JGI IMG/M metagenome (GOLD analysis project Ga0157380, IMG submission 119757) | Switchgrass rhizosphere microbial communities from Kellogg Biological Station, Michigan, USA - S3-5 metaG | ecosystem: Host-associated > Plants > Roots > Rhizosphere > Soil | place: USA: Michigan...
CAATCGCTGATGCTTGCCGGAGCGGTCCCGAAAGATAATTCCTGGCAAGTAGAGCAAAACGATCGCGAAATCGTTTACACCGGCGCGCACGGCCGTGTGCGGATCATCAAACAGCCCTGGCATATCGAGATCTATGATCAAAGCGGACGCCTGCTAACGCGTACACAGAATATCGGCGACCCGGCGACATTCATAACGCCGGTTCCTTTTTCCTTTGTGCGCCGGTCAGCTGATCTGACGCGGCGCATCGCAGCTACCTTTGAATTGCAGCATGACGAAAAGTTATTTGGATGCGGTGAATCCTTTACGCGCTTCGATAAGCGCGGGCAGCGCGTTTTAGTCTCCACGCGCGACGGTATGGGTACACAGAACGAGTGGATGTACAAACCCATTCCGTTCTTCCTCAGCAGCAACGGCTATGCAATGTTTGTTCACACCAGTGCGCCGCTAACTTTCGACTTCGGCAAGTTCTATGATGCGCACAATGTGATCTACTCAGGCGATGAGAACCTCGATCTTTTTGTCTTTCTCGGCGAACCCAAAGACATTCTTTCAGAGTACACCGCGCTGACCGGCCGCAGTCCGGTGCCTCCGCTGTGGTCATTTGGATTTTGGATGAGCCGAATCACTTACAACTCCGAGGAGCAGGTACGCCAGGTCGCGCAACAGTTGAGAGCGCATCGGCTTCCCGCGGATGTAATTCATCTTGATACGGGTTGGTTCGAAACTGACTGGCGCAGCGATTATCGTTTCTCAAGTTCGCGTTTTCGCGATCCACAAAAGATGATCTCTGATCTGAAACAGCAGGGGTTTCACATAAGTTTGTGGCAATACACCTATTTCACCAGCAAGAACGAACTGTGGAAAGAGATGGTCGCGAAGGGATACCACGTGAGGAACGAGGGCGGGCAGCTTCCGTTCGAGGACGCGACATTGGACTTGAGTAATCCCGAAGCGGTCAGGTGGTACCAGGACAAACTAAGAGATCTGCTGAAGCTTGGCGTCGGCGCCATCAAAGTTGATTTTGGCGAGGGAGCGCCACTTAACGGCCAGTACAAGTCAGGGCTGAGCGGCTGGTACGAACACAATCTCTATCCGCTGCGCTATAACAAAGCAGTCGCTGAAGTGACGAAAGAAGTTACAGGAGAAGATGTGATCTGGGCCCGCAGCGCGTGGGCCGGTAGCCAACGTTATCCTTTGCACTGGGGCGGCGATGCAGAGAACACCGACTCTGCAATGGCCGCTGAGTTGCGCGGCGGTTTGTCGTTTGGGTTATCGGGGTTCACTTACTGGAGTCACGACGTTGGAGGTTTCGTTAAGAAGGCACCGCGCGATCTTTATCGTCGATGGATGGCCTGGGGCGTTCTCACTTCGCATACGCGAGCGCATGGCGCGCCTCCGCGGGAACCGTGGGAATACGATAGTGCTTTGACAGAGGATTTTCGCAGGGCGTTAGATCTGCGATATTCCCTGATGCCTTACATCTATGCGCAGGCGAAAGACTCCTCGGCGCGTGGCTTTCCGATGATGCGGCCACTGTTCTTCGAGTATCCAAACGATCCAGGCTCATGGACCATCGACGATGAGTACATGTTCGGATCGGATTTGCTGGTCGCGCCAATGTTTGCGAATGGCGACCGGCGCAAGGTTTATGTGCCGCCGGGTGCCTGGATCGATTATCAGAGCGGACGTGTCTTTGAAGGCCCTCGATGGCACGACGCACCTTTGGGCCAGATTCCGATCGTGTTGTTGGTCAAGAACCATTCAGTCTTGCCGCACATCAAGGTGGCGCAAAGTACAACAGACATGGACTGGAATAATCTTGAGCTGCGCGTGTTTTCTACCGACAACACGCCGGCGACCGGACTTTTCACAAAACCAGGTGGAGAGCTCCAGGCCTTATCGCTGGTGACGCGCGCACGCGGATTTGCACTGCGAGAAGATCCTCAAGCGGGAAAAGTGAAGTGGGATATCAAAGTACAAACTCTTGCGCGATAGAGTTTCTTCTTTGTGCAACCTCTGTGTTCTCTGCGTCTCTGTGGTGTGTGTTTACTGCATCTTTTCACCACATAGACGCAGAGAACACAGAGGTTGCACAGAGAAGAAGCTGCGCACCCATACGCTGATAGAGACACTGCAGTTAATTCGATCGATACACATCATGAACCTTAATCGAAATGTGGTTATCGCCTTTTGCCTGCTACTCGTTGCTGCTTCGACCGCGTTTGCCAACTCACGACCCGGAAAGCGAGTTTCATTCAATCAGGACTGGCGCTTTCAGCTCGGAGATGTGGCCCATGGTGAGGACGCGAGCTTGAACGATTCTCAGTGGCGTCAATTGAATCTGCCACACGACTGGAGCATCGAAGGAGAGTTTAGTCAGCAGGCACCTGCCGGCACAGGCGGTGGCGCCTTGCCAGGTGGCCTCGGTTGGTATCGCAAGACCTTTGATGTTCCCACGTCAGCGAGGGAACAGCTGATCTTCATCGAATTTGACGGCGTCTACCGTAATAGTGAGGTTTGGATCAACGGTCACTATCTCGGCAAACGTCCGTACGGTTACAGCACCTTCGAATATGAACTCACACCATATTTGGTTTACGGTGCGAAGCCGAACGTGATAGCAGTCAAGGTTGATAACTCACAACAGCCGAATTCGCGTTGGTATTCAGGATCAGGCATTTATCGAAACGTTTGGTTAACAACACTCAATCCGGTGCACGTTGAACATTGGGGGACATACGTGACGACTCCGGAGGTTAACAATCAATCAGCCACCGTTGTGTTTGAGACGAAAGTTAGAAACAGTTCGAACAATGCTGCTCCCGTGAATCTGACCACGATCGTTGAGAATGCGAACGGCACAGAAGTAGCCCGGGCAATTGAAAAAGGAGTGACCGCGCGAGACTCGCAAGCGAAGATTAGTCAAACACTAAAAGTCGTTTCGCCAATGCTTTGGTCGGACGAGCGTCCGTATCTTTACAAAGTCATTTCGCAAATAAGCCAGGGAGGTAGAGTCGTCGATCGTTACGAAACGCCGCTCGGCATTCGCACGTTTCGTTTCGACGTTGACAAAGGATTCTTCCTGAACGGCAAACCGGTGAAGATACGTGGCGTTTGCAATCACCACGATCTGGGTTCGTTGGGTGCGGCCGTCAACACGCGAGCGATCGAGCGGCAGTTGGAGATGTTGAAAGCGATGGGCGTGAACGGCATTCGCACTTCACACAATCCACCAGCGCCGGAGCTTCTGGATCTGGCTGACAAGATGGGTTTCATCGTGATGGACGAAGCCTTTGATATTTGGAAAATCCAAAAGACGAAATTTGATTACCACCTGGATTGGGACGAGTGGCACAAACGCGATCTGGAAGACATGGTCCTGCGCGATCGAAATCATCCCAGTGTCATCATCTGGAGCATCGGCAACGAAGTGATGGAGCAGTGGAACCAGAATCCTGAAGGAGGACGAATCAGCAGAGAGTTAGGCGCGATCATACGCAATCTCGACCGAACTCGTCCTATCACCGCCGCGTGCAACGGGGTGAGTCGAGACAACAAGGTGATCACGGAAGGTGACCTCGATCTCGTCGGCACAAACTACCGCCACGCGCAACTTCCTGAGTTTGCAAAGATGTTTCCGGGTCGCGTAATCATCGGCGCCGAAACGAATTCGTCTGTTCATACGCGCGGAAGCTACGCCATGCCGTCCGATGAGATTCGGCGTTGGCCCAGGAAAGAGGAAGACGCTCTTAAGCTTGGGCCAACTTACGAGTGTTCTGCGTACGACAATTCGGTTGTGCCCTGGGGTTCGGCGCACGAAGAGCACTGGAAGCTTGTGAAGAAACGCGACTGGTTCTCGGGTGTGTTCATCTGGACCGGCTGGGACTATCTCGGCGAGCCGACTCCGTTTCCATGGCCCGCGGTGAGTTCGTACTTTGGCATCATCGACCTGGCGGGTTTTCCCAAAGATGCGTACTACTTTTACCAGAGTGAATGGACCAGCACGCCGGTGTTGCACATCTTCCCGCATTGGAACTGGAAACAGGGCGAGAAAGTTGATGTAGTTGCGTACTTCAACAACGCAGATGAGGTGGAATTGTTTCTGAACGGCCGGTCACAGGGGGCGAAACGAAAACAAGGCGATGACATGCATGTGTTCTGGCGGCTTGCGTTTGAGCCTGGTGTGTTGAAAGCGGTCTCGCGGAAGAGCGGCCACGTTGTGCTAACCAAAGAAGTGCGAACAGCGGAGTCACCCACGAAAATCGTTTTGACCGCTGACCGTCAAGCAATCAAAGCCGATGGAGCGGATCTTTCATTCGTCACGGTGAAGGTCATGGACAAAAATGGCACGCTCGTTCCGGCGGCTGACAACCTCATTAGGTTCGAGGTAACCGGATCTGGATCGATTGTGGGTGTTGATAACGGTAACCAGATTAGCCATGAGTCGTTTAAGGCAAAGCAACGCAAAGCTTTTCATGGCTTGGCGCTCGCAATCGTGCAGGCAAAACAAACGCCTGGCAGGATTGTGTTGAAAGCAACGTCCGCCGGCTTAGCGCCTGCATCTGTTGTCATCAACGCTCGCTAGTTTTTGTATCATCGGGAACTTTCGTAAATTCCGCGACCAACTTCTGCGCGCTAACCGCCGCCAGCCTTAACAATCTCGGCAGCTTCCAACTCATACTCATAGCAATTCTGTGAAACTCTAAGCGCGGAACGCACGTAGACACATATTCATTCTTCGTGGAAATCTTGCGAAATCCCATTAACTAAAGAGGTGCTTCATGAGTAATACCGGCCTTTCCCGCCGCTCACTAATCGGATTACTGATCCTTTCAGCTCTGCTGATCGTTGCATTGACGGCGCCCGTTTGGGCGCAGAGTCCACCGTTGATTGACCGTGAACTCTTTTTTGGCGACCCCGAAATCGCGGGTGCGCAAATCTCCCCTGATGGAGCGTTCATCGCATTCGTCAAACCGTTCAAGGGTACCCGCAACATCTGGGTGAAGAAAACGGCCGATCCGTTCACCAATGCGAAACCGATCACGGCGGATACGAAGCGACCAATCCCGTCCTACTTCTGGTCGCGCGACGGCAAGTACATTCTCTTCGTCCAGGATAAAGCCGGTGATGAGAATTACAACGTCTACGCAGTTAATCCTGCCGACACACCCGCGGCCGGACAAGATGTGCCCACGGCTCGAAATTTAACTGACGTAAAAGGTGTCCGCGCATTTATCTATTCCATTCCGCGAACTGATCCCGACGCTATCTTCGTCGGTATCAACGATCGCGACGCAGCATGGCACGATCTCTACAAAGTAAAAATTTCCACCGGTGAACGCACGTTGATGCGCAAGAACACCGAACGCATCACAGCCTACGTGTTCGATCTCAAGGACCAGTTGCGGATGGCGATGAGATCGGCAGAGAACGGTGACACCGAGATATTGCGAGTAGACGCTGACAAGTTTACGAAGGTTTACAGTTGCACTGTCTTTGAGCAGTGTGGACCAGTTCGCTATCACAAAGACGGCCAGCGAGTTTACTTCCAAACAAATAAAGGTAGCGGTGTCGATCTTGTTGGGCTTGAACTCTTCAATCCCGCCACCGGCCAGGAGGAGCTGGTTGAGTCGGACCCGCTCAAACGCGTCGACTTTGGCAACGCGGTGTTTTCTGATGTTTCTGATGATCTAATTGCGACTTCCTACGACGATGAACGCGAACGAATCTACTGGAAAGACAAAGGCTTCGAAAATGACTACAAGAACTTGCAGAAGCAACTTCCCGGTAAAGAGATCGGTTTTGTTTCGTCAACCAAAGATGAAAAGCTCTGGATCGTCGCAGCAAACTCGGATACAGATCCCGGCTCAACTTACCTATTTGATCGCTCAACTAAAAAGTTGACGCTTCAATATCAGATCCGCGAAAAGTTGAACCGTTCGTATCTCGCTCCCATGAAAGCGGTCAGGTATCCATCGTCTGACGGGCTGGAAATACCAGCCTACTTGACGCTGCCCAAGGGCGTCGAAGCGAAGAATCTTCCCGCGATGATTGTTCCACATGGTGGACCGTGGGGTCGCGACAGTTGGGGCTACAACTCCTTTGCACAGTTTCTGGCCAATCGTGGCTACGCAGTGTTGCAGCCGAATTTCCGTGCTTCAACGGGTTACGGTAAAAAGTTTCTCGATGCAGGAAACAAACAATGGGGCGACAAGATGCAGGATGACGTGACGTGGGGCGCGAAATATTTGATCGCCCAAGGCATCGCCGACCCGAAACGCGTCGGCATCATGGGCGGATCGTACGGCGGCTACGCGACGCTCGCCGGAGTTGCGTTTACGCCCGATGTTTACGCGGCTGCCGTCTCGATTGTTGGACCATCAAATCTAATCACGCTGCTGGAATCTATTCCGCCATACTGGGAACAGGCTCGTAAGCTTTTTTATGAGCGCATGGGTGATCCCAACACGCCGGAAGGCAAAGTCCAGTTGCTGCGGCAGTCGCCATTAACCGCGGCCGCCAAAATAAAGACTCCGCTGCTCGTCGTCCAGGGAGCTAACGATCCGCGCGTTAACAAACGCGAATCAGATCAGATCGTCATCGCTCTACGGGATCGAGGGTTCCCCGTGGAATACCTCGTCGCGCCGGATGAAGGTCACGGCTTTGCACGTCCGGTAAATAACATGGCGATGTTTGCGAGCGCGGAAAAGTTTCTCGCGAAGTATCTCGGCGGGCGTTACCAGGAAACTATGACGCCGGAAGTGTCGCAACGTCTGAAGGAAATCAATGTCGACGTTAAGACCGTGACAATGCCGAAGCTGATTAGCTCAACTTCGGAGCTACCGAAGCCTGCAGTCGATCTGCGGCCGGGAACCCACAACTACAAAGCTTCGATCGCGCTCGGCGGGCAAGAGATTCCGCTGAAGGTGAAAACGGATATTAAAGAGGAGAATGGGGCGTGGACCGTTAGCGAAACTGCTCAAACTCCCCAAGGTGAGATCGTAGATATCAGTACCATCGAGAAAGGGAGTCTGCTGCTGAAGCGTCGCTATATCAAGCAGGGGCCGATGACAATTGAGATGAACGTCGCGCCTAATAAACTCAGTGGGTCGACTACGATGAACGGGCAATCCAAACCGATCGATGCGGATCCTGGCGGTGCTTTGTTTGCCGATGGAGCGGGGACCTATGAAGTCATCGCTTCGCTTCCGCTGGCGGATGGCTACAGTTTAAGTTTTCGAAATTTCGACTTAAACAAACAGAAGCCCCAGATCAAACAATTGAAAGTCCTCGGATCTGAAAGCGTGACTGTTCCCGCAGGTACGTTTGACGCGTACAAGGTGGAGATAGTCGCGGCAGACAACGATGCAGACAAACAGACCGTGTGGATAGATAGGTCCAGTCGAAAAGTTTTGAAAATGTCGGCTGTGCTTCCAAGTCTTAATGGAGCGGTGTTGACGTCAGAACTGACGCCGTAAAGAACTCGCTAGATAAGCTTCAAACCCCAAAGGGCTGAGTCGGAAAACGACTCGGCCTTTTTTGGCCTCGATTGCAACTGGTTTAATACCGTGTTTCGAAGAATTTGTTCGCCAAATTCACTGCTCCAGCCACGATTGAAAGGTTTTGTTGGGCCACACCAGGACAATAAATGGTCCTTTGTCCATCTTTCTGTATCACGCAACGAAAATCGGCTAAACAACTTCGACGGGCAAAGGTGGTACATTACGCCTCTGAACAGCCCGAGTTGTTGTTAAATAATCTTCACTCAACTAACTAGGAGATAACATGAAGACGAAAATCCTTTGCTTGATTTGCGCTGCGTTCGTCGTTTCGCTAGCGCTGTCTCCTGTCGCTCAACGTGCCTCAGCGCAGGACTCGGATAAGGCGAAAACCGCCGCCGCGGTTCGAACAGGGTTTGAAGAAGTGAGTGGCTGGGTAACTAAGTCTGCCGATTTGGTGCCTGCTGAGAAGTACAACTATAAGCCTGTCGATACAGTGCGCACGTTTGGTCAGATAATTGCTCACATCACGGACTCGTTAGACTATTTTTGTGCCCGGGCGGCCGGTAACAAACAGCAAGACGATTCTGCAGAGAAGGGACCGACGGATAAGGCGACCTTGGTTCCTAAACTCAAACAGGCAGTTGAGAAATGCAATGCGGTCTACGCATCCGATTCGGCTCAGTTCGGACCACTCATGGCGAATGTCGCGCATACTAATCTCCATTACGGAAACCTGATTACGTACCTTCGCATGATGGGAATGAAACCTCCGTCGAGTTGATCAGCTACGCTGCTGGTCGATGCCCGATCGTCTCGTTTCGATCAAGTAATAGACGTTAGTCGCTCAATGGGTTTCTACACACAGCAGCTTGGCTTCAAGTTAGACCAACAGCACTTACCTGTTTTTTGACAGGTGTCAGTGGGTAATTTCAAATTGATTCTCAGTGGACCAGGAGCGTCGGGTTCGCGCCCGATGCCCGACGGCTGCAACAAGGGCCAGGTGGCTGGGATCGAATAATGCTGCAGGTCGACAACTGCCCGATAGCATCGAAACATTAAAGAAGAACGGGCTTCGTTTCGAATGAAATAGAGTCGGGTCCCGGCGGCAAGGTAACCGTTCCACCAACTTTGATGGCTGTGACCGGTGTATTGGTATGCACTTGAGATTAAGAGGTGTGATATTGCTAGAATGCTCGACAGTAACAAACAACGTCCAAGGAGACTGTTGTGGAGATCCCTTTAACCCCTTTGGAGTTTGCACGCCGCACCCGCAAACTGTATCCACAGCACGAGGCGGTAGTGGATGGTGACCTGCGACTGACCTATGCGGAATTCTTCGATAGATGTGATGCCTGGTCCTCAGCACTGCAGACGCTCGGTGTGCGACAGGGTGATCGCGTCGCTTATATCGCACCAAACACTCATGCCCAGCTAGAGTCCTTTTACGCGGTCCCGCAGATCGGCGCCATCCTGGTTCCCATCAACTACCGGCTGACCGCCGATGACTTCGCTTATCTCATTAACCACAGCGGTGCGCGGATTGTGTGCGCGCATTCCGACTACCTTGATGCAGTTGACGGCGTTCGCTCACAGTTACCCAACGTTGTGGCGTTTGTCGCGCTCGAGGGAACCAAGCAGGGCTGGCTGGACTACGAGACGCTTCTAGTGGAAGCGTCGAAAGATTTTACTCACCCAAGCATTAACGAAACAGACATCCTAACTATCAACTATACGAGCGGCACTACTTCAAAGCCCAAAGGCGTGATGATTACCCATCGCAACGCTTACATTAACGTTGTCGGCACGCTCATTCATCACGCGATAACGATGTCGGATCGTTATCTCTGGACTCTGCCGATGTTTCATGCCAACGGCTGGACATTCGTGTGGACCGTTACGGCAGTGGGTGCGACACATGTCTGTCTGAGAAAAGTCGAACCGATTTCTGTTTTTGAGAAGATCAAACAGGAGTCTGTCAGTATGCTTTGCGCCGCACCAACCGTTTTGATCAGCATCGCCAATGGTCCAGAGGAGCTCAGACGCGAAGCGCGCCAGGGCGTACGCATCCTAACGGCCGGCGCGCCGCCGGCAGCGGCAACCATCGAACGTGTTGAAGGCGAACTAGGGTGGGTCATTACTCAAGCTTACGGGCTGACCGAGACCTCGCCGTTTATTACGATCTGCGAATTGAAACCTGAACATGAGGGGCTTTCTTGCGCTGAACGGTCTGTGGTCAAAGCTTGCCAGGGTGTGGAGCTGTTAACGTCAGGTGAGCTGTTGGTCGTTGATGAAGAAGAACACGAAGTTCCACACGACGGCGAGACACTCGGTGAAATCGTCGTCCGCGGGAACGCTGTTATGGAGGGCTACTATCAGGATCCAGAAGCGACAGCCCAAGCCATGCGAGGCGGCTGGTTCCACACTGGCGATGCGGCAGTGGTCCATTCTGATGGCTACATTGAGATTCGGGATCGCTTAAAAGATGTGATTATCAGTGGTGGCGAAAACATCTCTTCGGTGGAAGTTGAAGGTGTATTGTTGCGGCACCCAGCCGTTCGAGAGGTCGCGATTGTAGGACTACCTCACGAGCGCTGGGGTGAGGCACCGCACGCGTTTGTTATTTTGCAAGCAGGCGCTACTGCGACGGAAGAAGATCTGCGAGAGTTCGCGCGTAATCATCTCGCGCATTTCAAGGCTCCTCACAGCATTACATTTCTATCGGAACTGCCGAAAACGGCTACAGGTAAGATCCAAAAATATGCCCTCCGCGGGAGACCGGCAATCTCCAAGCAATGAGAGTCCGACTGCCATGCGTTACCAAACTTTCCTAATTTAGTTGGCTACACCTGCTCAAAAAAAACTTTCTGGTAAGTGTCGATCTCATTATTTCTCGTTCGACTAATGAGTGAACTAAAGATGCAAACAGTTCAAATTACGAATTAAAGGAGAAGAAATAATGCGATTCATGACCCTGGTAAAGTCCTCCGAAGGCTGTGGGGCTCCGCCTCCAGCACTTATGGAAGCGATTTCAAAAATCAGTGAAGATGCCGCAAAAAGTGGCGCGCTATTGGAGGCTGGCGGACTCGCCCCAAGTGCAATAAGTAACCGTGTCCGAGTTTCGAATGGGAAAGTCCTGGTGCTTGATGGGCCGTTTGCGGAGACTAAAGAGGTCGTTGGGGGCTTCGCCGTGTTTGAGGTAAGTTCGAAACAAGAAATGATCGACGCAACCATCAAATTCATGGAACTGCACAGGGAACACTGGCCAGGCTGGGAGGGCGAGACGGAAATTCGTCAGGTGTTTGGGCCCGACGATTTCGAGGCTCAGTGCCAGCAAGGGAATGGAGAGGTCAAAGGCTAAGAATCAAGAAAAGGCCCTTGCCAAGCAAGCCTTCCATCTGAGACCACGGACGTCCGACCGAATAGCTCGCAAGTCCCGTGGTCTCATCCGGACTGCGCCATCACTTCTTTGAATGCTGTCAAAAACGATCTCATTTGAGCGCTAGTGCCGATGGTGACGCGCAGGAAATTGGGTAGGGGAGGGAAGGGCCTGCCAACTTCCACGCCGCGAGCGCGCAATGCCGAGATGATTGGTCGCACTTCACGTCGAACGTCAATCATCATAAAGTTCGCATGCGAAGGGATGTAACTAAACCCGGCCTTATCGAGTTCGGTACAGACGCTCTTCCTTACGTCGTCATTTAGTTTACGGCCGCTTGCCACGTGGTTCGGGTCTTTCACACTAGCAAGGGCTGCGACAGCTGCCATGATGTTTACGCTGTCCCATGTTTGATGCGCCCTCATAATTCCGATGTTTGCGCGTTGTGTGACACAGTACCCGCATCGTAAGCCTGCCATGCCATAGATCTTCGAAAACGTCCGGGCGACGACTAAGTTTGGATGGTCCTTCACTAGTCCAACTACGCTTTCGTAGTTGTTACTGTCGACATAGTGATGGTACGCCTCATCAACCAAAACAATCGTCGCAGGCGACACCTTTGAGAGAAAGTCGAAGATCTCTTGCTTTGGAGTAATGCTCGCTGTGGGGTTGTTTGGGTTGCAGACGTAAACCAATCCGCCGCCATTTGCAGCCGCGACCATTCGCGGAAGATCGTGTCGGTAATCGGACGTCAGGTCGATCTTCGCTACCTCAGCATTAGCAGCACCTGCATGCCGCGAGATTGCTTCGAACGTTGGATTTGCCATTACGAGTTTTTTGTCTCTACTCGTAAACGCGGCTGCGCAGAGCTTGAGAATCTCTCCAGAACCGTTGCCGAGAAGAATCTGATCAACAGGAACACTGTGCAGGCGCGCCAATTCGTCTGCCAACATGTCGGCGTATTCATCCGGATATCGCCAGAGGAGGCTAAATCCGTCAGTCATTGCTTTCAAAGCCGCAGCCGATGGTCCATAAGGATTCTCATTCGAGCTGAGCCGTACGACACTGTCGATTGTTGCTGATGGTTTTGCGGCGTAGGCGGAGTTGACGAGAGGCAGTGATTCTAGTGCGGCGTATGCAGCCCCGACACCGATTAGTTGTGAAAAGCGGCGACGAGAAATAGTTAGGTTAGTCATCATGTGTTTATATTCCCTGGTCTCTCTACCAATAACTCTGTAGTCGGTTCTGTGACAGTTGGTACCGGTTGAAAATGCGATTCAGTTAGGAGTTTTCCCGTAGGTTCCGGTTGCGGTAACGCCGCTTGAGACAGCTGTCGTTTCGCAACCGCTTCGCGTAACGACTCTCGATAAACCACGAGGATCAAAGCGGTCATTAAGGCGATAAACAGGGCAAGCACTGCGAACCCAAGAAGGAAGTTACCTTTGGTGGTGATGATCTTGTAAATCAGCGACCCAAGCACGGTGATAACAAAGAGTCCGAAGGCAGTTCGGAGAAGCAACGTGAGCCAACGTTCGACCTTGCGCTTCCGAGCTTCCAGATCTTCATTCAGTTGTTGTGATGGAAGTTGTTCGGTGAGTGATTGCGCGATCTTCTCCAGGCTCAGACCACAGGCGCGACAAAACTTCTGTTCGACCGAAGTGGATTTACCGCAGCTGGGGCAGTACATCGCTCGCTCCTTGGATCAGCACTTGTCCGACCGATTATACGATTTATGTGGTCGATACGCTTTGGGCTTGTTCAGGGTTTCTTTTGGCTTGTCGGCGTGACACGTCAGGGAGGTTGAGCGTCCGAAAGTCAAAGCGTATCTAATCCTTGCGTTTCTTGATGTAATCGATTCCGGTCTGTGTTTTGATCATCTTCGAGCCACGGGAATTGTTTGCTGATCCGGGAGAAGCGAATCGTCGGTGGCTCTTCTGGCAGCAAAGGTTCGAGCGCGAGCGGCGCGCCATCATATCGACAGAACTTTAGACGTTCATCGCAATATGAGAGCTGACATGTAGGACACCGTTTCATCGCTGCGTCTCTTTAATGCAATTCATCGGATTACCCGTCGATTCACGCGACGTTTTCAAGTGTATCCGGCCGCGCGAAAAGGATCTCCTACTAGTAACGCGCAAAAAAGAGGGGGCAGGGACCCCTGGTTACTTTTTTTCCAGGTCAAAACTTCGTCTACTCTTTCTTTAGCCCCTCCGGAAAGGCGTCGGCTATCGCATTCAATTCGATGTTGTGTTCGAGCAGTGCTTTCAGACCAGCGAGGACCCAGGTAAACCCGCCCTTCGAATCCAGCGCATCACTAACGACCTTATCGCCATCTCCTTGAAAATCTGAGTTGGTGATGGTGACGTACGTCGTATTATTCTTGTAAGGAGTGAAGATCCACTCAACTCTCGTCATCGAGCCATAGTTTCCCCACTCGAGTGTGATGCGCTTATTTGGTTCGATCTCCTTCACCTCTACCTCAATCGAAACGTTATACATCTCCCAAGTCCATGTAACGTGCTTGCCCGGTTCCAAACGTCCGGTGCTTTTTGTGAACCAGAACTTTTTGGTTATTTCGGGATCGATAAACGCTTCGAACACTTTCGCCGGTGGTTGACGAATGAGCATTTCAGCTATAGCGACAGGTGCTTTTGATAATTGGAGCCTTTCCATTTGATATCCTCTGCGGTTCTTTCAGCGGTTCTTTCACTAG
>Ga0157380_10001994_pt1 | contig 13591 bp, 7 predicted proteins | sample S35metaG_FD_119757 | JGI IMG/M metagenome (GOLD analysis project Ga0157380, IMG submission 119757) | Switchgrass rhizosphere microbial communities from Kellogg Biological Station, Michigan, USA - S3-5 metaG | ecosystem: Host-associated > Plants > Roots > Rhizosphere > Soil | place: USA: Michigan...
CTCTTTCGGCGTCATGGTGGGCGCACGTTGGGCAGAAAATCTGGGTGCAAACTTTAACCTCCATCACAGGAATAAGCGCTTTGCGTACTTCCTCGACTATTCGATTGTACGAAACCACAACCGTCACATCGCGAAGACGTACAGGCGTTACCTCGACGATGATTTCGTCCAGACGGTATACAACTATAGTCCCCGCGAAAACCTCACAACGCAACAAAATCTCAGCGGCGGATTTGAGTGGAGCCTTTCTAAGAATACTTCTGTGAACATACTGTTTACAGGATACAATAGAAATTGGAGTATGACGGCCCATACCGATGATACGAATCACGTTAAGACAGATTCAACGGTGTTGACAGGCATGAACATTTATGAAGCCAACATCTGGAAAAGCGGCACCGGATCGCTCGGTCTGAAAACAAAAATAGATTCCAGAAGTGAAATTAGTTTTAGTGTGGACTATCTATTCTATCATAATGACAACCCTTCAACGTATGATAACACAGTATCTGTTGAACAGCAAAATAACCAGGCGTTTTCCAGGATAGATTTAAGTAAAACGACTCCGATTCATATTCTTATTGCCCGGGCCGATTATCAATATCAAATTTCGCCTTCGTTTTCCTGGGAGGCGGGTGTAAAATCCGTAACAACAACGCTGGACAACAATGTTCTGGTTCAGCAATTAGTAGATGAGGTTTGGAAAACAGACCCGACGTTTACATCCTATTCGACACTGAATGAACGTATTTATGCCGGTTATTTTTCAACGAAATGGCATGTTGGAAACCAGATGCAAATCAATAGCGGGCTACGCTATGAGTATACGCACACTAATATTGGCTCACCCATGGAAAAGGATCTTGTTAAAAGAAGATATGGCTATTTATTCCCCAGTTTATCATTAAAGAAAAACCTTGCGCCGGAGAAAGACCTTGAATTTTCTTACACGAGAAGAATTACACGCCCAACATACAACGACATTGCTCCGTATGTTTTCTTATGGGGCCCTAATACCTTCTCCGCAGGAAATACTTCGCTTTATCCAGCCGTTGGAGACGCAATTGCCATTGGCTACCATGTGAAAGAGCTCACGATTTCCCTTCAATACAGCCATGTCGGGAATGAGATTACGATGATGCAGCCCGAAGTCGATAGCGAGAATAATCTCATTTACCGGTCCCAAAATTTGAAGTATTTAAATACATTAGGATTGACGACTACGTATTCCGTTTCAGTAACACCCCGATGGGAGATACAAGGTAATCTCACCACGCAGTACCAGACCGGAAGGACAACACACCTGGCACACAACGAGAGACTACATCTTTATGGACTGAACCTGAATGTGGTGAACATGTTCAAGTTGCCACGGGACTTCGCTGTTGAAATTTCGGGAATGTATCAATCAACTTCCATTTCCGGGATCTCTCAATTTTTACCGATAGGGTCACTCAATGCGGGTCTTCAGAAAAGCTTTGGCCAGAAAGGCATTCTCCGATTGTCAATGGACGATATCTTGTCGACGAATAACTGGAGAATTAAAACAAAATCGCCTGAAAATAATTTGGATTCGTATTTTGGTTATAACTGGCACAACCGGTTTATCCGGTTAACTTATACGAGGAGTTTTGGAAACACAAAGCTACGTTCAGTTAAGCTGAAGTCCGGGTCAGAAGAGGAGCGGCGGAGAGCGGGAGATTGACCTCGCACCGGTGTCCGACCCGCGAGTGGCATTTTTATTGCCGGAGATGTAGCATCTTATGATTCCAACATTGTCAACAATTGACGATGTAACAAAGCCCAATTTTTTTAGATTAGGCGTGGGAATAGTTTTTGCCATGAATGTTACCGCATGACTGGCGAAAAAAATATTCGAGAATTACCCGACACCATAATCACGATAAATACACCCGGAGACGCTCGTTATTGGTCTGAGCGGCTTTCAATTTCACCTTTTACTTTGTTTCATTTGCTGAGGACTGTGGGAAATAGCCCCATGGCTATTGTGGAATTTTTACACAAATCGGAATCCATACCCTTAACGAAAGCGACTAAGTCAACTAAGGAATTCACCATATTGTAAACGGTATTTGAGTGTGAGAGCTTTAAAATTTCGCAGCATCAGTTCACTAAAGCCTTTGCCTAAGCAGTCATTGCACCGGCTCACCATTAGATCAGCTATCCGTAAGATCATACCCTTAATGGGCATCGGTAAATATGTCGGCAATTTTTTCGGAGTATCTTGCTTCACCAGTACCATTGGAGAATTAAAAAATCGGGCCGCCATCGCCATACCCGGTATTGGGATTTTCATTCATCCGAAGGATGCCAAGAATATATCCTTGCTAAGGCATGAATTTGGTCATATCCTTCAGGCAAAAAAATGGGGTAAGTTATTCTTCTATCGATTTATCGCTGCGGAAAGCATCAATAGTGTCCGCAGATCAAACAGAGATTCTTCATTTAATCATCAGCATACCTGGACGGAATGGACTGCCAACCGGCTATCGTATCATTTTTTTAAACGTCCTGATGATTGGGATATGAAGAGATTTCCCATATACCCGCCGTTGGATTATCGCGATGGCACGGACATGCCGGAGTTTCTGCGGTTCAACAAGCCGACTGCGATGATCAAGCAGTAAAAGATGAGGATCCATCCCTTGAAAAGATTTTAAAATGTTTTGAAATCCAATTTGGCGCGAGGACCATATGCGTTGCCTTTGATTTAGCGCCTGTTGTCACCAAGCAAGGATTCACAGGATTGTAATCGTTTTCAATAGCATTTTCAGTTGTTATGAACCTTTCACTAGAGCATGGGTTGGTTCCAATTGTATTAGTCATGATCGTTCCTCCACTAATTTTTTCGTTGTGTTCATTGATTATTTATTTCCAATTGCACCGACGTCAGAAATATAGCAGTGGTTTTGGCTTGTGAGATTATTGTTTATTGCGACCTGATAGTAATGCTGAACCTTCCTGTTCTATTTCAATGAGCATTGATTTGGTCAGTAAAAAAATGAGTCCAAATGCGATCAAATTGATGCAGTTGTTGTTATTCCTCTGATATTCTATGACTTGGAGCCGGAATCGTTCGATTTTTCCCTAAAAAATGTAACGACTCATAGGTCCGAGAATCTAAAGAATAAAGTCTTATGCTGGCCAACGTAACCTTGCTCGCCGCCGATCGGGACCTAACCGATGACCTGATTATTTCCAGAATTTTGCTTGGAAAGCGCGAATACTATGAGATTTTGGTTCGACGATACAACAGTCTGTTTTATAAAACGGCTCGGGGGATCCTTTCCAAGGAAGAAGACATAGAAGATGTAATGCAGGAGGCCTATATCCGTGGATTTGAAAAATTGCACCAATTCCGGAAGGAAGCGAGATTCTCCACCTGGTTGGGACGGATATTGATTAATTGCGCTTTGCAGCATCTCAATAAACTGAAGAAAAAGCATCATGTGAGCATCGATGCGCTGGAAACGGCGGAATTTGATAATCTTCAGGAAGAAAATTCGATTCCCGATAATCCCGAAGTAATCGATAATCTGAAAAAGGCTCTCGAATCAGCGATCGGCCACCTTCCCTCCAAATACCGAGTGGTTTTTATTTTAAGGGAAATCGAAGAAGTTTCTGTGGCCGACACAGCATCAATGCTTGAAATCACCGAAGACAACGTTAAGATCCGGCTTCATCGGGCAAAAAATATGCTCAAAGATATGTTGCGCACTCAAGCCGATTCCCTCGATATTTTTGCGTTCCATGCGTCACGTTGTGCGCTCATCGCAGCTCGGGTAATGCAGCATATCAATTCCAGGGTAGTCTATCCGTTCGGAAATATTCCAAGGCAACCATTATCGTCCTGAATGGCCACGTAGTCCTGAATCCCCATTAATACTTAACCTGCCAATGCAACCAAGCTGTGAGGTGTGCCTTTCCTGGTGCCTAGCTGGACAAACACAGTAGGGAAAACGTTAGCTAATGCCGTTAAAGGATAAATATTGATACTCCAACCATTTTTCGATGGGCACAGCGCATATGGCTAATTGATTTTTAGGAAAAAAGGGTATTTTCACTTTGCCAAAACCAAACCACATTTTTTAACCCTAACCAATTGTGAAATTGAACCCTACCCAATTAGAACATTTCAGAAATCTTGTTTCGCTTTCTGCGATCGACGGCAAAATAGAAGAAGTCGAACGTGTAGCCCTTGCTAAAATTGCCTACGAACAAGGCTTGCCCCTCGAACGACTAAACCTCATGTTGAATCGCGCCAGCGAATATATCTACTTGATCCCCCAGAACACCGAAGAGAAGGAAAAGCAGTTGGAAGAGATGATAAAGCTCGCTTTGGTAGATGATGATTTTGCGCCCGCCGAACTTGAGCTTATCGAAATGGTTTCCGATAGGTTGGGATTTACACGCAAGGAGCTTGGTGTAATTTTAGAGGCACACGGCGGTCATAAGAGCAATAAGGGACGCTGACACTACCTGGACGACACAACTATAGCTTAAATTTCATTCATGTCCCATAACAACCTTTTGTTTAAGGACATACGTTCCATTGTCTCAATTAGCCTTGAAGGGACTGTCAAAATTTTCTTCAGCTAAAATGACCATTCAGCACTTCTTTCCTTCAATAATGACGGATTTTATGGTAATTTTGGGCTTTGTTGCCGCGAACGCATCGGGGTAAGGTACAGTAGGATTTAGAAATCATTTTTTGCTGTCGCGAGGATAATTTGCGGGTTAAAGTCAATTCATTATTTAAGTTCAAGACTGCTGGTCGATCATGAGGTTTGTGTTTATCATTTTTTGCGTGATAGAGGTGAGCGGAAGCCTATCGGCCCAAAATGATTCGGTAAAATTTTACACGACCCAACGCCTCGTCGGCGAGGCTCCTAAAATTGATGGTCGTAGCCAAGACCCTGCCTGGGATCAGGTGCCGTGGGGCGGTGGTAATTTCCGGCAACGTTCGCCGGACGCAGGGGCGGCTGCTTCTGTCCAAACCACCTTCAAAATATTATACGACGACAAGAACTTATATATCCTGTTCAAAAATCTTGATCCCGAACCGGATAAGATTGTAAGCCGTATGTCACGACGGGATGGATTCGAGGGCGACCAGGTCGAAGTAAACATTGATAGCTATAGCGACAAGCGTACAGCCTTTTCGTTTTCAGCCTCCGCTTCCGGCGTTAAAGGGGATGAGTATGTTTCGAACAATGGCGGCAACTGGGATGTCAACTGGGACCCTATCTGGTATTTGCAAACCAACATAGATAAGGACGGATGGACTGCTGAAATGAGAATCCCGTTAAGCCAATTGCGATTTGCTGATAAACCCGAACACACATGGGGTTTGCAAATCGGAAGAACGTTTTTCAGGAATCAGGAGCAATCCAATTGGCAATACATTCCACCTGATGCAACAGGTTGGGTGCACTTATTCGGCGAGTTAAGGGGAATTACAGGAATCAAGCCTCAAAAGCAAGTGGAGATCCAGCCGTACCTGGTTGCCAAAACAGAAAGCTTCCAAAGGGAGGAGGGCAACCCATTTGTCACAGGGAAATCTTCCGCTGCCGACGTTGGTCTTGATGCAAAAATTGGCATAACGAGTGATATCACGTTAGATCTAACAGTCAACCCCGACTTTGGACAGGTTGAGGCAGATCCTTCTCAAGTCAATTTGAGCGCGTTTCGCGTTTTCTTTCAAGAGCGACGACCATTTTTTATAGAAGGGAATAGTACCTTGAATTTTCCTGTAGGCTTCAACAGTAACAATCTCTTTTACTCCCGCCGCATTGGAAGGACACCTCAGAACAGCGTTGCAACAGACGAAGAGGGTACTGACGACGGTGTAGCGGAGTACGTAAAACCCAATCGATACACGACCATTCTTGGTGCGGCAAAACTCACTGGTAAAAATAAGAAGGGTTTTTCCTGGGGTATACTGGAATCAGTTACGGCTCCTGAACACGCTACAATTGACAGCATGGGAGTCCGGAGGACCGCAATGGTTGAGCCCTTGACAAACTATGTGGCTGGACGGATGCAGCAAGATATCAATAAAGGAAACACCGTCGTTGGAGCAATGCTCACAAGCACGAATCGTGACCTTAGCGATGAGAGTCTGCAATGGCTTCATAAGGATGCGTATAGTGGGGGAATAGACGTAGTTCACAATTGGAGCAACCGAAAGTATTTTGTCAGCGCTAAAACTGCCTTTAGCAATGTGCAGGGGAGCGAGCAAGCCATCACGCTGACACAGCATGCTCCGGAACGATATTTTCAAAGGCCTGATAATAAACATGCGGATGTCGATACAACACGAAAATCATTAACCGGTACTGCGGGCTCGCTTGTACATGGAAAGCGTGGTGGGAAATTCATCTATGAGGTAGGGTACAGTTGGCTGTCGCCTGAACTTGAGCTAAACGACATAGGATTCCTTGGGCAAACTGATGTGATGACACAATGGACGTGGCTCCAATATCGTATACTTAATCCAGTGGGAATATTACGGTCAGCGCGGATAAATGGAGGACAATCCATGGGCTGGGATTTCGATCAACGCAATACGTCGAAAGGATACGATGCCAATGGTTCGTTGCAATTTAAGAACTTCTGGTCGCTGAGCGGGGGCGCCTCCTTTTCGTCACACTATCTTTCCAATGCCAACCTGCGTGGGGGCCCAGCGTTGCGATACCCGGGCAGCTATAGTTATTGGCTTTACGTATCCACTGATCAACGCAAAAAACTTAATATCGCCCTAAGTCCTCGCGCGAGCAGAGGGCTTGAAGACTATTCGCAAAGCAAAGGTCTCGATATCTCATTGAATTATAAACCTATTAACGCCCTGAGCATTTCCTTAGCACCCAGTCTTAGTCATAACAAAAACAAAATGCAGTACATCAACACTGGAACGGTAGGAGGCGAAAACCGTTATATTGTTGGTGAGATTGATCAGACAACGGCAAGGCTATCATTACGAATGACTTATATGATAACACCAAACCTGTCGGTACAGGCATGGGGCCAGCCTTTTGGCACGTCCGGCGAATACAATAATTTCAAATACATCACGGATGCAAATGCTTCTGACTTTAATAAACGATTTACGGAAATTCCCGACGCATGGATCAGCCTCAACGATCAGGATGAAGAATATGCGATCGATGAAAATAGCGATGGAACACCGGATTACAAATTTCAAAAACCTGATTTCAACATTGGGCAGTTCCGTTCGAACATGGTCGTTCGTTGGGAGTACATTCCGGGATCTACATTTTTCCTGGTATGGAGTCAGGAAATGAATGGTGATTTTTATGATCAGTCCGGAGCGCTCCCGGTACGTTATCAACTCGATTTCCCTGATAAGGCGCACAATATTTTTATGCTGAAATATACCTATCGCTTTATCCTTTAGGGTTTTGATGTGTTGAGGTTCTGGGTGGCAACGTTGTGCGCGCCGCCGAGTTTCTTTGGCGTAGGTTTTCGCTCGTAAGATATGGTCCCTCACTTAGGATTAAGGGCGTATCGTTCCCTCGCCGCGAATCAGCCACTTGTATGAGGTCATCTCCCGAAGTGCCATAGGTCCGCGCGCGTGCAGTTTTTGAGTGCTGACACCAATTTCAGCCCCGAGCCCAAATTGAGCTCCGTCCGTAAAGGCCGTTGATGCGTTTGCATATACAACTGCGGCGTCAACGTTCTTCAAAAAAATATCTATTGCATTCTGATCCTCAGCAACAATAGCTTCGCTATGCTTGGAGCCATATTTAAAGATGTGATCCAACGCTTCGTCTATGCTTGTGATCGTTTTAATGCTCATCTTATAATCCAGAAATTCTGTTCCAAAATGTTTCTCTTCAGCAATTTCTAACAATGCGTCCGGGTATTTCTCATTTAGTGTACTAAAAGCCTTTTCGTCCGCGTAAATGCGGACATTTTTTTCTGCGAGCCTACGTGTAATTGCATCCAAATCGCTTAACCGGTTTTCGTGAATGATCAAGCAGTCCAACGCGTTGCAAACACTGACCCTTCGCGTTTTCGAGTTGAAAACAATATCAGCGCCCTTCCGGACGTCGCCGCTGGCATCAAAATATGTGTGAACGATACCTGCACCCGTCTCTATGACCGGTACTCTTGAATTGTCGCGAACATAGTCGATCAGCTTTTGGCTTCCTCGTGGAATGATGATATCAACATACCCAACTGCGTTTAGCAATTCTTGTGTGGCGGCCCGATCTGAAGGCAGCAACGTAATGATGTCAGGATTGATGCCTTGCCCAACCAGTACTTGCTGAATAAGGTTGATAATAAATTTATTTGAATATTCGGCGTCACTTCCGCCTTTAAGGATGCAAGCGTTACCTGACTTAAGACACAAGGCAAATACGTCAAATGTTACATTTGGCCTGGCTTCATAAACAATCCCCACAACGCCCAGGGGAACCGTAACCTTTTCTAGTAAGAGTCCGCTCTTCAATGTTCTCTTTTCTAAAGTAAGATGGAGAGGGGAAGGCAACGTTGCCACATTTCGCAGATCGTTGGCAATATCGCGAATACGTTGCTCTGTTAGCTTAAGGCGGTCGTACTTCGGATCTGTTTCTGGCATGCGCTCGAGATCCTTGCGGTTTTCTTCAATGATCATGGCCGAACTCTTTTCCGTTTTGTCAGCCAGGGAAGTTAAGATTTGATTCACCTTTTCCTCCTTAAGCAATGTCAGCTTTCTACTTGCTTCTTGTACCGCCTTAAATATACTTTCCAGCACGCTATGTAATTCTAAAGTTATTAATGCAAATATAGATGATCGTAATGGATCAAGGCCGGCTGGTTTTTGAGTCCCAATACTTCTTTTGCCTTTTTGTACCCGTACCTGGCAAGGCCCAATCCAACTTCACTATCTTTTTCATCTACGATTCTGATGATATCTCCCTTTTTAAAATTTCCAATGACCCGCAGTATGCCAACCGGCAGTAGACTATGTGCTTTTTCAAGAGACAATAACACTTGTTTTGCCCCTTGGTTGATCACCACTTTCCCTTTTGGTTCTTCATACGCGTGCGCCATATATTTTTTAAAATTCGACGTCACTTTCTTGGCCGGGAAGCGAGTTCCAATTTCATCGTCTTGCATAATTCGGAGGACAATGTTATCTGTTCTTCCATTAGCGATATGAACAGGAATACCCATGCTGGCAATTTTTTCAGAGGTCTGGCACTTCGTCATAATGCCACCGCGGCCAAATCCAGATTTCTTCCCAGTCGCGATCTGCTGTAGGTTGATTTTTTTAGGATCATACGTGGTGAGCAACGTTGTGCCTGGTTGATCGGGGTCTCCGTCATAAATGCCATCGACATTTGTGAGAATAATTAAAATGTCGGCGTTCATCATTGCGCTTACTAATCCGGCGAGTTCGTCGTTGTCGGTAAACATCAGCTCGGTTACAGACACCACATCGTTCTCATTGATAATGGGAACAATGTGATTGCTTAACAATGCCGACAGACAATTTTGCATGTTCAAATAGTGAGTGCGGCTTTTAAAATCCTCTTTCGTTACCAGGACCTGGGAACAGAGCATTTGTTGTTGGTCAAAAATGTCTTTGTACAAGGAGATAAGTTTAACCTGCCCGATAGACGCCAATACCTGGCGTTGCACCACAGTGTCTGCTCGCTTTTGAAAATGATAAAGGCTTCGGCCTGCTGCTACTGCGCCCGAGGAAATTAATAGCACCTGGTTACCCTGTTCCTTTAAAGCTTTGATCTGCCTTGAAATATTCACTATAATTTGCTCGTCAGGAAAACCTTCCTTATTGGTGATGACGTTTGAACCAACCTTTATAGCAATAACTTTCTTTTTTGACGTGCTCATTTTGTTGAGAATGGGATTCAATAATACGCAAATTTGGGAAACCGTCTTTAGTAGGTATCAGTAGTCGGTAATTGGTAATCGGGTAATCGGTGGCTCTCCGTAGGAAGTGTAATTGTAAAATGTGATTAGTAGTTAATGTTTTCAACCAATTGTATCAATATGCGTGTCGCCTATATTCGGCAATCGGTGACCTGGTAATTAATATAGTCAGTTTCTGGCACGATGGCTATCCAACTCGTACCTCGGACTACCGATTACCGATCACTGATTACCGATTACCAAATACACCCAACCTCGGTAACCGGATACCGTTCACCAAGTCGAGAGTTAGTTAATTGGAGTTTTCTATGTTAATTCGCAAATAAATTCAATACTTGCATGAGGGGCATAAGCTGTTTACTATCGATCCTTTTACTGTCATCATTTTCACTGGCCCAGCAACAGCCGGACGTTGCGCAGATTAAGCAGAAACTTAAAAAGCTGAATGTACTGACATCTGTTTTATATGTCGCTGCACACCCCGATGATGAGAACACGCGCATCATTTCGCTTATGGCGAATGATAAGCTGGCAGAAACTGCGTATTTGTCCATGACCCGGGGAGATGGTGGCCAAAATCTGATTGGACCTGAAATCCGGGATTTGCTCGGGTTGATCCGTACACAGGAACTTTTGGCAGCCAGGCGGATCGACGGTGGTCAACAATTTTTTACAAGAGCAATCGACTTTGGTTTCTCAAAGTCGTCGGATGAAACGTTTAAGATCTGGAATAAGGAAGAAATACTTTCTGATGTGGTGAAGGTATTCCGGCAGTATCAGCCTGATATCATTATTACTCGTTTCCCTCCGGATGCGCGCGCCGGACACGGGCACCATACCGGTTCCGCCATGTTGGCACAGGAAGCATTTGATGCCGCCTCAAAATCAGATATTTTTCCCGATCAGGTGAAGGAGTTAGGAACCTGGCAGGTTACGCGCTTATATACGAACACTGGCCGCTGGTGGAATACCACCATCAACGAACAGACGCCTGGTATTGTGGCGCTGAATGTTGGAGCCTATAACCCACTTTTAGGTAAGTCTATTACTGAAATTGCTGCGGTCAGCAGCAGCCAGCATAAAAGTCAGGGGTGGGGTAGGGCTGGACAGCGAGGGTATGACGCAGAGTTTTTAGAATACATCAAAGGCGAAAAAGCGCAGAAGGATCTGTTTGAAGGCGTGAACACTACCTGGAGTCGTGTGAAAGGAGGCAATAAAGTACAGCCGCTGGTGACGAAGGCAATTCAGGCGTTTGACGCTGAGAACCCTAGCGCAACCGTTGCTATCTTGTTCCAGATCAGGAAGGAAATTTTGAATCTGGATAAAGGTGTTTGGAGAACGCGAAAACTTAGAGATGTCGAGCAACTCATTCAGGATTGTTTGGGTTTATTTGTCGAAGCGAAGGGCTCGCAGTATTGGATTTCACCGGGTGAGGAAATAGAAATAAATACCGAACTGGCAAATCGCTCCGGGGTCGAAGTTGTGCTGCAACAAATTTATGCGGCAGATATCGCGTTTGACTCGACGTTGTCATTTGTGCTGAAGGATAATGTGGCAACTACTTTCAAAAGCAAGAAAATATTGGCGGCCTCAAAATCATATTCGGATCCTTATTGGCTTCGAAATGCGCATGAACAAGGATTATTTAACGTTACCGACAAATCCAATATTGGAAAACCTCAAAATGATCCGGCAGTCACCGTTTCTTTTAAATTAAAAATTGGAGAAGAATCATTGGTGGTCACTGAACCCTTGATCTATAAATGGACGGATCCTGTAAAGGGAGAGTTGTGGCGCCCGGTTGAAGTTGTCCCGCCGTTGTCAGTCGAAGTGATCGAAAAAGTATTGATGTTCAGTGATGACCAGCCACGAGATTTAAATGTAAGGATCAAATCTTCGAGTGGAAAAACAATGAAAGGCGTATTAAAGCTTCAGCTTCCCACAGATTGGCATTCGGAACCCTTATCAACCGACTTCGAGTTGAAGTCGCGGGGAGAAGAGCGAACTGTAAATTTCAAAGTTTATCCTGGTAAAAGCGAATTGACTTCTACAATTCGCTCCCTGGCTGAAGTTGACGGAAAGAAATATGAACAGGCGATTCAAACCATCAGCTATGATCACATCCCCACTCAGACATTCCTGCCAAAGGCAGAAGTAAAAGTAGCCCGAATAAATCTCAAAAAGGAAGGTCAACTGATCGGATATATTCCTGGCGCAGGAGATGATATTCCAACGGCGCTTCGCACCATGGGGTATGAAGTTTGGGAAATGAAGCCGGAAGAAGTAACCCGTGAAAATCTCAAACGCGTTGATGCAGTGGTTCTGGGCATTCGTGCGTTAAATGTTCATGACCGGATCCGATATTTCATGCCAGTGTTGATGGAATACGTTAGGCTAGGCGGGGCGTTGGTTGTTCAGTACAACAACAATGGCCGGCTTGAAACTGACAATTTTGCACCGTTTCCCATTACGCTGTCGCGCGAACGGGTCACCGATGAGAATGCGGCGGTGAGAATTCTTAGGCCGGACCATCCGTTGCTTAACACACCAAATAAGTTATCCGGAAAGGATTTTGAAGGATGGGTGCAGGAGCGCGGATTATATTTCCCCGACAAATGGGATGCAAATTACGAAGTAATACTATCGATGAATGATCCAGGTGAGAGTCCAAAAGATGGCGGCCTATTGATTGCCAAGTACGGCGAAGGACACTACATATATACCGGATTATCTTTTTTCCGGCAGTTGCCCGAAGGGGTGCCCGGAGCCTATAAATTGTTTGCTAACCTTGTGTCTAGTGGTAAATCGAAGAAGCCGAAGAGTTAAGCAGCCTTTTATATTGAACGCCCTTCACATTTGATGATATGAGCAAAACCCATCTTGACGACAAGCCTCCTGTATTTAGGTCATGGCGCGGCTGGTATTGGCTCGTGCTTGGTGCACTTTTCGTTCAAATCGTTCTTTTCTTCTGGCTCACAAATTCTTTCAAGGCGTGACGGCAATGATATCATTTTATCAAATTAATTGAATGAATTTCCTGGATTGGATTGTCCTTTTTACAACTGTTTTATTCATTGTCCTTTACGGTACATGGAAGACGAGAAAGACTGCAACCATGGAGGGTTATCTCAAGGCAGACAATACAATGAAGTGGTGGATGATCGGCGCCTCGATTATGGCAACGCAGGCAAGTGCCATCACATTCCTATCGACTACTGGCCAGGGCATGGAGGACGGTATGCGCTTCATTCAGTTTTATTTCGGTCTACCCATTGCTATGGTTATTATTTCCGTCACAATGGTTCCGATATATTATCGGCTAAAAGTTTTTACGGCGTATGAATATCTGGAAACCCGGTTCGACGCAAAAACGCGGTCGCTCGCTGCATTCCTATTTTTAATCGGCCGAGGGGTTTCTGCTGGGATCACACTCTTTGCGCCATCGTTAATATTATCGACGATTTTACATTGGCCGGTCGCCATCACAACGTTCTTGATTGGAACACTTGTGATTATTTACGTTACGTCTGGCGGAACTAAGGCTGTGAGCCTCACGCAACGGCAACAGTTGGCTGTTGTAATGACCAGCATGATCGTGGCGGGCATTATTGCCTTGAATAAACTGCCTGATCATGTTTCCTTTGGCGACAGCATTCAAATTGCAGGA
>Ga0157380_10001995_pt1 | contig 13590 bp, 9 predicted proteins | sample S35metaG_FD_119757 | JGI IMG/M metagenome (GOLD analysis project Ga0157380, IMG submission 119757) | Switchgrass rhizosphere microbial communities from Kellogg Biological Station, Michigan, USA - S3-5 metaG | ecosystem: Host-associated > Plants > Roots > Rhizosphere > Soil | place: USA: Michigan...
AAGCGGCGCAGCTGCAGTGGAGGGGGAATCGTAGCATGTCCGCACACTACCGGAGGCTGCGGAACCTGCCGTAGACGGCGTGTCCGGAAATGCGTTCGCCGGGTCGCACGTAGGTCTCGCGCATTTCGATCGGCACGAGGAACCCCATCAGCGGTTCCGACTGGTAGCTCACCGTGACCGTCGCAATCACGCCGCCGCCGTCGACAATCAATTCGCTGATCAGCACGGCGCCGGTCGCCGGGTTGATCCAGAAGCGGCCGTGCGCCGGCAGATCGCGCCCATCGGGCCGGCGGATGACGGTGGCGCGATCGCGCTCCTGGTATTCGATCGTCCACATCTCCGTCGACACCCGAAACACCGGCGTCTCGTTGATCGCCTTGTCGCGTTCGTCCTTGAACACCGGCTTCTGCTTGTCGACGTGCTTGAACCTGAAGCGCGGCTGGTAGTCGCTGTCGAGGAATTGCAGCGCCATCAGCGGCGTGTTGATGTTGCGCTGGATGCCGCCGATGTTGTGTTTGGCGCTTTCGGCAATGATGTCGGCGATGCGGCCGCCCGCGGCTCCCGACGGGTCGCCGAGCAGCGCCTCGAGCCGAGCCTCGCGATCGCGGACCGGCTCACCGTCCTTTTCGAAGACATCGCGAAGCTCCACGTATCGATCGGCGTCGCCGGGCTTGATCAGCAGGAGATCCGATTTCAGGACGCGCGGCGGGTTGACGAGGAGGTTATTGGAAAAGCGGCTGGTGGCCGTGAGTTCCTGCCGGTAGGTTTCTTCCGCGACGATGCCCGAGAGCTGTTTGCGGAACGCGGACACATAGGCGGCCGACCGTTTCAACACCTCGTCGAGTGAAGACGTCTGAGCGGCAGGACGGTTCACCGCCACGAGCCCGAGACACGCGACTAGCGCGAAGTTCAGTCGCCGTTTCGACACGGGCCGATTGTATGATCCGGAGGCCCTTATGAAGCGTGCCGCCATCCTGGTCCTGCTGCCGCTGTTGGCCGCGATCGCTCTGCAGGCGCAAGCGCCGAGGCCGGTCGCGCCGCCCGCCGCGATCAAGCCAAAGCTTGTGGTCCTGATCTCCGTCGATCAGATGCGCGGCGACTATGTCGACCGCTTCCGCCACCAGTGGAGCAAGGGCCTGCATCGCCTGGTCGCCGAGGGGGCCTGGTTCCGGCAGGCCGACTATCCCTACTACACCACCGTCACGTGCGCGGGACATGCCAGCATCAGCACCGGCACGGTGCCCGCCGTGCACGGCATGGTTGCGAACTCGTGGGCGGTGCAGAACAACAGCCGGATCGTCAGCTGCACGGACGATGAATCACAGAAGCTGATTAGCTACGGCAGCCCGGTGAGCGGCGTCGGTCACAGCGCCGCGAACCTGATGTCGCCGACGCTCGCCGACGAGATGCGCTCGCAGACGTGGCCGGCGGCCCGAGTGGTCGGGATTTCGCTGAAGGCGCGTTCGGCAATCAATTTGTCCGGACACAAGCCCGACGCCGTGATCTGGCTCGACGAGGGTGATGGCGGGTGGGTGACATCCACCGCGTTTGCCCACGCGACGTCGCCGTTTTTTGCCGACTACATCGCGAAACACCCGATGTCCGAGCAATTGGGCAGGACGTGGGAGCGGGCGCTGCCGAAAGAGCGCTATCTGTTCGAATACTCAAAGGAGTTTCGGCGAAGGACGCCTCACATCACGACGGAATTTCCGCACATCACCAAGGGCCGCGGCGACGAAGTGGGCGGCGCGATCACGGATGCGTGGGAGGCCAGCCCGTACTCGGATGCCTATCTCAATGGGCTGGCGTTCTCCGCCATCGACGCGATGAAGCTCGGCCGGGGCGCCGGCACCGACTTTCTTGGCATCAGCTTTTCCGCGCTCGACCTGACCGGGCATTCGTACGGTCCGGCCTCGCACGAAGTGCAGGACGTGCTGATCAACCTCGACGCGCAGGTCGGCTTGCTATTGGACAAGCTCGATCGGGACCTCGGCGCCGGCAACTACGTCGTCGGCCTGAGCGCGGATCACGGAGCCTCGCCGATACCGGAGCGCCTCAAAGCCGAAGGGTTCGATGCGGGACGCATCGACACCGCGGGGATGGGCCGCGCGATCGATGCCGTCCTGGTGCGCGAGCTCGGTCCAGGCGCCTACCGCACCCGAGTCCTCAACAATGACGTCTACTTCAACGACGGCGTCTACCTGAAGCTGACGCAGAACCCCGCGGCGATGGCAGCCGTGCTCGCGACGATCCGCAAGGCGGACGGTGTCTCGCGCGTGATTCGAAAAGAGGAACTGTCGGCGACCGATCCATTAACGCGGCAATCGTTCCTCAGTCATTACGAGGGCCGCAGCGGCGAGATCAAGTTCGTCGGCCGCGCCTACTGGATCACATCGCCGAGCACCACGACGCATGGCACGGGCCATCGCTACGACACGCGCGTGCCGGTGATCCTCTACGGGTTCGGCATCAAGAGGGGCGAATACCTCGACGAGAGCGCGCCAATCGACCTGGCGCCGACGCTGGCGTTCCTGACCGGCGCTACGCTGCCCGATGCGATGGGAAGGGTGCTGACGGAAGCACTGGTACATCGCTGATCACGAGATCATCAGCTTCTGAATATCCTCCAACGATGGCACGCTCGCCATGGCGCCGGCGCGCGTGCACGACACCGCCGCGGCGGCGTTGGCGAACCGCAACATGTCGCGCGGCGAATCGTTCTTCAGCAACGAATAAATGAACGCGGCGCGGAAGATGTCGCCCGCGCCGGTCGTGTCGACGGCTTTCACTGCGAAACCGTGTTCGGAAATGCAGTCGTCGCCAATGAGCAGCACCGCGCCGCCCGCGCCAATGGTAGCGCACAGCATGCCGTCGTGGGTCCGCCGCACGACCCGCAAGGCGCTCTCGATGTCTGATTCACCAGTAATCGCCGGCAGCACGTGCTGCGCGAAGATCGGAATGCTGACCGCGCCGACGAGATCGCGCGTGCGATCGGTGACGCGATCGATGTCGCTGGTGCAGGACACCCCGGCGCGCCGCGCCATGGTCGCCGCGGCAATCGCCGCCTCCTGATCTTCATCGTCCACGTGAATGACACGCGCCGACGCGATCAGGGCTGAATCGATCTCTCGTGCGTCGAGATCGAGCCGCTCGTCGCGATCCCAGAGAACAATCCGCTCGCCGGAGGTTTCGTCGACGGTGATGACCGCGAACCGATTGGCGCAGTCGCGCGTCTTGACGTGGGAAACGTCGACGCCGCGCTGCTCGAGCTCGGCGCGGATCAGCCGGCCGTCGTGATCGTGGCCCGCACAGCCGACGTACGCCGTGCTCAGTCCCAAACGGGCGCAGGCCGCCATCGCCGTCGCCATCTGCCCGCCGCACATCGTCGCATGACTCGAGATGCGGAGTTTGGCGGTCGGACTGTCGGCTTTTGGGGAGGCGGGAAGGCGATAAACGTGATCGACCGAGTTGCAGCCGATGCCGACGACGTCCCACTGCTTGGGCATTCGCGGTCAGTATAGGATGCAGATATGCGGCTTGTCCTTGTTCTGTTGCTGACCGCGGCGGTTGCGGCCCAGGAGCAGAAGCCCGCCCCTGCGGATCCTCCGCCGCAGCAACCTATCTTCCGTGCGGGCACCGATCTCGTTCGCGTCGACGTCACTGTCACGCAACGCGGGGACGAGCCCGTCGCCGATCTGAAGATGGAAGACTTCGAGGTCAGCGAAGACGACGTGCCGCAGACGGTCGAGACCTTGAAGTTCATCCAGGTCGACGGCACCCGGCAGTCGAATCTCGACGAGCCGCTCGAGATCCGCTCGAAAGAGCACGCCATGCTCGAAGCCTCGCGCGAGGACGTGCGGCTGTTTGCGATTTTTCTGGACGACTACCACATCAGCAAGCGGCCGGACATCACGCTGCCGCTCCGCGAGGCGCTGACCAAGTTCGTGAATCAGCTCGGCCCGAACGATCTCGTCGCGCTGATGGAGCCGCTGACGACGTTGTACGACCTCAAGTACACGCGATCGAAGTCTGATTTGCTGGCGCGGATTCGCAACTTCGAAGGCCGCTATGGCGAGACGTTTCCGGTGAAGAGCGTGATCGAGGAGGCGCAGCTGTCGCAGCGCAACTGGATGGAATTGCGAAGCGGCGTCACGCTGTCGGCGTTAAAGGCGCTCGCGACGCAGATGGGCGGGCTGCGCGACGGCCGCAAGTCGATTTTGTTCTTCAGCCAGGGTCCCGGCGTTCGTCCCGGGAGCCCGAACGATCAGCTGATGCGGGAGATCGACGAAGCCGCGAATCGGGGCAACGTCACGATTCATGTGATCGACCCGCGTCCGCTCGGCAGCGTCGGTTTCGGCGGCGACACCGTGCTGCGCCGCATCGCGGCTGACACCGGCGGCCGCGCCATCCTCAACACCAACAACCCGATGGAGCAGCTCAAGGGCGTGATGGCCGACGCGAGCGCTTACTACCTCGTCGGCTACGCCCCCACCAGGAAAACCAACGACGGAAAGTTCCACGAGATCAAGGTGCGCGTGAAGCGGCGCGGCGTGCGGGTCAGCGCGAGGCACGGGTACTGGGCGGCGAGCGAGAAGGAGCTGACGGCGGCGGCCGAAGCGGCGGCGACGCCCGTGAACGTCGGGCTGACGACGGCACTGTCGACGATGTCGGACTCGGTGAACACGCGCGCCGTGTCGGTCTGGACCGGCTTCGCGAAGGCGGATGCCGCGAACACGCGTGTCATGTTTACGTGGGAGGCGAATGCCAGCCCATCAGCCGACAAGCCTGCGCGCCTCGAGATTCAACCAGTTGACGAATCCGGCAAGGAAACCATGCCGGCGCAAGTGATCGGCGGCGCGCCCGGCGAGCTGCCGTTGATGGCGCGGTTTGAATTTCCGGCGGGGCGGCATCGGCTGCGCTTCACGGCGTTCACCGCGTCGGGCGAACTAATCGATCGCTGGGTGCAGTCGCAAAACGTGCCGGACTTCACCAAGCAGACGCTGGTCCTCGCAACGCCAAAGATCCTTCGCGCGAAGAACATGGTGGAGTTCCGCGCCATCGAGTCCAACCCGGCGGCATCGCCGACGGCGTCGACGCGGTTTACGGGAACCGATCGCGTGATTGTCGAAATCGAATATCAGGCGCTCGGCGGACAGACGCCGGAAATCAAGGTGGATCTGTTGAACGCCAAGGGTGATTTGCTCCGTACGCTGCCGACGTCGCCGCCTGCTGACGGGCGGCTGCGCATGCCGATCCCGATCACGAGCCTCGCCAACAGCACGTATGTGCTGAGGATTCAGGCGACCGCCGGCGAACAAATCACCCAGCAGTGGATCGCGTTCCGCGTCGCGCGCTAGACAATGCCCACCACCCTGCGGCGCGCGCGGGTCTGGGCCGTCCGCCTCGCTGCCACCGTTGTGCTGGTGATCGTGATGTTGCCCATCGGCGGAGCCGTAAACGCCATTCGGGCGCTGCCCGACCTGCAACCGTGGCATCGGCTCCAGACGCGGCTCGAGCCGAAAGCCGCCGAGATCACGCCGTCATTCACGCTCGATCAGTATCTGGCTCGCGAGGACGCGGTGTTCCGCGAAGCCCGCGCCGCGGTCGATGATGTGGTGTCGAAGGGCGCGAATGCCCTCGTGCCCAATCGCTACGTCGAAGGCAGCCGCAGCCATCCCGATCGCCTCCCGTTTTCCGGCAATCGCACGCAGGTGCTTGCCGCCGCGGCGCCGCGTGGCGGTGTGTTGCTCGTGCACGGGCTCACCGACGGGCCTTACAGCATGCGCGCGCTCGCGGAGCGTTTGAATGCGGACGGCTTCTACACGCTGTCGCTGCGCATGCAAGGCCACGGCACCGTGCCTGGCGGACTCGTCGAGACGACATGGGAAGACTGGATGGCGGCGGTGCGTATGGGCGCGCGGCATGTGCGCGATCAAATCGGCGCGGACCGTCCGCTGATCCTCGTGGGCTACTCGAACGGCGGCGCGTTGCTCGCCAAGTACGCGCTCGATGTGCTCGACGACTCGTCGCTGCCGAAACCGGCAAAGCTGATTCTGCTGTCGCCGATGATCGGCGTGTCGCCGGCGGCGCGATTCGCCAGTAGCATCAGCCTCTTCGGCCCGGTGATCCCGAAGGCGCGCTGGATCGATGTGGTTCCGGAGTACAACCCGTTCAAGTACAACTCGTTTCCCGCCAACGCCGGTGCGCAAACGTTCCGGTTGACGAGCGAGCTCAATCGCGAACTGCTGGACGTCGAGCGCCGCGGTCTGATGGCGCAAATGACGCCGGTACTGGCCTTTCAATCCGTGGTCGATACGACAGTGAGCTCACCTGCGGTCGTGCACGATCTGTTCGATCACCTCCCGTCGGGACGGGGAGAGCTCGTGGTGTTCGATCTCAATCGTCAGGCCGGCGTCGATCTCTTTACGAGGCCCGACGAAGTACTGCCGAAATTGATCGGCGAGCGGCCGCGCCCGTACAGCGTTACGCTCGTCACCAACACGCGCCCCGACACGTTGGAGGTCTCGGCGATGTCGGTGAAGGCGGGAGCGTCGGAGATCACGACCGAGCCGCTCGGCCTGTCATGGCCGGAAGCGATCTACTCGCTGTCACATGTGGCGCTGCCGTTTCCCATCGACGATCCGGTTTACGGCGGCGAGGGCCGCGGCCGCGAGGTGGGCAGCGTCTCGCTCGGGCGCCTCAGCCCTCGCGGAGAAAAAAGCGTCCTGATCGTTCCCCAGGACGTCCTGATGCGGCTGACGTGGAACCCCTTCTTTCCGTACCTGGCCGGCCGCGTGCGGCAGTTCGTCTCGCGGAGCGACGTCGTCAGGGGCAACTGAGAGAAGATCGCCAGAGGCGCTGCGATCTTCGGCGAATGCCGCCACGGGCAACGATGGCGAAACCGTCATCGCCGGCCTCCTTCGAGTCGTCCTTCAGTTTAGTCCCCCCTGCGACGACCCGCCGTGACGTCGCGGACCCAGCGGGATCCGCGCCTAATCGACATCGTAGTAAGACCTGCCGAGAAGCGCGATTGGACCAAGGTCGTATACGCCTGAGTAGAATGGGCACGTGCTCAGATACCTGACCGCGCTCTTGTTGGCCTTTTCTGCTGTCGCGTCCGGCCTTTTTGCACAGGCTCCGTCGAGTTCGACGGCCATCGGTGAGTGGCCGACCTACGGCGGCGACCTCGCCAACTCGAAGTATTCGCCGCTCGATCAAATCACCGCCGCCAATTTCACGTCGCTCAAGATCGCGTGGCGCGCCAAGTCGCCCGACGCATTCCTGAGCATGACGCTCCCCGACGGCACCGAATGGTCCGCCGACTCGAAGCTGATCTTCGAAGAGTTGAGCCGCATCGATCCCAGGCGGTGGCGAGATAACCAGCCGCCGTTCGTGCAGAACTTCAAGGCCACGCCATTGATGGTCGGGGGCACGCTTTATGTGAATACGCCGGCATCGGTCGGCGCCGCGTTCGACGCGCGCACCGGCGCACTGAAGTGGATCTACAACCCGAAGAGCTACGAGTCGGGGACCACGACGATGAGCCTGCGGTGGAATCAGCGGGGCGTCGCGTATTGGCGCGAGGGCAATGATGAGCGTGTGTATTGGGGGACGGGCGACGGCTACTTGATCGCGGTCAATGCGAAGACCGGCCGTCCCGTTCAGGGCTTCGGCGTCAACGGCAAGATCGACCTGATGGAAGGCTTGCCGCGCGCCAAGCGCGGCACGCGCGATTACCTCAATGCGCTGACCTACTCGGTGCAGTCGCCGCCGATCGTGGTCAAGGACATGGTGATCACGCCGGCGGCCATCTCGTCACTGATCAAGACCAAGGAGCAGATCCCCGGCTGGATTCGCGCGTTCGATGCGCGGACCGGCAAGGTGCGATGGACGTTCCAGCCGATCCCGCAGAAGGGTGAGTTCGGCAGCGATACGTGGCAGGACGGATCGAACGAGTACGCCGGCAAGGTGACGGTGTGGACGATCATGAGCGCCGACGAGGAGCTCGGGCTCCTGTATCTGCCGACCAACACCACCGCTCCCGATTTCTACGGCGCGCATCGCCTCGGCAACAACCTCTTCGCCGAAAGCATCGTCGCGCTCGACATCAGCACCGGCAAGCGTGTGTGGCACTTCCAGACCGTGCATCACGGCCTGTGGGATTACGACAATCCCGCCGCGCCGAACCTGCTCGACATCACCGTCAACGGCACCCGCGTCAAGGCGCTCGCGCAGATCAGCAAGCAGGGCTTCGTTTACACATTCGATCGCGTCACCGGTAAGCCGATCTGGCCGATCGAAGAGAAGCCCGTGCCGGCATCGGATGTCCCTGGCGAGAAGGCGTCGCCGACGCAACCGGTTCCGTCGAAGCCCGCCCCGTTCGAGTACCAGGGCGTGACGGTGAACGATCTTGCCGACTTCACGCCGGAGATCCGCGCGATGGCGGAGAAGGCGATCGAGGGCTTCAAGAAGGGTCCGCTCTTCACGCCGCCGTCGGTGGAAGGCACGTTAGTGCGGCCGGGCACGACGGGCGGCGCGAACTGGTCCGGTGCGGCTGTCGATCCGGCGACCGGCATGTTGTACGTGCCGTCGCGCAATGCGTATGCGGTCAGCAAGCTGAGTCCGCCCGATACGGCGCTCGACAGCAACCTGCTGTACATGCAGACTCCAGGCCGCAATCCGCAAATGCCCGATGGATTGCCGCTCTTCAAGCCGCCATACTCGCGCCTGACGGCGATCGACATGAATACCGGGAATCACGCGTGGATGATCCCGACCGGCGCCGGCGATCGCATTCGTAACAATCCGCGGCTCAAGGGATTGAACCTCGGACCAGTCGGCGGCGACATCACCTTGAGCGGACCGCTGCTGACGAAGACACTACTTATCTACGCACTCACCACCGGCGGCGCCAACGGCGGCGCGCGGCTGGTCGCGTTCGATAAGGCGACGGGGAAGGAGCTGGCCTCAACCGATCTCCCTGGCGCAGCCATCGGCACGCCGATGACGTATTCAATCGGCGGCAAGCAATACATTGCCATCACGGTCAACGGAAGAACGTCGACGGATATTCCGGAGCTGATCGCACTGTCGCTCCCGTAGAGGCGGGTCTTTAGACCCGCCTGCGGAAAACCGGTGTCTAAGTCGCCAATGCGCCTTCGCTTTCTCGCGATCGCCATTCTCATGGCGGGCTGCGCGCCGAAAGGGCCGTCTCCGCAACTCATTGCCGAGGTCGCCAAGGCTGACGCGCTCGTGCGGCAAGGCTGTTACACCTGCCTAAAGGAAGCGCTCGCGATATTCGACAAGCACGCTGCCGCGAAGGTCCCGATCCCAGGCGCGCGCGAAGGACAGTTCGAAGCGGCCCTGTTGATCGCGATTCGTGAAAAGGAGCTCGGGATTCCCGGCGATGAATCGATGGCCAGGGCCCTTCGACTCCTTCCGGCCGCCCAGGACAAGCCCGCGTCAGTGTCCAGACGAGCTGTCTATGACGCTGCGCAGCTAATCATCGGCGACACCACCGGACTCGATCCCGACCAGCGCGGGCTCGTCACCGGCCGCAATCGTCCGCAGCTCGAGCCGGATAATCCGATGCGGCGCGCCCTCGATGCCGCGCCCGAGAACGACATCACGGCGAAGTACGTGGCGCTCGCGATCGACTGCGAACAGCAGACGCTGATCGAGAGCATCGACATGCGCTCGCTGACGGCGCTCTATGCCGCTGTCCCGCTGATGCAATTCCGCCTGTCGACCTGCGGACGACCAGCGGCGCCAGACGTTGGCGCGTTGCGCGCGTCGAATCCGCGCTGGACCGACACGTTCTACTGGGAGGCGCGGCGGGAGATGGTGGCATCGCTCGGACAGGCGATTGACCTGTCGAAGGTCATCGCAGTGTACGGGCAGGGACGCGAAGCACTCCCGTCATCCTTGATGTTGACGATGGCCTGGTCGAACGCCAACCTGACCGCGGAGGAATTCGAGAGCGCGCTGTCGGGATTCGAAGAGGTGCTGACGACCTACCCAACGCATCGCGACGCGATGAGCGGGAAGATGCAGGCGCAGAGTTACCTGCTGCGCCACCCTGATGCGATCGCGACAGCCACGCGTCTGCTCGAGCTCGGCACCTGGCATATCCCGGACGCCAACTACTGGCGCGCCTGGAATCGCTTCCAGATCAAGGAATACGAGAGTGCCTGGGTTGATGTCGAGAACGCGATCAAGGGACTGTCCAACAGCCGTGTCTACATGCTTGCGGGACTGATCGCCTACGCCCGGAAGGATTTGCCAATCGCCGTCGATCGCTTCGATACCGCGTTCAAGGTCGATCCGAGCGCCTGCGACGCGGTATGGATGTCGGGACTGGTCAGCATCGACCAGACCGAGCTCGCGGTGGCCGGCCCCAAGTTCACGCGCGGCATGACGTGTTTCGTCAGCGCGGCCTCGGGGCTGCGCCAGGAGCGCGCGCGTCTCGACATGATGATTCAGAAGCGAGGCACGCCGGCGAACGCCCGCGACGAGCGCAACCTCGACCGCCTGCAGCGTGATGCCGACACCGCCGAGCTGAAGTCAGCGCAGTCGGCCTTCAACGGCGCCCAGTGTTATGCCCGCACCGGCGGCAAGGGCCTGGCGCTGAATCTGGTTGATGTCGCGATCGCGCATCCCGGGATGAGAGAGAAGGCAGAGGCGTTGAAGGCGCTGATAGAAAAGTTACCGAATTGATCACGTGCTCACGTTCGTTCCGTGAGCTCAAACTGAACAACTACTGGACCGTGGTCTGAACTCCCCACTTCGCGCTGCACCACCGCTGACTTCGCCCGCTCGGCCAGCGCTGTCGACGCGAGCACGTAATCGATCCGCCAGCCGATGTTGCGTTCCTTCATGTTTCGCCACGGCGCCCACCAGGTAAAGAGCTCGTCGTTGTCACGCTCGAACACACGGTGAACATCGACCAGGCCGTGCGAAATGAGGCGGCCAAGCAGCGCCCGCTCATCCGGCGTGGCTCCGATCAGGCCCGGCTTGCGCAGCTTCGGGTGGATGTCGCGCTCTTCGAGCGCGACGTTCAGATCGCCGCACACGATCAGGAGCTTGCCGTCACGCTCGGCTTCGGCCACGTACGACTCGAGGGATTGCAGGAAGCGCATCTTCGCGTCGAAGTCCTTGCCGCCATTCGGAACGTAGACCGAAGCGATCATGACGTCGCCGATCGGTGACGGCACGGTGCCGCACGCAATGCGCTGCTCGAAGTCGAAACCCGGATGCGAGCACATCGGCAGGGCGCCGCTCAGCGACTTGGCGACCAGCAGCGCCACGCCCGAGTAACCCTTCTCTCCGTGCCAGTAGCTCCAGTAGCCCTCGATGTCGCGGAGCTCGAAGGTCAGCTGGTCGAGCGACGCCTTGATTTCCTGCAGGCAGACGATGTCGGGTTTTTCGGCGGCGAGCCAGTCGAGCAGCTGCGCTTGCCGGGCGCGAATGCCGTTGACGTTCCAGGTCGCAATTTTCATGTCACGGACGGGCCACGGAGACACGGAGGCACGGAGGCACGGAGAACCCCATTTTAGTTTGGTTTACTCCGTGGCTCCGTGCCTCCGTGGCCCGTTTGTGGCAGCCAGTTGGTCACGATGGTGGGAGGTGCTGCTGTTTGGCTTGCTGCGGGAAGGTTGATGAGGAGCCGTCCGTCACGCGCAACGTCGTAGGAGCGAATCGTTTTGCCGAGATCGAAGAGCTGAGCGATTGAATCGATCTCGCGATCGTTGGCGAAGCGGACGACGTGAATGGCCGAGCCTCGCCTGAAGTAAAGCTCGCGGCCGTCGTTGCTCCATCGCGGCTCGGTGGCGCCCGCCGTCGTCACGCGAACGCGCGTGCCGGGCTTCGGAAACGAATCCACGTAGACATCGAACTGCCCCGATTCGTTCGATGCATACGCGATCGATCGGACATCCGGTGAGAACGCGCCGTACACCTGATCGAACGGCGCGGTCGTGTAAGGCTCCGCGGCCGCGCCTTCGACTGGCGGCTGGATCCACAGATTCTCGCCGGTGTCGCCGCTCTTGCGACCGACGAGCAGCGATCGGCCATCACGCGACCAGTCCCACACCTGCACCTGCGAGTCAAACGCCGCGATGGTTTGCTCCGGCAGCACCGCGCCTGCGCCCCGCACCATCACCTTGCGCCGCTGTCCGGCCCACGCGATCCGCAAGCCGTCCGGCGACCATACGCCGCCCTCGTCGACATCGGTCGACAGCGACAATCGCATCGGCGCCGGCTGCGATCCGGTGCGGATGAAGACATCAAGCGTGCGCAGCTGCCGATCGATCTCGGTCACGACGATCCGCCTGCCGTCCGGCGCGATCCGCAGGTCCCAGGCATCGATCGGCTCGCTCGCCGGTCCCGTCGGCGTGCCGTCACGCTTCAGCCACAGCAACTCGCGCAGCGACGTGTCTGGGGCGCCATAGATCAGCACCTCGTTCGACGCGGTCGCGAAAATCTGACCCAGTGGACCCCGGCCCGCCTGTAGACCGACGACGGCGGCGCGGCCGGTTGGCTCGAAGGTCTTCGTATCCAGTGGTTGCGCCATGAGAGCGAGGTCGTTCAGGTACAGAATCGTGAGGTCTTGCGGGCTCGCGGGCTTGCGGGCTTGCGTTGCGGGTCTTGGGTCTGGCGCCGCGGGAAGAATCGCCTGCGCATCGGCGGCAAACAGCCGTTTGCGTGCGGATGGATCGTCGAGCGATGCGATCCAGATGCCCGATCGCGACGCCTGCGATGACGTGACAAGAAAAACGGCATGCCCGCCGTCGGGAAGAAACGACGGCCAGGTGTGTGATGTCTCGCCTTGTTCGAGCGTGGTGAACGGCCCGATCGATCCGGACGCATCACGACGCATGAGCGGACCGTTCGGTGACGGCGCAAAGACAAGATCGCCCAAACGATTCCACGCCGCGCCGCGCCCGGCCGACGACTCGGTGAGATCCGATATCGTGCCGCTGGCGAGATCGATCGAGCGGATTTTGCCGGCTGCAAAGAATCCGATTCTCGTCATGTCCGGCGACCAGAACGGCATCGCCGCCGCGTCCGTGCCGGGGAGCGCGCGCGTCGCGCCGCTCGAAAGGTCGTGCAGCCACAGCGCGACCACCCCGGCCTTGGCCGCGGGGTAGACGAGTCGTCGGCCATCGGCAGCCATCGACAGTCCAAATGAGTACTCGGCCCCTGCGCCGGGGACAAGGTCGCCCGGAGCGTTCCACGTGCTTCGAAGCGGCTGAGCTGGGGAAACCGGCGCAGGCGGCCGTTCGCGCCAGTGACGGACCGCGGGAAACGCGAGGATCACGACGGCAACCCACGCAGCGATAGAGACGATCGTTCGGTTGGTTATACTTAGGCTCCCCGGACCCAAGGAGGTTACTTCGAATGCGAACTCGTCTTCTCGCCCTGGCCCTGACGGTCGCCGTTGTCGGCGCACCCGGCGTCACGTCGGCGTTCGGGCAGGCCGCAGCGCCGACGCGCCGTCCCGACGTGATCTACGTGCCCACGCCTGAGCCGGTGGTGGAGGCGATGCTGCAGGTCGCCAACGTCACCAAGAACGACGTCGTCTACGACCTC
>Ga0157380_10001999_pt1 | contig 13584 bp, 10 predicted proteins | sample S35metaG_FD_119757 | JGI IMG/M metagenome (GOLD analysis project Ga0157380, IMG submission 119757) | Switchgrass rhizosphere microbial communities from Kellogg Biological Station, Michigan, USA - S3-5 metaG | ecosystem: Host-associated > Plants > Roots > Rhizosphere > Soil | place: USA...
GCGTCTTCTTCCAGCATCACCGGAATGCCGTCGCGTACCGGATAAGCCAGCCGATCCGCACGGCACACCAGCACCTGCTGTGCCCGGGAATACTGCAGCGGCCCCTTGCAGATGGGACACGCGAGAATATCGAGGAGTTTGCTGTCCATGAGACTGGGAGCCTGTTAGGAAACGTGCTGGGAATAAACGGCGAACCGTTGCAGCGATTGTTCCACCGCGGCGACGATCTTCGCCACGGCGTCGTCATTCAAGTCGAGATCCATGCGCACCGCCCAATGGCGACTCTGCGCGAAGCCACGGCATTTTACCGCGTCTTTCTCGGTCATGAGTACTGGCGCAGCGTCGTCGAAAACAATGTCGGCCAACGTCAGTTTCGCGTGATCGGGCAACGGGTGCGCGATGACCTGCAGGCCCAGCCACTCCAACGCCGTGAAGAAAGCAACGGGATGGCCTATGGCAGCGACTGCATGCACGGGCCGGCCCCTGAATACCGTCAGCTCTCGTTGCTCCCCATCGACCAGCGAAATCGCTTCGCGCAAACGCATCGTTGCGACGACGCTCTCGAGCGCAGCTGGCCAAGCGGAGGACGATCCGGTCGAGGATCCTGGCGCCGCGCCGTCGATTCGCTGCGTGCTCACCAGCAAGTCGACGCTACCCAATCGCGATGCCGATTCACGCAACGGTCCGGCGGGCAGCAGCAATCCGTTGCCCAATCCACGCTGCGCATCGATCACGGCGATCTCGCCGTCGCGGTGCAGGCGATAGTGCTGCAGGCCGTCGTCGGAAAGAATCACGTCGGCGCCCCTGCCGATAGCGAGTTCGGCAGCGGCAACCCTGTCGGGACCCGCGACGACGATGGCGCCAGTACGTGCGGCCATCATTGCCGGCTCATCGCCGACTTCAGCTGCAGTGACCCCGGCGGTCACCTCGAGTGGCCAGCGATTCGAACTACCGCCATAGCCGCGAGTGACGATGCCTACTTTCTGTCCGCGCGCTTGCAGCAGCTGCGCGAGCCACATCACCAATGGAGTCTTGCCGGTGCCGCCAACGGAAATGTTGCCGACCACGATCACCGGCCGGTTGACGCGTTTCACCGGGAACAGTCGGATGCGATATCCCGCCCGCCGACCCGCGGCAATCGCAGCGAACAACAGCGTCAACGGAAGCAGCAGCACCAGCAGCCACCATGGCCGCCGGTCGTACCAGAGCCGTTGCAGGGTCGCGTCGAGATTCACGGCCGGAGCTTCATGGCACGGGACGTCAGACGCTGAACTGCAAGCGATGCAGCGTCGCGTACTGGCCGTTGCGAGCCAGCAGTTCCGCATGCGAGCCGATCTCGACGATACGTCCCGCTTCGAGCACCACGATGCGATTGGCTTTCTCGACGGTCGACAGGCGATGCGCGATGACCAGCGTGGTGCGATTCGTCATCAGTTCCTCGAGTTCGGCCTGGATGACGCGCTCCGATTCGGTGTCGAGCGCCGAGGTCGCCTCGTCGAGAATCAGGATGGGCGCATTCTTCAGCAAGGCGCGAGCGATAGCGACTCGCTGACGTTGACCGCCCGACAGCAGGATGCCGCGGTCGCCCACGATGGCATCCAGCCCCGCCGGCAGGTCCTTGACGAACTCCATGACATGCGCCGCCTGCGCTGCCGCTTCCACTTCGCCAGGAGCGACGTCGCGGCCGAGGGCAATGTTCGCGCGAATAGTATCGTTGAACAGCACGACGTCCTGGCTGACCATCGCGATCTGTTCACGCAGCGCCTTGAGATCGAATTCGCGAACATCGTGCCCATCGACGCGAACGGAACCGGCGCTGACATCGTAGAACCGCGGCAACAGGTTCACCAGCGTGGACTTGCCACTGCCCGAGCGCCCGACGATGGCGATCATTTCACCCGCGGCGACGTCGATCTCTATGTGTCCCAGCGTGCCGGATTTGCCGGCGTAGTCGAAAGACACATCGTCGAACCGGATGGTACCCGCCACGCGTTCCGGCCGCAGCGACCCGCCCTTCTGTTCCAACGGCTGATCCAGCAATTCGAAAATACTTTCGCCGGCAGCGATGCCTTGCTGGATCGGGCCAGCGACGCCCACCAGGCTGCGCAGCGGCTGCGCTATGTTCACGAGCGCCACCAGGAATGCGAGCAGTTCGCCCATGGACATGCTGCGATTGATCGCTTCCGAAATGGCGATCGAGAGCACGATCGCGGAGCCGATCGATGTCACCAGTTGCACCACCGGATTGGACAGTCCTCGCGTCAGGATCAGCTTCATGTGCGAGCGCCGGTTGTGCTCGTTCACGACGTCGAACTGCCCTTTCTTGTAGCCTTCGGCGTTGTAGACCTTGATGACGCGTGGCGATTCCAGCGTCTCCTTGGCTACGCGCGTGATATCGCCCATCGAATCCTGGATGCGTCGGCTGTAGCGCCGGAACTTGCGATTGATGATGGACACCAGCCAGGCGAGCAGCGGCCCCATCGTCAGCGCAATCAACGCCAGGTGCGCATTGAGATAGATCAGGTAGATGACGGCGCCGATGATGGTGAGCGTCTCACGCAGCGACACCGTGACGGACTCGGTCGAGCCGCGGCCGATTTCTTCGGTGTTATACGTCAGCCGCGACAACAGGGCCGAGCTCGAGCTGCGATCGTAGTAGCCGACGGGCAGCTGTACCAGGCGATCGAAGACTTCGTCCCGGAGCCGCTTCACGATGCTCCGTGAAATCGCGCCCATGCAATACGTCTGGGTGAAGTCGCCAACGCCGCGCACGACGAACAATCCCACCAGCATCAGCGGCAGCATCACGATGGATTTCGGGTCGCGTTCGGCGAACGCGCCGTCACCGAACTCCTTGGCGAACAGGCTGAAGCTGATCATGCTCGCCGAGAACAGCACGGCGCCGAGGGTTCCAAGAGCGAACATACCGATGTGCGGCCGCAGGTACTGCAGCAGCCGCCGGTACGTTCGCCAGGCGCTTGGCGGCAACGCGGGTCGGGGCTGGGCAGAACTCGGGGGCATCGGTCAGCGCGTCTTCGCGGGCTCGTTGAGCGTTGCGATATTGATGGCGCGGAACCCCAGGCGGCCCACTACGTCCATTGCTGTGACAACCGACTGATGCGTCGCGCGGGCATCGGCCCGGATGGTGATTGCCGAATCGCGCTTGTCGCCGGCAATCTTGACGACGGCCGCCGACAACGTCGCCGGGCTCGTATTCAACAGCGCTCGACCGTTGACCAGGTACTCACCCGACACACCCACCGTGATCTCGATCGGATCGTTCTGGGGCATCGGGGCCGTCTTGTCGCTCGTCTGGGGCAAGCGGATCTTGATGCGCGCCTCGTCGACGAACGTCGTGGACACCATGAAAAAGATCAGCAGCAACAGCACCACATCGATCAGCGATGTCAGGTTCAGGTCGGGTTCTTCCCGCGGGCGTTGCTTGAGCTTCATAGGGAACCGCTCCCACCACGACTCACGATCATTTCATGATCACCCGGAGTACGAATCGTCGGGACCGTTCTCCTCGATGGCGTTCACCAGCTTCATGGCTTCTTTCTCCATTTGCACGACGAGCGTTTCCACGCGGCCGCGCAGGAATTTGTAGCCGAGCAGCGCCGGAATCGCGACCGTGAGGCCCGCGGCAGTCGTGATCAGCTCTTCGGCGATACCGCCGGCCATCGCAGCCGGATCGCCGATACCTTCGGTGCGGATCACGTTGAAGGTGCGGATCATGCCCATCACTGTGCCGAGCAGCCCCATGAGCGGCGCGATCGACGCGATGGTGCCCAGCGCGTTGATGAATCGCTCCAACTCGTGCACCACGTGCCGGCCGGTGTCTTCGATGATCTGGTTGATCACTGCCCGCTCGCGATGGCGATTGGCGAGGCCCGCGGCCAGGATCTTTCCCAGCGGCGAATTCTGCTGCAGGGCATGGATGTGCTTGTCTGTGATCTGGCGCTGCTCGACCCACTTCCATACTTTCTCGGTCAGTTCCGCAGGAACCACGCGGCGCGACTGGAGTGTCCAGATGCGTTCGAGAAAAATAGCCGCGGCGACGATCGAAGCGAGAATGATCGGCACCATGACGATGCCGCCGGCTTTCACGATTTCGAACATTGGCTTCGATGCGCTAGGTCAAGCTGTGTTGGGCGCGAATACTAGCAGGATTCATCCGGGGCGACTTTGCGACGGCTCCCGCAGTTCGGTCATCCGGCCGACCGCAAGGCCTCGGCCATCGGCCGACCGCAAGCAAGACGCCGCCTAGCGGGCCGACCAATAATGGCGGTGCTTCCGCCGATATTGCTCGAACTGCACACCTGTCGCGGTATCGACACGGACGCCGATCGCACCGCTGTCGATGGTAGAGAGGGTCCGGGCGCCGGCGGAACGCCAGCGCTCCACGACGTCGGCCTTGGGAAAATCCCAGCGATTTCGATAGCCCGCCGAGAAAATGGCGACCTGCGCCCGCACCCTGGCAACCAGTTCGAGTGTCGAGGAACTGCGGCTGCCATGATGGGCGACCACGACGACATCCGTCCGGGGCAGGCCGCGTGCGACCAGCGAGTTCTCGGCCTGTCTCTCGATGTCGCCGGTGAGCAGCGCGCTGCCAGCCGGTCCAGCAATCCGCAGGACGCAGGAGGAATTATTGTCGCTGTCCGCAGGCGCATCCGTGGGATGCAGCACCTCGAAACTGACGCCGTCCCAGAGCCAATGTTGGCCGGCCTGGCAACGAATGGATTCAGTGCCGGCCAGCGTTGGCACGACTGAGGGCCCGGCCGACACCAGCCGCGTCGTCATTCCCTGCAATAAAGAGAGCATGCCGCCCGCATGATCCAGATCGCCGTGGCTCACCATCAAGGTGTCGATCTGCCGGACGCCCGCGCTGCGTAGAAAAGGCAGCACGACGAGTTGACCTGTGTCCGTTCCAGTGCGAAATGCCGGGCCCGTATCGTAGACAAGCGTGTGTGCGTGAGTTTGCACGGTGACGGCCAATCCCTGACCCACATCCAACACAGTCATGGCGAACGCTCCCTCAGCCGGAACCGGCGGCCGATTCAACACTGCCGGCAGGCAAAGCAGCAGCGCGAGCGAACGAATCGGCCAGATCGTGGGAAGCACCAGCAGGCCACAGCCCGCCGCCAGCGCCAAGCATGTCAGCGGACTCAGCGTTGGGAAATACCAGATCGCAAGCGGTCGCTGCGCCAGCCATTCGACTGCTGGCCAGCACAGATCCAGCAATGCCGAGGCCCAGCCCAGTATCCATCCACCTGCCGGCAACGAAATCGACGCAACCAACGTGCCGGTGAGCACCAGCGGTACCAGCAGGATCGTGAACAACGGAATCGCGAGTGCATTGGCAAGCGGCGACACCAGCGATACGCCGCCGAATGCGATGACTACGAGTGGCAGCATGCCAATTGTTACGACGAGCTGGGTGCGCGTGAATTCGCGGATCGGCGTGTCTTCGATCAAATTGCCTGCATTGGCCGCGACGAGCACAGCGACTGCGACGAACGAGAGCCAGGCTCCCACGGCGAGCGGCGCAAACGGATCGATCAACAGGATACCGATGAGCGCCAATCCCAATGCATTCGCAACGTCGGTTTCGCGACGCCACCATCGCGCCGCGAAGTAGATACACAGCATGATCAACGTGCGTTGCGTGGGCACGGAAAGACCCGCGAGACACGAATAGACGATGGCCGCCGCCGCGCCGGCCGCAGCTTTGCCGTGAACTGCCGTCCACCTGCGACGCTGCGCGGATCGCAACCAGGCGATGCCGCCACCGCATGCCGCGATGAGTGCTGCCACCATGCTGATGTGCAAGCCCGAGATTGCCATCAGGTGCGTAGTGCCGGTCGCAGCGAACACTCGCCATTGCTCGGGCTGCATCGCCTGCGTATCGCCCACGGCCAGGCCTTGAAGAATGCCGAGATAGCGATCGGGCTTGCCGGCTCTTGGCGTCGCGGTAAGGGTCGACCCCGTGCCGGTCCTCCCGGCACTGGCAAGCGCGATTCGCTGAGCTATCCAGGCACGAGCTCGCAGCACTGGATACTTCGCGGACGGCCCGGCGAGCCGGCGGTCGCGATCGTCGGCTCGCACATAACCCGTCGCCCCGACTCCGCTGCGAAATAATTGCGCTTCATGGTCGTAGCCACCGGGATTGGCAAAGCCGCTGCGGCGCTTGAGCCGCACCACCAGTTGCCAGAGTTCGCCGGGCGCGGGCCTGAGATCCGTTTCATACCAGGCCAGTTGCAATCGCGCCGGAAATTGTCGGGGGAGGCGCCCGTCCTTTACGTCTAGCGAAGCGTCTGCTCGAACATCTACCCGTGCATCGATCACATCGAACTCGAACTTCGGATCTTGGGATGCAGGCGCGGGAAGTGACGCGACATGGCCGCGAACCAGCAGATCCTTGCCTTCCAGCTCAGGCGGCAGGTCGTGGGCGAGGCCCACGGCTGCATGCAACCAGGTCCATGCCATTCCCAGCAACAGAGCGCTCGCCCAGCCATGCCCACGATGAATGGCCGGATCGCAATGGATGGCCAGTTCACAGCGAACAGCCAGAGGCAGCAGGCCAGCGAGAATGCACGCAACCGGCAGAACGGTCGGCAACGCAGGCAGCAGTTGTACTACGCAGTTGCCGGCCAGGAACGCAAGTCCGATTTGCCACACACCGCCTCCCTGCGAACCGTCGCGTCGCGAGCAGTGCTTTACTGTAAAAACTTCATGTCAGTGTAATAGGACCAGGGTCGAGCCGGTCCTGCGAGCGGGCCAGACCTGCGATAATCGCGTGCTGCCCAGCCTGCCCACATCCCGAGTCACTTCCGCCCTCACTGTCACGACTGCATGCCCCGACGCTTTTTCAAGCCCCTGAGCCGGCAACGCCATTTCTGGAAAGACCGGTGGTTCCTGCGTTGGGCGCGGCTACTGCTCGACAATGCCGAGTACTGGAGTCTCAATCGCCGCAATGTCACGACGGCGTTTGCGCTGGGATTGTTCCTTGCGTTCATTCCCTTGCCGGTTCATGCCGTCGGAGCCGCCGTGCTCGCGCTGCTGCTGCGACTGAATATTCCCGCTGCCATCTTCGGCACGCTGATCGTCAACCCGCTGACCGCGGTGCCGCTCTATGTTCTGGCGTACCGCACGGGACGCATGATCCTGAGCGAGCCACCGCACCCGTTCCACTTCGAACTCAGCCTGCACTGGATCGGCACCAGCCTGCTGCCGATCTGGAAACCGTTCCTGCTCGGCTGCATGGTCCTCGGCACGCTGACGGCAGTCGTCGGCTACATCGTGCTCGGCAGCATCTGGCACATCAGCCTGGTATTGAAATATCACAGGCGCAAGCGGCGCGTGACGCCTGAATCCAGCGATTCGGGGAAGAATTCGCCCTAGGAGCCTAGACGAACTCAGGCCAGGCGGCCGTCCGTGAGCGTCAACGTGCGTTGCATCTTCGCGGCCAGCTCCGGCGCGTGCGTCACGATGACCAGCGCAGTGCCCAATTCTCGATTGAGTTCCAGCATCAGATCGAACACCTGCCGGGCGTTGGCGCCGTCGAGATTGCCGGTGGGTTCGTCCGCCAGCACTACTGAGGGCTGAGTCACCAACGCGCGCGCTACTGCGGCCCGCTGACGTTCACCGCCAGACAACTGGCCGGGACGATGTTCGACACGCGCGGCGAGGCCGACACGTTGCAAGAGGTCACGTGCTCGCTGCCGCGCTTCGACTGCTGGCGTGCGCCGGATCAGCAGCGGCATGGCAACGTTCTCGAGGGCGGAGAACTCCGGCAGCAAATGATGGAACTGATACACGAAGCCAAGCGCGCGATTGCGCAGCGTGCCGCGTTCCGTGTCGCTGAGATCGCTGATCTTCTGTCCGGCGATCGTGACGCTCCCTGCGGTGGGCAAATCGAGGCCACCGAGCAATTGCAGTAGTGTCGTCTTTCCCGAGCCCGACGCGCCGACGATCGCGAGGCGCTCTCCCTTCAGCACCGACAGGTCGACGCCGTTGAGGACATCCACGCGGGCATCGCCTTGTTGGAAACGTTTGACGAGGCCCGCACACGCGAGCACCTCGCTATCCGCCCACTGCCTGTCCGCCGGCCTGTCCGCCGGCCTGTCCGTCGACCCCTCCGTCGAACTTTTGACTTCCTGGTTCATGGAGTTCTTCTTCGCATCATTCATGTCTCAACGCTTCCGCGGGCTGAGTCCGCGCCGCACGCCATGAGGGATAAATAGTCGACAGGAGACACAGTCCGAACGCCGTGCTGGCGATCTTCACGACGTCGCGCCATTGCACGCGCGCCGGCAGATCGCTCATGAAATACACTTTCGCGTCCAGGAACTGCGTGCCCACGACGGCCTCCAGTCCATGCACCAGCGATTCGAGATTGTTGGAGATCAGCACGCCCAGCGCCACGCCGGCCAGCGTGCCCATGACGCCGATCACCGTTCCCTGCGTCATGAAGATCGTGAGAATGCTGTTCGGCGCCGCACCGGTCGTGCGCAGGATAGCGATGTCCGAACGCTTGTCCTTCACGACCATGACCAGCGTGGACACGATGTTGAAGGCGGCGACGCCCACGACGAGCAGCAGGATGATGAACATCACCGACTTGGTGAGCTGGATGGACCGAAAGAAGTTCTCGTGTCGCTGCGTCCAATCCGCGACGTAGTAACCTCCGCCGAGCGCCAGTGCAAGTTCCCTGACCACGCGGCGCGCAGCGAACATGTCGACGAGCTTCACTCGCACACCCGTCACTTCCTTGCCCATGCGATACAGGCGCGCAGCATCCGCCATGTGGACGTACGCCAGGTTGCGATCGTATTCGTAGTATCCCGACCGGAACGTGCCGACGACTTTGAATCCCCTCACTCGCGGCATCACCCCGGCAGGCGTCACAACCGGCTGGGGCGTAGCGATGACGACCCGATCGCCCAACTTGAGACGCAACGCTTTCGCAAGTTCATCGCCGAGCACGATGCCGTAGCCGCCCGCATGCAGGTCAGCGAATTTCCCCTGCACCATTCTGCTGGCGATCGCAGCGACCTTGCTTTCCTCCTCCGGCAACACCCCGGTGAGCGCCGCACCGCTGGTTTCAGTGCCCGCGATCAGCAATGCCTGATCCTCGATATACGGCGCGGCCGCGACGACTTCGGCATTGCGTTGAGTCTTGGCGACCGTATCGTGCCAGTCGGGAAGTCCGCTGCCGAAGGCGCTGATCGTGGCGTGAGGCGTGAGGCTCAGGATGCGATCGCGCAGTTCGGCTTCGAAGCCGTTCATCACCGACAACACCACGATGAGCACCGCGACGCCGATGGCCACGCCCACCATCGAGATCACCGAGATGAACGAGACGAAACGATTTCCGCGGCCCGACCGCAGGTAGCGGGCGCCGATCAGCAGCTCGTAGTTCATTCGTAGCGCAACGCCTCTGCAGGAGGCGTCGCCGCACCGCGCATCGCAGGATAAATCGTGGCCAGTACGGTGAGCACCAGCGCCGTCCCGGTGATGAAAGCGACCTGCGGCCACTGCACTTCCGACGGGATCTCGCTGATGACATAGACCGCCGGATCGAAAATGCGCACGCCCATCAGCTGCTCGAGCACCGGAACGATGTTGCCTACATTCAAAGCGAGCAGCAGTCCGAGCGTGAGACCCAGCAGGGCGCCGAACCAGCCGATGATCACGCCCTGGGTGATGAACACACCGACGACGGCGCGCGGACTGATCCCGATGGTCCTGAGAATGGCGATGTCGGTGCGCTTCTCGTTCACCACCATCACCAGCGCCGCGACGATGTTGAATGCGGCCACGGCGACGATGAGCATCAGGATCAGCGTCATCATGGTCTTCTCGATGCCCACCGCGCGAAAGTAGCTGGCGTTCTCGATGGTCCAGTCGCTCACATCGAACTTGCCGCCGAGTGCTGCGGCAATCGCCTTGGCTCCTGCCGGCGCGGCAAAGATGTTGTCGAACTTCAGCCGCAAACCCGCCGGGGCTCCAGCGGTGCCCGCAATGCTCGATGCCTGCTGCATCTCGATGAAGGCCATGCGCCCGTCGTAGTCGGGTTCGCCGATGTCGAAAATGCCGCTGACGATGAAATTCTGGATACGCGGCTGGATATCGATGCCCTCCAGCACTCCGGCGCCGGCGGCGGTTCGCGTCGGCACGAGAATGTTTACTTCATCGCCGATGCGGGCTTCCAATGCGTAAGCCAGTCCCGAGCCCAGAACGATGCGCTGCTCATCGCCGTCGAGGTCGGTGAGCTTGCCTTCCTGCATCTTCCGGTCGACCGCGGAGACTCGCGGTTCGAGCCCAGGCACGATGCCGCGGATCAATGCCGGACGTAGCTCTTGTCCTCGTCCCACCATGCCCTGCAGGTCGATGAACGGCGCCACGCCGACGACACCCTTGGTGGCAGCGATGCGGTCCGCCATCGCTTTCCAGTCCCGCATGCGTTCAGGCGGCGCCGACAGCGTTGCGTGGGATGCGAGACTCAGCAGCCGCGACCGCAGCTCGCCCTCGAAGCCGTTCATGATGGAGATGACGGTGATCAGCGCGGCCACGCCGACGCAGATGCCCAGCATGGAGGTCCAGCTGATGAAAGAAACGAAAAAGCCACGGCTGCGACTGCGCACATAGCGCAAACCGATGGACAGGAAGAGCGGATGGAACATGCCTGGAGCGGACCGGTGCGAAGCGAACGCGCAAGGCTACACGGCCCGGGGGGGCTTTTCACGACTTTACAGTCCGCCGCTCTCCCTCCCGAGAATGTGAACTGCAGCACTAAATCGATGATCCCGCAGGCCCTTATGGTTGGCCGCAGCGTGGACAGTGCTATAGAGTCGCAATTCACTACACGCGGAGGGATGTATGCGGACCTCTTATCCAATACTGTCAACGTGGCTGTCGGCCCGCCTGCTGGCGGCAGTGGCTGCTCTCGCCCTCACCGCCCCCCTGGTGCACGCTGAAGAGCTGAACATGGCCAAGCCAGGGCAGGACGACGCCAGCCGCCCCAGCCGCGGCATGACCATGCAGAAGGTCGAAGCCGCCTTTGGTGCTCCCGCCAGTCGTGTTCCGGCCGTGGGCAACCCGCCGATCAGCCGCTGGGAATATCCCGGCTTCGTCGTGTTCTTCGAGAACGACCATGTGATCCATACGGTCGCCATCGGCTGACCGTTGACCGATCGGCCGCTCCCGCGGCCGATCTGCTACCCTTTCCGGCCCCGTTTCGGGCGACACCTCCAGTGTCCTGCCTGAACGCTTTGTATTGCTGGCCGCATCCCCCATATCGTCCGCGCATGCCCACCCAGGACCTGTTACTTCCGAGCAAGACCCAGATGCACGTGCGCTGGGGTCAACTCTATGGCTCTGCGACATCCTTGTGGCTGGCCGAAGCAGCACGCAGATCCACGGCTCCGCTGCTGGTGATAGCGGCCGATGCCCGGCAGGCCGCCCGTCTCGAAGACGAGCTGCGATTCTTCTGCGGGCCCGCCTTGTACATCGAGCAGTTCCCCGACTGGGAAACCTTGCCGTACGACCTGTTCTCCCCGCATCCGGACATCGTTTCGCAGCGCCTGCGCATGTTGTCCGCATTGCCCTCGCTGACGCGTGGCGTCGTCATCGTCGACCTGGAAACGGCATTGCAACGGCTGGCGCCGCAGACCTACATCGGGGCGCATGCCTTCGACCTGAAACTGGGCGACAAGCTCGACCTGGAGCGATTCCGCGAACGCCTGGCCGGCGCCGGCTACATCGCGAGTTCGCAGGTCATGGCTCCCGGCGAATTCGCGGTGCGCGGCTCGCTGATCGACCTGTTTCCCATGGGCAGCGCCACGCCCTATCGCATCGACCTATTCGATGACGACATCGAAACCATCCGCGTCTTCGATCCCGAAACGCAACGCTCCGGCGACAAAGTCAAAGCGCTGCGCCTGCTGCCGGCACGGGAGTTCCCGCTCAACGCCGAAGGCATCGCTGCATTCAAGCGGCGCTTCCGTCTGCGGTTCTCGGGCGACCTGTCGAGCATGAGCATCTATCGCGACATCGCCGAGGGTGCGCCGCCGGCCGGCATCGAGTACTACCTGCCCCTGTTCTTCGACAACACGGCAACGCTGTTCGACTACCTGCCCTCGAACGCGCTGATCGCGTTCGACCAGGATGTCGAGGGTTTCGCCGCCCACGCGTTCGGCGAGATCGAGCATCGTTACCAACAGCGTGGGCACGACACGGAGCGCCCGATTCTCGCACCGATGGAAGTGTTCATGCCGGTGCTCGAGTTCACTCGCCGGCTCGATGGTTTTCGCCTGATCGAACTGGCGCGCGTCGAACTCGATCCGCTCACGCAGAACCTGCCACATCAGAATTTCGGCACCAAGCAGCCGCCGCACTTGCGGGTCGATGCCCGCAGCGAAACGCCCGCCACCGAACTCATCGGCTTCTTGAATCGCTTCGAGGGTCGCGTGCTGATCGCCGCGGAGTCGGCAGGCCGTCGCGAGATGCTGCTCGACATTCTGCGCAAAGATGGCGTTGCCATCGCGCAAGTCGACAGCTGGGAAGCCTTCAGCGGCGGTGCGGCGCCGGTCGCCATCACCGTCTCGCCCCTGTCTACCGGCCTGCTGCTCGACGATCCACCGCTTGCGGTGATCGCGGAAGAACAATTGTTCGGCGAACGCGCCCGGCAGGAGCGGCGGCGGCGGCGGCCCGAACGCGATCCCGAAAAAATCATTCGCGACCTCGCCGACCTGCATACAGGCTCGCCGGTCGTGCACGAAACCTACGGCGTCGGCCGTTTCCGTGGACTGCAGACCATGGATGTCGGTGGACTCACCAGCGAGTTCCTGGTGCTCGAATATGCCGACGGCGACAAGATCTATGTGCCGGTGCAGGGACTCGATCTTGTCAGCCGCTATACCGGCACGTCGCCCGAACACGCACCGCTGCACAAGCTCGGCACGGATGCCTGGGCGAAGGCGAAGAAGAAAGCGGCGCAGAAGATTCGCGACACGGCGGCGGAACTTCTAGATTTGTATTCGCGCCGTGCGGCACGACAAGGCGAGCAGCTGACTGCCGACGAAAGCGACCTGCGCGCCTTCGAAGCTCAGTTCAAATTCGAGGAAACGCCCGACCAGGCGCTCGCCATCGAACAAGTCATCGCCGATCTCGGTAGCGGCAAGCCGATGGATCGCGTGGTCTGCGGCGACGTGGGCTTCGGCAAGACCGAAGTGGCATTGAGTGCTGCGTTCGTCGCCGTGCAGGCGGGCAAGCAGGTCGTGGTGCTGGTGCCGACGACGCTGCTGGCGCAACAGCACTACCAGACTTTCGCCGATCGCTTCGCCGATTGGCCGGTGCGCGTCGAATCTCTCTCTCGCTTCCGGAGCGCCAAGGAAATGAACCAGGTCCTCGAAGGCCTGGAAGCCGGCAAGGTCGACATCGTGGTGGGCACGCATCGATTGCTCCAGAGCAGCGTCCGCTTCAGCCGCCTGGGCCTGCTGATCATCGACGAGGAGCATCGCTTCGGGGTCGCCCACAAGGAGAAGCTCAAGCGCCTGCGCCGCGAGATCGACGTATTGACCC
>Ga0157380_10002000_pt1 | contig 13583 bp, 13 predicted proteins | sample S35metaG_FD_119757 | JGI IMG/M metagenome (GOLD analysis project Ga0157380, IMG submission 119757) | Switchgrass rhizosphere microbial communities from Kellogg Biological Station, Michigan, USA - S3-5 metaG | ecosystem: Host-associated > Plants > Roots > Rhizosphere > Soil | place: USA...
CACGTCATCGAGCAGCGCGCCGACGGCAAGATCATCCGCCCGAGCGCCAACTACACCGGGCCGGAGCCGCGCCAGGTTCCCCCCGCGAGCCAGAGGTAGAGTCCCGACATGAGCCACCCCGACATCCGCTCCGCCGAGCGGCCTGCGCCCGATCGCGTGCTGGTCGACATCGCGGCCTACGCCCGCGACGGCGGGATCGCCAGCGACGTCGCCTACGAGACCGCGCGCTACTGCCTGATGGACACCCTCGCCTGCGGCTTCCAGGCACTCTCCTTTCCGGCATGCACGCGCATGCTCGGGCCGGTCGTGCCCGGTGCGACCATGGCGGGCGGCGCCCGCGTGCCCGGCACGAGTTACGAGCTCGACCCGGTGCAGGCGGCTTTCAACATCGGCGCGATGATCCGCTGGCTCGACTTCAACGACACCTGGCTGGCCGCGGAATGGGGCCATCCCTCGGACAATCTCGGCGGGATCCTGGCGGTTGCCGACTGGCAGGCGCGCAAGGCGTCCGCGGAAGGGAAGTCGCCGCCCCGGGTGCGCGACCTCCTGACCGCGATGATCAAGGCGCACGAGATACAGGGCGTGACCGCGCTCGAGAATGGCTACAACCGCGTCGGCCTCGACCACGTGATCCTGGTGCGTGTCGCAACCACCGCCGTCGTTGCCGCCATGCTGGGCGGGAGCGAAGAGCAGGTCGTAAACGCAGTCTCGAATGCCTGGATCGACGGCGGGGCGCTGCGCACCTACCGGCATGCGCCGAACACGGGCTCGCGCAAGAGCTGGGCGGCGGGCGACGCGACGAGCCGCGGCGTGCGCCATGCGCTGATCGCCCTGCGCGGCGAGATGGGCTATCCGTCCGCGCTGACCGCGCCGAAGTGGGGCTTCTACGACGTGCTGTTCCACGGCAAGCCCTTCGTCTACAAGCAGGGCTTCGGCAGCTACGTGATGGAGAACGTGCTCTTCAAGATCAGCTATCCCGCCGAGTTCCATGCGCAGACTGCGGTCGAATGTGCGATGCGCCTGCATGCCGCGGTCAAGGGGCGCCTGGACGCGATCGAGCGCATCGTGATCGAGACGCAGGAACCGGGCGTGCGCATCATCGACAAGACCGGCCCGCTCGCGAATCCGGCGGACCGCGACCACTGTATCCAGTACATGGTGGCAGTCCCGCTGATCCACGGCCGCCTGACGGCCCGGGATTACGAGGACGACGTGGCGCAGGACCCGCGCGTCGATGCCCTGCGCGCCCGGATGCAGGTGCGCGAGAACCCCGCGTTCACCGCGGACTATTACGCGGCGGACAAGCGCTTCATCGGCAACGCGATCCAGGTCTTCTTCAAGGACGGCACGCACACCGAGCGGGTCCACGTGGATGCGCCCATCGGCCACCGGCGCAGGCGGGCGGAAGGCTATCCGGTGCTGGTCGAGAAATTCAGGGCCTCGCTGCCGTCCGTTTTCCCGGACAAGCAACGCGCGCGGATCGAGGCGCTGTTTGCCGACCCGGCACGGCTCGACGACATGGCGGTCGACGACTTCGTCGCGCACCTGGTGCGCAACTGAACGCGGAAGCGCTGGCCTTCAATCCCCGAAGATCGTGAGCTGGTCGGCGTCGACAGGACGCCCGCGCCGGCCGCCTCGCCCACCCGCCCCCTTGCGGCCACGAGCAGCGGCCGAGCGCGCCCCGGCGAGGCCGGCGATATAGGTCGCGAGCGCCTTGAGCGCTGGCCGGCGCAGCGAATAGCGGATGAACCGGCCGTCCGGATGCGCCTCCAGGACCCCCGTCCGGCTCAACTCCTTGAGATGGAAGGACAAGGTGGAAGGCGGGCAGCGAATCGCCCGGGCAAGGTCCCCGGCCGCCACCCCGTCCGGGCCGGCGTCGGCGACCCGGTCCAGGATGTGCAGGCGCGTTGGCTGGGCCAGGGCAGCCAGAAGGGACACCTGCCGTTGCGACTGGGACTCGGCCATGGACCCGCCTCAGGGGCGACTGTCCTCGAACAGTAGCACCGAAAATCTTGACATAGCGCAAGAAATCGGCCCGCCTGGGCCTACCGCGGGCTAGAAATCGCGCTATATTCGCAGCGTATCGATTTGATGTTACGGGGAACTTCGAGTCGATACGCGGTGTTCTCAATCTAGGGCAGATGACCTTTCGATTGGAATAGAACTACACAGCGACTGTCAGGGAGCCGAGAAACACCGTGAGCGAAGCCGCCTGGGAGAGTCTGCACAAGGCCACGCTGGAGCTGGCAAGGCCGACGGCGCTCAAGCAGCGCCTCACCGACGCGTATACGCGCCACCTGATGTCTCTGCCGACGCAGGACATGCCGGGCGAGCTGCGCAAGGATTTCGAGGACTTGCGCCAGGCCATGACGCGAGTCCGTCCGCAGCACGGCGAGTGCCCGGTGGCTGTCACTGTCCGCAAGATGTCCATCGGCGAGGCGGACGCCTGCGCGGCACGCATCGTCGCGCTGCTCGACACCCTGCACCGCACCAGCCTGACCGCGGGATCGCGCGCCAACGGCCAGTCGGCATCGCGCTCGAGCGGCGACACCGGGTCGTCGCGCATCCCGACGCTGATCAGCGTCAATCGAGCTTGAATTCGATCACGTCCCAGCGCGTCGTGTCTTCGTGACGTGCCTGTCGGCGGATCGCATCCGCCATCTCCCGCCCATTCCAGGGCACGACTTCGTCCGCCATCTCGCGCAGCTTCGCCGGCACGACATCGGTGGTGCCGAATGGCTCGAGGACCACGAGAGGCTTGTCGCAGGACTGCGCGTAGAGGCACTGGTATTCGATGCCCGCGGTATCGCGCAGGTAGAGCGTCGACAGGACGACGATCACCTCGGCATCGGTCATCTGGCGCCTCAAGTCCTCGCGGATCGCCTCCTTCTCCTTGCTGCGCGGCGGCTTGTCCGGCGTCGCGAGGTTGACGTAGAAGAAGTTCGGCTGGCTTTCGAGGTACTCGAAGACGCGGAAGTAGGATTCGTCCGGCATGTACACGTGCGTGACGAAGAGCCGGATCGGGTTGGTTTCCGCCGTCAAGGTTGCCGTCTCCGCCGCCGTCCCGCGCCTAGAATACCCCTTTGGCAGGAGCCCGGGTACCGGCGCCGCTGATGCGACTGCTCGTCTACAACATCCGCTACGCGACGGGCACGGGCCCGGCATTCCACCTCCCGGTGCCCGGCGCGGGATACCTGCGCAGCAGCCGCCAGATCCTGGAGCGCATCACCGATTTCATTGCGGAGCGCGACCCCGACATCGTCGGCCTCATCGAGGTGGACACCGGCTCGATCCGCAGCGGCATGATCAACCAGGCCGAGTTCATCGCGAACCACCTGTCGCACTTCTCGACCTACCAGTGCAAGTACGGCGAGGACTCGCTGAACCAGTTCATGCCGATCGTGCGCAAGCAGGCGAACGCATTCCTCGCGGCGCCGCGCGTGCACGGCGAGCGATTCCATTACTTCGAGACCGGCATCAAGAAGCTCATCATCGAGCTCGAGCTCGAGAATGTCGCGGTGTTCCTCGTGCACCTGTCCCTCAAGTTCCGGCACCGCCACTACCAGCTCCGCCACCTGCACCAGCTGGTGCGGCGGCAGACCAAGCCGGTGATCGTCGCCGGCGACTTCAACACGTTCTGGGGCGAGCACGAGATCTACCTGTTCATGCAGGCCGCGGGCCTGCGCAGCGCGAACGTCGCGGGCCTGCCCTCCTATCCGAGCCGCTGGCCGCGCAAGGAACTCGACTTCATCCTCTATGGCGAGGGCATCGTGGCGAAGGGCTTCGACATCCCGACCGTGCCGCTCTCCGATCACCTGCCGCTCGTGTTCGACTTCGAAGTCGATCCCGACTACGTACGCGCGCCGGCTGCGGAGGCCGCCGCGAAGGCGTGAACGGCACGGGGAGCGCATAATCGGGCATCGTTCCGACGCAGGTTTCGACCGATGCCGACTCCCCCGCTGCACTGGCGACTCGAAACCGATGCCGACGGCATCGCCACGCTCACCTTCGACCTGCAGGGCGCGGGCGCCAACACGCTCGGCAACGAGCCGATGCGCGAACTCGGCGAGCGCGTCGCCGAGATCGCCGCCGCGGGGCCACGCGCCGTCATCGTGTGCTCGGCCAAGGACAACGGCTTCATCGCCGGCGCCGACATCAGCGAGTTCGGGAAACTGAACGACCTCGAGCAGGCCTACCGCCTCGTGCGGCAGGGGCAGGAGGTCTTCAACCGCCTCGAGCGGCTGCCGATGCCGACCGTCGCCGCCCTCCACGGTTTCGCGCTCGGCGGCGGACTCGAGCTTGCGCTCGCCTGCCGCTACCGCGTCGGCGCCGACGACGGCAAGCTGAACCTGGGCCTGCCGGAGGTCCAGCTCGGCGTGCACCCGGGCTTCGGCGGCACCGTGCGCACGCCGCAGCTCATCGGCCCGAGCGCCGCGCTCGACCTGATGCTGACCGGCAAGTCGCTGCGGGCGCCCGAGGCGCTGAAGCTCGGCCTCGTGGACCGCCTTGCGCCACGCGACAGGCTCCTGCAGGCAGCCCGCGAGCTCGCGCTCGCATCGCCTCCCCGCCATCGTCCGCCGCTCGCCGAGCGCGCGCTGGCCTGGCCGCTCGTGCGCGGGTTCGTCGCGGCGCAGGCGCGCAAGCAGGTCGCGCGGCGCGCGCGGCCGGAACACTACCCGGCCCCTTACGCGATCATCGACCTCTTCGCGCGGTACGGCGCCTCGGGCGCCGCCGCCCAGGACGCGGAGGCGCGCTCGATCGCGAAGCTGTTCCTGTCCGAGCAGTCGCGGAACCTGGTGCGCGTCTTCTTCCTCCAGAACCGGATGAAGGCGCTGGGCGGCAAGTCGGCGCGCAGGGTCGCCCACGTCCACGTCGTGGGCGCGGGCGTCATGGGCGGCGACATCGCAGCCTGGTGCGCGTCGCGCGGCCTCACGGTCACCCTGCAGGATCGCGAGATGAAGTACGTCGAGCCGGCGCTGGCCCGGGCGCGCGAGTTCTTCGCAAAGCGCGCCCGCGACCCGGCCAAGGCCGCCGAAATGGCCGCGCGCCTCGTTCCGGACGTGGAGGCCGCCGGCGTGCCCCGCGCGGACATCGTCATCGAGGCGATCTTCGAGAATGCCGACGCCAAGCGGGCCCTGTACGCGAAGCTCGAGCCGCGCATGAAGCCCGATGCGATCCTCGCGACCAACACCTCGAGCATCGTCCTCGAGGAACTCGCCCGCGGCCTCGCCGATCCCGGCCGCCTCGTCGGGCTGCATTTCTTCAACCCGGTCGCGAAGATGATGCTGGTCGAGATCATCCGCTCCGCCCAGACGCGGGATTCCATCGTCGAGGACGCGCTCGCGTTCACCCGCAAGCTCGACAAGCTCCCCCTGCCCTGCCGCAGCTCGCCGGGATTCGTGGTCAACCGCGTGCTGATGCCGTACATGACCGAGGCGATGCTGGCGGCGGACGAGGGCGTGCCGCTCGCGCTGATCGACCGCGCCGCCGTCGAGTTCGGCATGCCGATGGGTCCGATCGAGCTCGCCGACACCGTCGGCCTCGACGTCGCCTCGCACGTCGGCAAGATCCTCGCCGAGGCCTTCGGCCTGCCGGTCCCCCGCGGCACCGCGGAGCTGCTCGCCGCCGGCCACGTCGGCCGCAAGTCCGGGCGCGGCTATTACACCTGGCAGGACGGCAAGCCGCAGAAGCCCGCTGCCGCGGGAAGCGCGCCCGACGATCTCACCGATCGCCTCGTGCTGCAGTACCTCAACGAGGCGGTCGCCTGCCTGCGCGAGCGCGTGGTCGAGGACGCGGACCTGCTCGACGCCGGCATGATCTTCGGCACCGGCTTCGCCCCGTTCCGCGGCGGGCCGCTGCACTACGCGCGCGCGCGCGGCGTGCCCGCGATCGTCGCGCGACTCGAAGAGCTCGCTGCGAAGCACGGCCCGCGATTCAAGCCCGACGAGGGCTGGGCCGCGTTCGGGGGCCGCCGCTAGGGCTATGATAGGATTCGCGCGCGCGTGGGGGCCGGTGCCTCCCGTGGATGCTCGGTGAAATGGCACAAGAGAAACCCGTCGAACTCGATGTCCTGCGCAGCTTCAGCCCGCTCGACGGCCTGAAGCGCGAAAACCTGCACGCCCTCGCCCGCAAGACGCGGCTCCAGGAGATGGACGCCGGGCGCGTGCTGTTCAAGGAAGGCGAATCGGACAAGCGCACGATCTACCTGGTCGGCGGCGAGGTTGAACTGCGCGTCGGCGACCGCACCGTGACGATGCTGCGGGCCGGCACGCCCGAGGCCCGCATCGCGATTGCCCCGGGACAGCCGCGGCGCTTCACCGCGCGCGCGCTCTCCGACATCACCTACGTCGCGATCGACTCCGACCTGCTCGACGTGATGATCACCTGGGACCAGACGGGCTCATACGAGGTCAGCGAGATCTCGGGCGGTGCCGGCGCGGACGCGGACGACTGGATGACGGTGCTGCTGCAGACCAAGGCCTTCCACCGCATCCCGCCGGCCAACCTCCAGGCGCTCTTCATGCGCATGCACCACGTCGCCTGCCGCGCCGGCGAGGTGGTCATCAAGCAGGGCGACGACGGCGACTACTTTTACGTCATCACCAAGGGCTCGGCAGTGGTGACCCGCGAGACGCCGATGAACCGCGACGGCCTCAAGCTCGCCGAGCTCGCGGTCGGCGAATCCTTCGGGGAGGAAGCGCTGATCTCGGATGCCAAGCGCAACGCGACCATCACGATGCAGACCGACGGCGCCCTGGTCCGCCTCGGCAAGAATGATTTCAAGGAGCTGCTGAACGAGCCGCTGCTGCACTGGGTCGACCTCGCCCACGCGCGCGAGCTCATCGGGCGCGGCGCCAAGTGGCTCGACGTGCGGCTGCCGTCGGAGTTCGAGACCTTCCACCTCGACGACGCGTTGAACGTCCCGCTCTACTTCATCCGCCTGAAGGTGAAGACGCTCGACACCAAGACGCCCTACATCGCGGTCTGCGACACGGGCCGGCGGAGCTCCGCGGCCGCCTTCCTGCTCTCCGAGCGGGGATTCGACGCCTACTGCCTGGAAAACGGCATGACGGCCAACAAGCTCGGGCCGGAGTAGAAAACTACATCGTGTGGGTGGCTTTGTCCCCGCCGAGCGCGCCGGCCAGGTAGGACTCGATCTTCTTCTGCGTCGCGCCGCGATCCTGCTCGCTGAACTGCACGCCGATGCCGGCGGTGCGCTTGCCCTGGGCGCCCTTGGGCGTCAGCCAGATGACGCGGCCCGCGACCGGGAGCTTCTCTTCCTCGCCCATCAGGTTCAGCAGCATGAAGACTTCGTCGCCGAGCCGGTAGCTGCTGTTGGTGGGAATGAACAGTCCGCCGTTCTTCACGAACGGCATGTATGCCAGGTATAGCGCGCTCTTGTCCTTGATCGTGAGGGTGAGCAGTCCCGGCTTTGTGGATGGCGCGCGCATTATCAACCCGTTGACTCCCCCGCCTTTTGCGCCGGCCGGCCCAGCAGCGCCGCCAGCGAAACCGCGAGCCCCTCGAAAAGCAGCTGCGCGTTGAGTGGGCCGCCAACCTGCCGCCGCGCCTCGCGCAGCTGATCCAGGAGGCGATAGGCCGCCCGTATCTTCGTTTCGACGCCGGGCGGCCGCAACCATGGTAAACGATTATTGTTGACCAGATCACTCCCCAGCGCGGTGTCCTTCAAGCCGCGTGTCAGCCAGCTTTCCAGCCAGGCGAGCCGCGCCGCCGGCGAATTCTTCGCGCAAACGTCTGCAAATCCTACGATGTCCAGCTCCCCGTCCAGGGCCGCGTCGATGGCGCCCTGCATTTCGGCCGCCAGGCTTCCCAGCCCGGCGTCTGCGTGCTCTTCGGCCAGGAACGGCGCGCCACCGGCCAGTTCGAGGAGCAAAGGCCAGGCGGCATCCGGGCGCCGGCTCCCGAGCCAGGCGAGCGCCTGCGGCGCATCGGGCAGCGGGAGCCGCATGCGCATGCAGCGGCTCATCACCGTCTTGGGCATGCGGTCGATGCGGCTCGCCGCGAGCACGAGATAGGTGTTCTCCGGGGGCTCTTCGAGCGTCTTCAGCAGGGCATTGAAAGCCTTTGCGTTCATCGCCTCCGCGGGTGAGATGAGCGCGACCTTTGCTCCGCCGCGGTAGCTGCGCATGGAGAGCGCGAGTGACAGCTGCCGCATCTGTTCGATGCTGATGTCCTTCTTGTCGGGCAGCACGCCGATCCAGTAGAAGTCCGGATGATTGCCCGCCAGGAACAAGCGGCAATCGGCGCACTGGCCGCAGGCGCCGGCAGGCTCGGCGCGGCACAGCAGGCGGGCTGCGAGCCAGGCGCCGATGTCGGCCTGCCCTGCGCCCGGGCTGCCGGCAAGCAACAGGCCATGCGGCAGGCGGCCCTGGTCCTGCAGCGCTCCCAGTTGAGCCCGCAGCGGCGCAAGCCATCCTGCGCCGGCGCGCGCGAGCAAGGGCCCGATCGGCGGAGCGGGCGCGGCTTCTTCCTGCAGGTCGGTGTCTGCCATGGTCATTGGCTTTCTTTCGCGAGCGCCGCGTCGAGCAGCGTCGCGACGCTGGCAGCGACGTCGGCCTCCGGCCGGGTCGCGTCCACGACCTTCACGCGCTGCGGCTCGCGCGCGGCAATTGCGAGATAGCTCGCGCGCACCCGCTCGAAGAACGCGTCGCCCTCTGCCTCGATGCGATCCTGCCTCCCGCCACGCCCCACCAGGCGCGCATGGGCGACAGTGGCTGGCGCATCGAAGATGATGGTCAGGTCCGGAAGCAGGCCCGGGTGTGCGATCCCGGCCAGTGCCCGGATCCAGTCCCGGTTCACGCCGCGGCCTCCGCCCTGGTAGGCCTCGGTCGCGTCGGTGAAGCGGTCGCACAGCACCGAGCGGCCGGCTTCGAGCGCGGGACCAATCACTTCCGCCACGTGGCTGGCGCGCGCTGCGAACATCAGCAGGAGCTCGGCGGTCGCCGTGACCGGCGCCTGCCCCGGATCGAGCACGAGCGAGCGCAATCTTTCGGCGAGCGGCGTGCCGCCCGGCTCGCGCGTCACGAGCGGGTCGACGCCGCGCGTTCGCAGGTGAGCGGCCGCGCGCGCGATCTGCGTGGTCTTGCCGACGCCTTCCGCACCTTCGAACGTGATGAACAGGCCCTGCACGTGGTCAGCGTACCCGAACGCCCCGGTTGCTGCGGAGGTTGGCCAGATGACGCGAGACGTTCGCATTGTGCGCCTCGAGCGTCTCGGCGAAGAAGTGGCGACCGTCGCCGAGCCCGCTCGCGACGAAATAGAGCGCACGCGTCTTTGCCGGTCGTGTCGCCGCGACGAGCGCTTCCCGCCCCACGAGCGCGATCGGCGTCGGTGGCAGGCCCGTGCGCGTGTAGCTGTTGTACGGCGTGTCGGACTCGAGGTCCCTGCGCCGCAGGTTTCCGTCGAAGCGCTCGCCGAGGCCATAGATCACCGAAGGGTCCGTTTGCAGGCGCATGCCCTTGCGCAGGCGATTCACGAACACGCCGGCGATCAGCGGGCGCTCGTCGGCGGCGGCCGTTTCCTTTTCGACGAGCGAGGCGAGGATGAGCGCTTCGCGCGAAGATGCGAGCGGCAGGCCCGGCGCGCGCGCCGCCCAGGCGTCCCGGAGCTCGCGTTCGAGCCGTGCATGCGCCTGCAGCAGTAGCGCACGGTCGCTGGTCCCGCGCGGAAACCGATACGTGTCGGGAAAGAACAAGCCCTCCGGGTGCTGCTCCTGGAGGCCGAGCCGTGCAAGCAACTCGCCATCTGTCAGTTCGCCGAGCTCGACCTGCACGAGCGGTTGCGACTGGATGAGCGCGAGGGCCTGCCGGAAAGTCCAGCCTTCCGGCACCGTCAGCGAGTGCAGGACGACGTCGCCGGCGACGAACTGGTCCAGCAGCGTCGCCGGCGACGTGCCCGGCAGCAGCCGGTACTCGCCAGCCTTGATCCTCGTGGCCAGGCCGCTTCGAACTCCGTGCCTGAGCCAGATGCGCGGGTGGTCGAGTAGCCCGCGTTGTTGGAGGTCGCGCGCCACGGCGCCGAGGGATGCGCCCGCCGGCACTTCGAATGTCACGGCCTCGGTGAGCGCCGGCAACGGCACAGCCAGCCAGTGCCGCTCGTATTGCCGCCAGCCGAGCCAGGCCGCAATCCCCGCAAAGGCGAGGATGGATGCAGCCTGCACCCAGCGATTCACGCCTGCGCGAGCCATGCATTGAACTCCGTGCAGTCCGCGTCCACGTCGACCGGCCGGCCCGCCAGCTCACGTACCGGCCACGCGCCCACGACGGCATTGGTGAGCAGCAGCGCGGATGCCGATTCGACGTCAGCGTGCGAGAGCTCCCGTTCCTCGACGGCCGCGCCCTGCCCGGCCTGCCAGGTACAGAAGGCGCGGCGCATGATGCCCGCCACGCCACACTGGTCGAGGCGCGGCGTGACCCAGCGGCCGCCGAGCTTCGCGAACAGGTTGGCCTGCGTCGCCGCGATCACGCGCCCGGCCTCGTCGCTCATGAGGCCCTCGTCCATGGCAGCATCGTCCCACTCCAAGCGTGCCAGGACCTGCTCCAGCCGGTTGAGATGCTTGAGGCCGGCAAGCGCCGGATTCCGGCCCAGGCGGGTGCGGCACCAGCCGACGCGCGCGCCGGCAGCGGCCGTCCGCTGCGGCCAGTCCGAAGCAGCCACGATCCGCCGCGTCTGCGGCGCTTGCGGGGGACGATAGCCGCGCGGCCCGCTTCCGCGCGTCACGACCAGCTTCACGATGCAGCGCGAGCCGTTGGCGATGGCCTCGACTTCCCGACGCAGCAGCCCGGTATCGAGCGCAGGGAAGCCGAGGCGTCTCGTGCCGTCCGCCAGGCGTTCCAGGTGCCAGTCGAGGAAGCGCGGCCGGCTCCCGGGGACGGCGATCGTCTCGAAGAGCCCGTCGCCATACTGGAGCCCGCGGTCCAAGGGATCGACGCATCCGCCCGCCTGCCCGTCGACGAGCACGCGCATCAGGACTCGCTGCCGAGCGCGCGCAGCAGGCCGCGTGCCTTGGCGCGCGTCTCGTCGAGTTCACGCTCGGGGACGGAGTCGGCGACGATGCCCGCGCCCGCCCGGAACTCGATCTGCCCGTCGGCGATCGTCATCGTGCGGATCAGGATGTTGAGGTCGAGGCTGCCATCGAGCGCAAGGTAGCCCATCGCGCCGGTATAGGCGCCCCGCCCCTGTCCTTCGAGCTCGCCGATCAGCTGCATGCAGCGCACCTTGGGGCATCCGGTGATCGTGCCGCCCGGAAACAGCGCACGGATCACGTCGCCCGGCTCGACTTCCGGACGCAGCCGGCCGCTGACATTCGACACGATATGGTGCACGTGTGCATAGCTCTCGACGACCATGTACTCGTCCACCTGCACGGTTCCCGCCTCGCACAGCCGACCGAGGTCATTGCGCTCGAGGTCGATCAGCATGACGTGCTCGGCCTGCTCCTTGGCGCTGCCGGTCAGTTCCGCAATGGCGCGGTCATCTGCGCCCCGCATCCGCGGCCGCGTGCCGGCGATCGGCCGCGTGTCGATACGCCGGCCCTGCACGCGCACCAGTCGCTCGGGCGAGCTGGACAGCACCTGGAAGCCGGGCAGCCGCGCAATGCCCGCGAACGCGCCGGGGTTCGCCGCGCGCAGGCGGGCGTAGATGCCTGTCGCGTCTGCCCCCGCTGGGACTTGAACCCGCCAGCTGCGCGCCAGGTTCGCCTGGTAGACGTCGCCGGCGGCGATGTGCTCGAGCGCACGCCGGCAGGCTTTGAGGTAGGACTCCGGAGCATCCTCCTCAACCGACAGGGCGGGCAGGCGTGAGCGGTCGCCCGCCGCTGGCGCAGCGTCTGCGAAGTCCTTCGCCAGCCTCGCGACAGCCTCTTCGGCACCCGCCTCGCCGACGGCCACCGTGGCGCCCGTCGCGTGGTCATGCAGGAGGGCAGCGGATACCCGCACGGCTGCCGCAACGACGGACAGCGGCGACGGCGGCAGCTTGAGGGTCGGCTCGACCTCGGCGGCGAGCTCATACCCGAGGTACAGGAACCACCCGCCTGCAAAAGGCCATGGGGACGGGGGTGCGGGGCCGCGCTCCGCGCGGCACCAGGCGTTCAGGCGCGCGCAGAAGCGTTCCCCCGCGCCGGGACCGTGCAGCCCGCCCTCCCGATCCAGGACGAGGCTCGCCCCGGGGGCGGCAAGCAGCAAGCTGAAGCGGCCGAGGGGATTCCCGGTCGCGGCACTGTCCAGGAATGCGGGATAAAACTCCGGGTCCTGGCCATGCAACGCCAGGAAGCGCGCGCCGGGGTCCGGGAGACGGGGAAGCTCGCGCAGTACCAGGTTCCGCGGCGGCATGCCGGCCGCCGGGTCAGCGCAACGCGCGGAAGATCAACGTCCCGTTGGTACCGCCGAAACCGAAGGAGTTGCTGACGGCCGTGTCGACTTTCATGCGTCGCGCCGTGTGCGGCACGTAGTCGAGGTCGCAACCCTCGCCCGGGTTGTCGAGGTTGATCGTGGGCGGAACGACCTGGTCGCGGATCGCGAGCACGCTGAAGATCGCTTCGACGACGCCCGCCGCTCCCAGCAGGTGCCCGGTCATGGACTTGGTCGAGCTGACGGCGAGCTTCGCCGCGTGCGCGCCGAAGGCGTTCTTGAGGGCGATCGTCTCGGCGACGTCACCGAGCGGCGTCGAGGTCGCGTGCGCGTTCACGTACTGCACCGCGTCGGCGTTGATGCCGGCATCGCGCAAGGCATTCTCCATCGAGAGCCGGGCACCGGCGCCGTCGTCGGGCGGCGCGGTGATGTGGTACGCGTCCCCGCTCATGCCAAAGCCGATCAGCTCGGCGTAGATCCGTGCGCCACGCGCCTTCGCATGCTCGTACTCCTCGAGCACCATGCCGCCTGCCCCGTCGCCCATGACGAAGCCGTCCCGGTCGCGGTCCCACGGGCGGCTCGCCCTGGTCGGTTCGTCGTTGCGCGTCGACAGCGCGCGCGCCTGGCTGAAGCCGCCGAGCGCCGTCGGCGTCTGGGCCGACTCGGAGCCCCCCGCGACCACGACGTCGGCATCGCCGTACTGGATCGTGCGCATGGCGACCCCGACCGCGTGCGTCGAGGTCGTGCAGGCCGTGATCACGGCGAGGTTCGGCCCGGTGAGGCCGTACATGATCGACAGGTGGCCGGAAATCATGTTGACGATCGACGCCGGGATGTAGAACGGCGAGATCTTCTTCGGCGTCATCGTCTCGAGGAACTTGCCGTAGTTCTCCTCGATGGTGGCGAGGCCGCCGATGCCCGCTCCGAACACGACCCCGATCCGGGCACGGTTCGCGTCGGTGACTTCGATGCCGCTGTCCGCGATCGCCTGCGCGCCCGCCGCCACGCCGAACTGCATGAAGAGGTCCATGCGCCGCGCTTCCTTGGCGGGCAGGTACTTCGTGACGTCGAAATCCGGGATGCTGCCGGCGATCCGGCATGCGAACGCGCTGGTGTCGAAGCGCGTGATCGGCCCGATGCCGCTCTTGCCCGCGAGTGCGCCGGCCCAGCTGCCGGCCATCGTGGTGCCGAGCGGCGAGACCATGCCGAGACCCG
>Ga0157380_10002001_pt1 | contig 13583 bp, 16 predicted proteins | sample S35metaG_FD_119757 | JGI IMG/M metagenome (GOLD analysis project Ga0157380, IMG submission 119757) | Switchgrass rhizosphere microbial communities from Kellogg Biological Station, Michigan, USA - S3-5 metaG | ecosystem: Host-associated > Plants > Roots > Rhizosphere > Soil | place: USA...
CTTATGAACAGTTGCTGCAAAAGATAATGACTGTCGGATTGAACTATCACCCACCCGCAGCGTGAGTACAACAGGCTGCCAGCCTGTTGTCGTGATCGCCGGAGTCGTGTTTCAGAGAACAAGCTGCAGGCTGGCAGCCTGCAGTACATAACCATGCAAGCACCAACTTATGACGATGTCGCAAAAGCGCGAGAGAGAATTGCGCCCTATCTTTTGCGCACCCCTCTTCACGAATACCCGGATCTTAACGAGCTAATTGGGGCTCGAGTTTTTATCAAGCATGAAAATCATTTGCCTACCGGTGCATTCAAGGTGCGTGGGGGCATCAATCTAATTTCGCAGCTAAGCGAAGCGGAACGCCAACGTGGCGTCACCGCCGCTTCGACTGGGAATCATGGTCAGTCCGTGGCCTACGCGGCGCAGTTGTTTGACGTCCCAGCCAGAATCGTCGTGCCTGAGAACGCAAATCCTGGAAAGGTTGCGGCCATCCGTGGTCAAGGTGCTGAAGTAATCTTTCATGGAGCCAGGTTTGACGACGCCCGCCGGTTTTGCGAAGAGCTGGCGCGACGTGAAGGCCTTCGTTACGTCCACTCGGGAGATGAGCCGCACCTGATTGCCGGAGTTGCTACCGCGACTGCGGAGATGCTCGAGAGTCAGCCGGATCTTGAAGTGATAATCGTGCCCGTTGGTGGCGGTAGTGGTCTCGCTGGTGCCGCACTCGTGGCTCACGAAATCAATCCGGCAATCAAAGTCATCGGTGTGCAGTCCGCACAGTCCCAGGCTGCGTATCAATCGTGGAAACAACAACAGCTGCTCGAACAGCCCAATACTACTTTGGCTGAAGGTTTGGCGACTGGCACTGCGTTCGAGTTGCCGCAATCCATGATGTGGGAATATGTGAAGGAATTTGTGCTTGTGAGTGACGAGCAAATACTCAAAGCAATGTTCTGGATGCTGGAACGAACTCGCACGCTGGCGGAACCGGCCGGCGCCGCACCGTTAGCTGCCGCTTATCAACTTCGCGAAGAATTGAAAGGGAAAAAGCTTGCGTTGGTTTGTTCCGGAGGAAATGCCACTCCCGCCCAAATTCAAATGGCGCTCGATACTGCAGGCTGAACAGCCTGCAGTGTGAGTTGTATTACGAAAGTCATTTGATACTACTTAGATTGTCTCCGGCGCTTATACGACAGGCTGGCAGTCTGTCGTACATCGGCGTACTAAAGCAACCACTCAGGTTCATATTGACCGGCCCGTGTTTCCTCATCGAACATGTGCAGGCTTCACCGGAGCTACCAAATATCGTACTCAATACGTCTGTGACCCCTTTCGGTTCGGTTTTGACCGAACGCCGCTGAGTTATCACGAAACAGTCACATTGCCGCTTGTAACACAAAGATCAGGTCAGTAGAATCAGGCCCGAACTCAAGGATTACTCCTCACGCAAGCAGTTCAAATTTAATAGTAGAAAGCGGCCTTCTTAATGATTTCAAAGCTTATCCCCCGTGCGCTCGTCGTGTGTTGCGCTTGCGCTCTTTATTCTTCTGCGGTTCTTGCGCAAACTTCCATCAACCGTTCACAACCCAACAAACAGATTATCGGTAGTGTAGAAACGGCTTTTGTCACCAGTGACGATCCGGTGATCATTTCAACCGCTGAAACTGGAAACACTCGCTCGATGGAAGAACCGAAAGCATCGCGTTCGGTACTGAGCAGTGCCGCAGTTGCATTAGCGAAGTTTCAACCTTTGCTGTCCGCAGCTATAGATCAAAGACTGGGTGCGCCCTATCACTGGGGTTCGGAAGGTCCAAACTCTTTTGATTGTTCCGGATTTGTTTGGAGCAGTTTCCAATCGATCGGAATTGATTTCGAACGCGGCAGTGCGAGAACGCTCTGGTCGAGGTTTGAAGCACCGACACCGGAAGAGACCTACAAGTTCGGCACGCTCGTTTTCTTTACCCACCAAACTCACGTCGGCATCGTTGCCGACGAGAAGGGGTTTTACCACGCGTCGCGCCATCATGGCGTCGTCTATGCGCCGTTTAATGATTACTGGCTCAAGCGCATTGACGGATTTCGTCGCGTGCCGATGCCGGCAAGCACAATTGACCAAACGATACCGGTGGTTGCGAAGAAGCTCGCCGCGCAGTAAATTCGAGGAAAGATTTGTCGAAGCCGTCATCGAGCAATCGATGGCGGCTTCTGCTTTTTACTTAAGAGCTTGCGCGACTTCCTTCGGAAGATAGGTGCGGGTGATGTAGTCGGTGTGTTTGTACACCGTATGACAACTCTGACAGTCGGTGAGTATCCCGCTTTTTGAAATTTCTGTGGCTGACCCATTCAGAACCAGGTATTCCCAGTCTCCTTTGTTCGGATCGTAACCGGGTTCACGCTTGACCATCACTGTTAGAAGCTCTGGAGTCGTGCTGGTTTTGCTGGTGAGCTTCTCTTTGATGATCACGGAGCCAACCGGAAAGGTGGGTTTCTTCCGTGTCATCATCGCTTCGCGTCCAACATCATTGACATAAACAGAGATGTACTTGGCTGCGTGCGGACTAGGATGAGCGCGCACGTAATCACATGCTATCGATGACACGGGATCCATTAGTTCCGGAGTGGGATTTACAAGCGTCCACTTTTTGTAATCGACAAATTTCGCCAGTCGAGGATCAGTTGGACTGATTGTCTCCGGCGGTTTTGGTTGTGGGATTGTGAGGCGTTGCCGAGTTAATCCCCATGCCAGGGAACTGGCCGCTACGAGGATGAGAACGACCATAAGATTGCGTCGCATATTACTTCCTCCATTTTAGCCTTCATCGCGTCTTACTTTGTATTGATCGGTGGCATGAACCCCGCCCGGTGGTCTTCGTCGCGAGCCTCCCATACCACTGAGATTTTATCAATCGCCACGTAGCAGAGTCTCCGATCCTGGTCCCTCAAGTGAAGGACGCCGTCTTCCACCTTGATGATCTCCCCGCGCAGGCTCGAAGCGCCGCCGCAGAAGATATCCACCTTGTGTCCAATCATCTTTGCCAGAAAGTCTTTCATAATGCCTTCCCCGTGTCCTTGTTTACTTTCTTCCACTTCCGAAAAGTAATCTGCACCAGTGGGAGCACGTCAAAATCATCCTGCTGACGTCGTTCAAAAGTCAACAAGTCATAATAGCCACATCGCTTGGTAAGAGGGAACTCGCGGCAGACGGTGGGACGTGCATGATAGATAGTGCAGCGTCGCGTTTTGGGATCGAGAAAATGACAGGCGAGCTTGAAAATTGGATCTTTTTTGCGACGGAGAACGCGCTCTTTTTGCCAGAACTTGGTGAAACGTTTTCCGGCCGTCTCGACACTGAGACCGAAATGTTTGGCAAGCCGTTTTAAGTCTCGAGCCGTGACTTCCACTCGATCATATATTGAGCAGCAATATGCAGGGCACTTGTCGCAGTTGAAGTAACTTCGTTTCGAATCGTCGGTAAGGGTTTCGCCCATAATTGTGTGCTAACTAAGCTATCAGTAATCAGTCAAGTGTTGTTACGGGCGTTTAGAGTTCAATTTTTAGATTGTGTGTACTCATGATCACAAACTGAAGTTTGAACTCTTAACGCCTGTAATCAAGCTTGAGCGATCATCGCCTTTTCGATTTCTTGTATTCGGACACCAGCAAGTTCATAAACTCTTCGCGGCGGTCGTACAGGCGTTTTGGTTCGCGCGGCTGGTGGGTTGCCAGCGCGTACGCAGTAATGATCGGCAAAGCTACCGTCGAATCGACGTAGCAGACCACTGCGTCAGGCAAACGATCCGGATCGACTTTCCCCCAGGAAACGGCTTCTCCCGGCGTGGCTCCCGAAAGTCCGCCCGTGTCTGGCCGGGCATCGGTGACTTGTAAGAAGTAGTCATGGCCGCGTTCGTCGATGCCAAGCACTTCCTGGATCTGGGGCTCGGTCTGAAGCATGAAATTCTTGGGAGAGCCGCCGCCGAGAATGAAAACCGCCGACTTACCCTTCAAAGCCTTTTGTTTGCCCTTGGCTTTTACCGCATTTCGTTTTGCAGCCAGCACGATGGAAGCTGTTTCGTTCACATCAAGCGACGGGTCAAACGCAAGCTTGAATCCCTGCAGTGCCTTTGCCGCTACGTTCATGCCAATCGAAGAATCACCCGGCGATGAAGTGTAGATGGGAACGCCGTATTCATAAGCAACTGCCAGCAGCGATTTGTCCTTCTGTCCCAGCTTCCGTTCCCGCTCGTGAACATACTTGCCGCAGAGGTAATGAAATTCTGCGGTGGACATCGATTTCTGAAACTCGGGGGCCTCGATAATCTGTCTGAAAAACGAATCGGTATCGAGCAGAACACTGTAGTCGAAGAAGATGTCGTAGATTCTGACTACCTCTTCCTCTCGCAACACGATGTCCGAAATCTGCGCGTTGCCCTGATGCATCGAGAGGCCGATGCCGAAATGAGTATCGTGATAGAGATTGGCTCCCGTGGAAATAATCCAATCAATGAAGCCTGACTTGATCAGCGGTATCAATGCTGAAATCCCAAGGCCCGCAGGCGTCAAAGCTCCAGTAATCGAGACGCCGACCGTCACTTCAGGTTCAAGCATTTTTTGCGTGAAGAGATGACAAGCTTCGCGCAGTCGGGCGGCGTTGTAAGCCTGGAAGGACTCATCCACGAGACTCGCAACCGTGGTACTCGAAGTAATGGGCGCCGGATTAATGCGCTTCCCTTGAAGGTATTTGCTCTTCTTCTTTTTTGGCATGATCCTTATCGTGATTACAGGCGTTTAGAGTTCAATCTTTAGATTGACTGCGCTCACAGTCACAAACTAAAGTTTGAACTCTAAACGCCTGTTACTGACGGCTAACCGCCGCCTTTTCCAGGCACTCGCGGCACAGGCAGTCTTTGTACTTACTCTTCAGATCGGCGCGTAACTCATCACTAAGTTTGACCTCTCCGCACCAGCAGCCCGAAAGCGAAGCGCCGCAGGTAAATTCCTTGCCGCATGCTTCACAGGTCAAAGGTCGTGCCCCTGACGCGATGCAAGTGACTATCTCATTCAGGCTTTTCATGATGCGTGGCTCATTTCGTTAGCTCGCCCTTCCGAACGCTGTACGCGCAGCCTTCCGATGCGCCGCTCATCAGCTTCCAGAACATCCACTTCCAAACCGCGAAATGAAAGATGATCTCCCGGCAACGGGACTTTTCCCGCTTCGCTGATCACGAGGCCGGCAATAGTCGTGAAGTCATCATCCTCGATTTCCATATCAAAGAGACGCTCTATCTTGCCGATTTCCGTCGCACCCGAGACGTCGTAGCAGCCCGAGCACGATTCATCGGGCACAATTTCATTCAGCTCTTCGCCGCCTATATCTTCGTCTTCAATTTCGCCAACGATTTCTTCCAGGATGTCTTCCACAGTCACCAGTCCCGAGACGCCGCCATATTCATCGATAACCATGGAGAGTTGCACGTGAGCCTTTTGCATCTCCTCGAGCAACGAGGCGACTGGTTTTGTCTCAGGAACGAAATAGACCGGACGAACCAGCGATTCAATCAGGTCGTTCTCTTTACCTTCGGCCCAACGCATCAACAAGTCGCGCACGTAAATTATGCCTTCCACATTGTCGATCTGCTCTCGGTAGACCGGCAGCCGCGAGTATTTCGACTCCGTCATGATGTCTCGAGCTTCCTTCACGGTTGCGTCGTCGGACACGGCGACAATGTCAGGCCGTGGCGTCATCACTTCGCTAACGCGAGTGTCGCCAAACTCGATAATCGAATGGATCAGTACACCCTCTTCCTGTTCCAGAATACCCTCAGCCTCGCCGACGTCGATCAAAGCCTGAATGTCGCTGCCGTTGCCTTCATCGTCTTCTTCTTCCTCGGCTTCGGTCACTTGCTCCTTGCGGCGCTGGCGATCGAACAAGCCATGAAAAGGGTCGGATGCGAAAGCCATCATGGGCGCGAACGGTCGAATGACAGGTAACAGAAAAAGGAGTGTCTGCTCAGGATTGCGCGCTGAGATTAGCAGCGGGATGAGTTGGCGAAAAACACCGGCGAGCACCAGGCCGCCAACGAGACCGGCCAAAACAAAACGTCGTTCCGGAAAGAGATTGAGCGAGATCGAGGTGATGAGGACAGCTACCACCACCAGCATGATTTGAATGGTTGCCGAGAGAGCGAAGCTGAATCGGGCGCGATTCTCAAGCACCCGGCCGAGGAAGACCGCCGAGCGGGACCCGGATCGTTCCTCTGCATCACTCATTAACCGGCGCAGGCCCACGTCGCTTAGTTGATCCAGCGCCATATCAATCGTGGCCAGGAGCATCAGCAACAGCAAGAGCAGTAACGTGAGCCCTATTTGAATTTCCATAGTAAATCGGACAACCGACAATAGACCATCGCCAGTTATCGGAGAAGTTAATAGTAAACCGATAAGCCGTGAACCGGAAACCGAGAACCGGAAATCGAGAACGGAAACCGAGAACCGTCAACCGTGAACCGTGAACCGTAAACGGAAAGCCACAGTCCGCTGGCTGTTTACGGTTTACGGTTCACGAGTCTATCCCCAATCGCCGACGTAAACGGCGTTCGAGCCGGTTCATCTCCCCCTTGTCGGTTTCATGATCATACCCGCACAAATGCAACAGACCGTGAAGAATCAGTTGCGCAAGCTCTAAGTCTAAGCTTAGCTCATTGGCTGCAGCCTGACGCGCGGCTTGCTCAATCGAGATAACTACATCACCCAGGGTCGAGTCAGCTTCGACTTCAAAATCATCCTGGCCTGAAGGGAAGGAAAGAACGTCCGTGGTTCCAGTCTTTCCACGCCAGCGCTGGTTCAGTGACCGCATGGTTCGATCTGAAACAAACGCGATCGTAACGCCCGCGCCATTCGCCGGGACAACTTTCAGAGCAGCTACTGTAAAGGCGTGCCATCGCCCGGCCTCAAGCGCTACCTTCCGCTGCCGATTAACAATCTCAACCATTCAAAAATCCAAAGGTCAAAGACCTAGATCAAAGATCTGAAAGCGTAAGCTCGCCAGGATCTCGCAATTAAATATTTGTCTTCTTCGAGTGTTCTTCGTAAGCCCGGATGATCATCTGCACCAACTTGTGGCGGACCACATCCTTATCGTTGAAGTAGATGAACTCGATGCCCTCAAGATTTGCAAGTACGCGCTCGGCTTCGATTAGCCCGCTGCGCTTGCCGGTGGGTAGATCGACCTGGGTCACGTCGCCTGTAATCACGGCTTTCGAACCAAACCCTATTCGAGTCAGAAACATTTTCATCTGTTCACTGGTGGTGTTCTGCGCTTCGTCGAGGATTACAAATGCGTCCGAGAGAGTGCGGCCTCGCATAAAAGCCAAAGGCGCCACTTCAATCACCCGCTTCTCCAGTAATTTTGTCACGCGCTCGTAATCGATGAGATCAAACAACGCGTCGTAGAGCGGGCGCAGATAAGGATCGACTTTCTCCTGCAGGTCCCCCGGCAGGAAGCCGAGCTTCTCTCCGGCTTCAACGGCAGGTCTCGCGAGCACGATGCGATTGACTTGTTTCTGCATCAGCGCCTGCACGGCCATCGCTACTGCCAGGTAAGTCTTTCCGGTACCGGCTACGCCAATGCCGAACACGACATCCTTTTCCTGGATGGCTTCGATGTAACGCCGTTGGTTTGCCGACTTGGGCGCGACTTGTTTTTTCCCGGAGGGGTTGAATCTCGCCTTGGTGAAATAGTCGCGCAACGAGTAGGCGCGGTCCTCGGCGATTTGCGCAAAAGCCTCACGCAGCTCTTTGTCGCTGAACTGACGTCCTTCTTTAAAGAGCTCGGCGAAGTCCTCGATGATGCGTTCCGCAGTCTCGACGTCTTTGGGATCGCCGTCGATCGAGACGTCCTGGCCGCGCGCGTCGATGCGCACATCCAATAGCGATTCCAGGTACTTTATGTTCTGGTCGTGGACGCCAAACAGAGTTTCCAAACCTCTGGGCGGAAATTCTATCTTCTTCAAGAGCTGGAACATTCTCCTCGCAATCTGGAAATTAAGATTCGAACCAGATGAACGACGGGCAGGGTGGGATAGGGCGGAATTTCAGTTTGCATATGATGCGCTTCGACGATAGTACAGGCGCTAACTAGTGTCAAACAATTAATACACAAAAGGCTTTGTCCTTGGTTCTAGGTTTTTTGAAATTGAGTAGTAGTTCAGTTGCCTTATCACGACTAAACTAGACCGATTACCCAGGATTTAACGAGAAAGAACAAAGGTCAAAGACCTAAGGACCTCCTTAGAGGTCTGTGGCTGACTTGACACCCTCGGACGTGCTCCTTAAGATGTCTGACTTGCGTAATCCTCGGAATGCGCTACTGTAGGGTATCCGATAAGTCCGGAACCCCAATTTTGTTGGGAGAAGTAATGCCAAATCATAAGTCAGCAGAGAAGCGGATGCGCCAGGGCGAAGCCAGGCGCGACATTAATCGGGGCAATCGCACCCGCGTCAGAGGCCAGATTCGAAAATTGCGCGCCGCGCTAACAGGTGACAGCGCTCAGTTGAAAGAATTGCTGCCGGCCACCATTTCGATTATCGACAAGGCAGTGCAAAAAGGCGTGTTGCACAAGAATGCTGCGGCGCGACACAAATCACGGCTTACTGCGGCTGTGACACAAGCTCAGTCTAAATAGTACCGAACAATATTTTCACCCCATGCGCGAGGTGAGTCGTTAAGGCGACTCGCCTCGCTTTGTTTTGGGCGAAGGGGATGAAGCGAAGGGCGATGAGGCAGGTACGTCTCATTGCCTTTTTTCTTTGCTCGCACCACGATAAGGAGGTCAATTAATGAGTGACTATTTCAAAACCGAAGCCGAGCTGGAAGCAATCGTGCGAGGATTCGAGACTTGCACCACTCCGGCTGCCGATTTCCCCCACCGATCGCATTTGGTGGTGGCGACGTGGTATCTGAACGGCGCCACCCGATTAGAAGCGATTACAAAAATGCGATCCAGTATCCTCAACTTCGTCGACCATTACGGCATTGAGGGCAAGTACAACGAGACGATCACGCACTTCTGGATAATTGTCGTTGATCGCTGCCTGCGTGACCTGGCGGACAATCTTTCGCTGCTTGAACGCACGAACGCGGTTGTTGACACCCTGAGTGATTCGCGTTTGATGTTTGATTATTTCAGCAAGGGCCTGCTCTGGTCCGAACGCGCTATGCGCGAGTGGGTCGATCCGGATTTGAACCCTTTGGAGTAAAACGAATTAGCCACAGATGAACACGGATAGAACGGATCTGAAATCAAAAGGGAAGTATATTTCGTTTTCAGATCCGTTCTATCCGTATTCATCTGTGGCTGGTCTGCTTGGTTCAGTTGCCGGCGAGTTCGCAGACGAGCATTTCCAGCTGTAGGCGTGGCGTAGCTTGTGAAGTCTTGAGGGCCAGATCAGCAACCGCAATTCGTTGTATCCCGCGAGAAATGTCGGCGTCACTACTTCTTTGCAGCGTAGCCAAAAACTCACCCTGCTTTTTCCACGGCATCCGAATCTGTTGAAAGACCGCATCCTTACCTTTGCGCGCCAAGAGGTCCTTGGCCACGGCCAGCCGATGATAGTTGCTCGCAATCAGCCCAATCAGCATCACCGGCTCTGAACCGTCTTCCAGCAACCGGTAGAGTATCTCGAGCGCCCTCTTCCGGTTCTTTGTAATCAGATGATCGGTCAGATCAAAATTCGAGAGCTCGCGCGAGCGACCAATTAAATCATCAACCAAATCCAGGGAGATGCGTTTGCTTTCAACCGCCGCCGTAGCCAACTTCTTGAGTTCAGATGAAAGGGTCTGAATGTCAGTGCCTACGAGGGAAATGATTTCAGTCAAGGCTCGGTCGTCGGTAGCGATCTTCAATTGCTTCAGATGATCTTTGGCCCAGGCCTTGGCTTCACCATCCGTCACCGGTGGAAATTCAACGACCGTGCAATTATCAAAAAGGGCTTTAGTAAGTTTCTTGCGCTTGTCCAGATCGCGCGCGGAGAAAATCATTACCGTCGAGGCGACGGGATTCTCGACATAACGAACGAGAACTTCTTCATCAGCCTCGCGCACTTTGGCGAAGTCGCGCACCACGACAACACGCCGGTCCGACATCATCGGCAGTTGTTCCGCGGCGGCGACGGCCTGGCGCGCATTCATGGTCAGCAAACTGAAATTCGAATCGTTGAATTCGCGTAGCAGGGTGCCGCGCAACGCTGCCTCTGCGATCGCTGCTTCCGCTTCTGAGCAAAGATAGGTTTCGGGCCCAATCGTGAGATAGAGCGGATCGACTTTACCTTCAGCGAGATTGCCCTTGAGTTGTGGTCGCGTGAGGGCGTTCATTTCGTTTTTATTTCGACCGTGTTGATGAGAGTCGAGACAATACTTTCGGCAAAGCTGCGGGCCAGACGCATCACTGCGGGATCTTCTTCATTGAAGAAATTTCGCGGATCGTTGGCAAACTCGTATTCGCCGCGAAAGACGAAGTGCTGATTGTCGTAAAGCACGCGATTCTCAGCCTGATCGCGAACGGTAACGGCGGCTTCGACAGTAACCTCAAAGATTCGCGCCCGACCTTTGTCGTCAAGCAGCACCCCGCGGAATTGATAGCTCTTGATAATTCCTTCGATGACTGCGTCAGCGCCTTCGCGATCGCCCTGCACGCGCAGTCCACGCCCGCGATGAATTAGTTCTTTGATTACGGCGTCGGTGAAGCGATGCTCAATCTTGTAGCGCAACGCGTAATTCTGAAAGGCCGGCACTGCCACTGTCTTTATTCTCGCCGGCAGTTGGTTCTTGGTGACCGGCTTGTAGCATTCGGCAAAGCCTGAAACGAAGAAAAGACCAATGGTAAGGGCGGTCAACCGCAGCGCGTTGGGTAGCGTTATTCTGTTCATAAATTGAACGCTGATTGTCGCGCAGCAATCGCTTATTAAGCAAGGCGACCATTACAGAACCCTGAGCGGTAGCGATGGGATCTATAACTCAAGGCTCGAAAAAACGCATTCTTTCTTGGTTGAATATTTGATCCCGTCGCTATCGCTCCGGGTTCTGTAAGGTTTCCTGTCACAATGTCCCGGACTGCGGTGTTACTTAATCAAATCTCCGGCACTACTGTGCGTACTGAAAGGCATTCCAATCATGAAACGGTTATCAATCGCAGCAATTTTTCTTTTAATGGCGAGCCAACTTATCGTCGCACAAAACGCTAGTCCGGCGCCGGTGCCACTCCACGTGAATTGGAAGAAGTCCGCGCTCAGCGAACGACTTAATACCACCATCCCGAATTTGATGAAGGAAGCCGATGTGCCCGGCCTTTCGATAGCGGTCATCCAGGACGGAAAGGTTTTTCTGAATCAGTCTTTCGGGGTGATGAACGCCGCCACTCGCGAGCCGGTTACCGCCGCCACCGTCTTCGAAGCTGCTTCGTTGAGTAAGCCCGTCTTTGCTTATGCGGTTTTGAAACTAGTTGACGCGGGGAAGCTCGATCTCGATAAGCCGCTCGTTCAATACCTCGGCGACTCGTATATCAAGAATGACGAGCGCGTCAATGTGATCACGGCACGTCGAGTGTTGACGCATTCAACCGGTTTCCCAAACTGGCGACCCAATGGCGGCGAGCTCAAGATTGTCTTTGCACCCGGTGAAAGATTCAGTTACTCGGGAGAAGGCTTTGTCTTCCTGCAAAAAGTTGTCGAGAAACTGACCGGGCAACCGCTCGATACAGTGATGAAGCAGTTGGTATTTGATCCGCTGGGAATGACGAGCAGCAGTTATGTTTGGCGTGCCGATTATAAAACCTTGAAAGCAACCGGCCACGATTTCGGTGGCGTGGTGGGCACGAGACGCGAGCCAAAGGATGCGAATGCCGCAGCGACCTTGCAGACGACTTCGCTCGATTATGCGAAGTTCATGATCGCAGTGATGAATGGCACAGGTTTGAAGAAATCAACCAGCTCCGCGATGGTGAGTGAACAAATAAAGGTCGATCAGGACTGCAGCAATTGTGTGAACCGGAAGCCCAGCGGCAAACTTTCAGAGAACATTTTTTGGGGCCTGGGTGTGGGTCTTGAGAAGACCAGCGATGGCACTGCGTTCTGGCATTGGGGCGACAACGGCGACGTCCATTGCTACATGATTGCTTACCCGAAAGAGAAAGTCGGGTTGGCAGTCTTCACCAACAGCGGCAATGGCCATTCGATTATTCCGGACATAGTTCAGGAATCGCTTGGCGGTCAACAACCGGTAGCAGCCTGGATTCGCTATGACTCGTACCGATCCCCGGGCCGACTGTTCTACAAGGATGTGCTGGCCCGCGGAGTAGTCGCCGTTGATGAATATCACGAGAAGAGAAAGAGCAACTCCACGCCTGCGATCGCTGAAGACCAGATTAATAGTATTGGGTACCGTTTGCTCTACAGCGCGAAGAAAGTTCCTGAAGCGATCGCAGTACTCAAGATGAATACGGAAGACTTCCCGGAGTCGGCGAACACCTACGACAGCCTCGGTGAAGCCTATAGCGTCGCCGGCGAAAAGGAGCTCGCGATTAAGAACTACGAGAAGTCAGTCGAGTTGAACCCCAAGAGCCAAAGCAGCCTCGACGCCCTGAAGAAGTTAAGAGGCCAGTAAGCGTTGCGGCCGCCCCACTGTACTGCAGGCTGCCAGCCTGCAGTAGCGTTTGTTAGTTTCAACGTTTGTGCTTAGACTCAACGTTTGTGGCTACCCCGCGTCGACAGGCTGGCAGCCTGTCGTACATCAGTTGACATCACCCATCCATCAGCGCTAGATCTTCGCCTGCAAATTCTTCTTTGTAGGGGCGGACCTACGTGTCCGCCCTGCTCACGAACACTCAACTCAAGGAGAACCTCCCATGTCCGAACAAGAAAACGTCGCCATCGTTCAGCAGGCTTATGATCACTTCAAAGTTGGGAACATTGACGGGATCGTCGCGCTCACAGCCGATGACATCACCTGGCATCTGCCCGCAATCGAAAACGTTCCCTTCGCCGGAGACTACAACGGACCAGCCGGCGTCGCCGAATTCTTTGCGCTCGTGATGGCCAATGAAGAGCCGCTGCGCTTCGAGCCGCGCGAAACTATCGCGCAAGACGACAAGGTGGTCTCACTCGGCTTCTATCACTGGCGCGTGAAATCCACTGGCCGCGAATTCTCCGGCGACTTCTGCCACGTCTTCACCACTCGCGACGGCAAGATCACCACCTTCCACGAATACACAGACACCGCCGTCGCCTCGAAAGCGTTTAGCACAGCGGCAAGCGTATGACCGAGTGCGGTTTTTGAAGATCTCTTCCGGGCACCTGATGCTCTACTCCGCTTAGTACGACTCAAATTCCATTCGTTGAACTCGACGGTATGTTGCTACGGGCCTAAGCCGGCTGCAAGGATCTAGAACATGAAAAGAAACAAGAAACGATTCCGAATCGCGCTCTCTTTTCCCGGTGAGAAACGCCAATACATCGAACAAGTGGCTCAACTGTTAGCCGCACGGTTCGGTGAGGAATCGATTCTTTATGATCGATTCCATACGGCTGAATTTGCTCGA
>Ga0157380_10002003_pt1 | contig 13578 bp, 14 predicted proteins | sample S35metaG_FD_119757 | JGI IMG/M metagenome (GOLD analysis project Ga0157380, IMG submission 119757) | Switchgrass rhizosphere microbial communities from Kellogg Biological Station, Michigan, USA - S3-5 metaG | ecosystem: Host-associated > Plants > Roots > Rhizosphere > Soil | place: USA...
CGGTGAGAGGCCTCGATGATCTCGACCCAGCGCTGCGCCGGCAGCTTGTTCGGCGAGATCCGCTGCCGCACGCCGTCATCGAGCACCTCAGCAGCGGTCCCCGGCGTCGAGCCCAGGCCGCACTCGATCAGGTACTCGAAGACCTCGTCCGCCCCCTTGCCCGAGCGCTCGCACATGTGGTCAACCTCCATCGGCGAGTAAGCGTGCAGGTGCAGCTGCGGCGCCACCTCCTTCGCCAGCCGCAGCCACTTGCCGTACTCCTCCAGGGTCAGATCGGGATGTATCCCTCCCTGCATACAGAGCTCGGTCGCGCCGAACTCGACCGCTTCTTCGATCCGCGCAGCGAAGTCTTTCTCGGACACCTCATAGGCATCAGGTGATCGCCGCCCCTGCCCGAACCCGCAAAAGGCACAGCCGACGACGCAGATGTTGGTGAAGTTGATGTTCCGATTGACCACAAAGGTCACCCGGTCCCCAGCAAGCTCTTGTCGAAGCTCATCCGCCGCGACCCTCATCTCCTCAATGACTTCAGGCCGCGTCTCCGCAAAGAGAGCCGTCAGCTCGTCCTCCGACAGCTCACGACCCTCACGTCCCTTGGCAATCGCTTCGGGCGCAAGCTTGCCGCTCAGGGACTCTTCCGATCGCCTCCCAGAACCCCGCCGAGGGATGAAGCTCCAGTACTTCAGCTTGATCACGTCCAGGACCCCTTGCTCCATCCACTCCGAGTCCATGTACTGCGGGTAGACGCACAACCGCTCCGTCAGTGCATAGCCCTTCGGCGCCAGCTCCTTTCGCACCTCATGCGGACTCGGGAACGCGTGTTCAGGAGAGATGTGGTCCCCATTGGCCGACAGCCCACCCAGATCAGTAGCCCCCGCCTCGACCAGCTCCCCCCAGGCATCCGACAAGTTCGGCGGCACCTGCACGCCGACATCCGGCATCAATCGCTTGCACTCACCGATCAATCGCTTGATGTCGTCTACGGATGCCTCTGACGCCCAAGCGGGAAGGGGCGCCGGGGGCCCATCCGCCGGGCCTGGGCTTACGCCCAGGGAGTTCCCGGCGGATGGGCCCCCGGCGCCCCCCCACCTCTCACGCGCGGCCTCGTCCGCGATGTCGGCCACTTCAGCGCCGTAGTAGCGCGGATGGGGAACGAAGTTCTGAAGGATGATCTCTTGGAGGTGGCCGTAGCGGGCGTGCAGCTCGGCAAGAGCTTCAAGCGATTCGACTTGCTCCTCTTCGGTCTCGCCGATGCCGACGAGGATGCCGCTGGTGAACGGGATCTTCAGCTCGCCCGCGGCTTCGATCGTCGCCAGCCGCTGCGCGGGATGCTTGGTCGGAGAGCCAGCGTGGACCGTTTCCATCAGCCGCTCGGAAGCCGACTCAAGCATCAGACCCTGAGAAGCCGTTACCTCTCGAAGACGAGCCAGGTCGCGATGGTCGAGAACACCGATGTTCGTGTGGGGGAGCATCCCCCGCTCCAAAGCTCGTTCGCAACTCCAGACGACGTACGAGGTGAAGTCGTCGTGGCCCCACTCCGCCAGCTTCGAAGCTACGACGGGGTTGACCTCTGGCCGCTCGCCAGTGAGGACGAGAAGCTCCTTGGCGTTGCGCTTCAGCGCCTCGTCGAGAAGCTTCTCGACCTCCTGCGGAGACCGGATGTGCGCCTGGTGGGTCGCGAACGCGCAGTACTTGCAGTAGCACTGACAGGTGCGAGAGAGAGAAAGCGTGTAGTTCCGCGAGAAGGTGACCCGGCGCACGGCGGAAGACGCTACCGCACGCGCCGTCTAGGACCAGCGCGTGCGGTTGAAGATCCGGAGAAGCTCTAGGAAGCGGCCGAAGCCGAGCTCGGCTTGACCCGCTCGGGCGGCTCGGTCGGGGCTGGCCCACCAGCCTCGAGCACGAACCTGAAGACGACCGCCGCGAGCAGCGAGCCGACGATCGGGCCGAGCAGGTAGGGCCAAACGCCGCCCCACTCATTGCCAACCAGGGCCGGGCCGAACCAGCGGGCGGGGTTGAACGAGCCGCCGTCCAGCGGCCCACCGACCATGACGATGAAGCCCAGCGTGGTGCCGATCGCCAGCGGCGCCCAGTCCTTGAGGCTCTTCTTCGAGAAGACCGCGGCGAGGATCACCAGCACCAGGCAGAAGGTGCCGATCGTCTCGATGATCGCGCCCTGGAAGTTGCCGGCGAGCAGGGCGCTGACTTCTACGGCGCCGTAGTTGGTGGCGCGGCCCTCGTCGAGCAGCAGCCCCTTGCAGAGCAGCGCACCGAGGACGCCACCCGAGAGCTGGGCGAGCGTGTAGATAAGGGCGTCGATCGAAGAGATCCGTTTGATCGCCCAGGCGGCCAGCGTCACAGCCGGGTTGAAGTGCCCACCGCTGACCACGCCGAACATGACGATCAGGCCAAAGAGCAGGAAGGCGTGAACGAGACCGATCACCGCGAAGTCAGAACCGAAGCTCGCCTGTTCGCCCGTCGAGACGAAGAGCACGACGACGGTGGTGACGAAAAACACCAGCAAGAAGGTGCCGATCAGCTCGGCAAGGTATGCCGCAAGTCCTCGTTCCTGCACTCTTTCCTCCTAGATCCCTTGATTCGACTGGGCGGCGCCAGTCTACCCAGATCGTGCGAAGGAATAAGCTGCCCGGCTCAATGAGGGTGTTCGTCGCGCTGCTGGCGGCCGCCCTGCTGCTTTCCGGTGTGGCCGGCTGCGGCGGGGATGGCGCTGAACCGGGCGCGCCTATCGGCGCGACGCTGGTGCTCGATTTCACCCCGAATGCGGTCCATTCCGGCATCTACGCGGCCCAGCGACAGGGCTACTACCGCGAAGAAGGAATCGACCTGACGATCCGCCAGCCCGGCGAATCGACCGACGCGCCGAAGCTGCTGGAGGCGGGCCGAACCGACTTCGCGATCCTCGACATCCACGACCTCGGCATTGCCCGGGAGCGCGGCCTCGATCTGGTCGGCGTAATGCCCGTGGTCCAGCGGCCGCTCGCCGCGGTGATAGCCGCCGAGAGCGTCGACAGGCCCAGCGAGCTGGTGGGACAGACGGTGGGTGTCACCGGCCTGCCCTCCGACGAAGCCGTCGTCGATTCCGAGGTGAGCGCCGACGGAGGGGACCCGACGGAGGTGAGGAGGGTCACCATTGGCTTCAACGCCGTCTCCTCCCTGGCGGCGAGCAAGGTCGATGCCGTGACGGGCTTCTGGAACGCGGAGGGCGTGGCGCTGCGCGCTCGTCGGGTTCCCATCCACATCTTCAAGGTCGATCGTTACGGCGCCCCCTCCTACCCGGAGCTGGTCCTGACGACCGCCGGCGACACTCTCCGGAACGACCCCGAGCTGGTCGAGTCGACGATCGATGCCACCCGGCGAGGCTACGAGCTAGCCACCGAGGAGCCGGGCCAGGCGCTGGACGATCTCCTAGCCGCGGTGCCGGCCCTCGACCGCGAAGAACAGGCCGGACAGCTGAACGTCCTGCGGCGGGACCTGCGGCCAGCGCCCTTCGATCCGGCGGTGCTCCGCGCCTGGGCGGCCTGGGACCTCGAGCACGGACTGCTGAAGCGGCCGTTGGACGTCGACGCCGCGTTCTCCGAACCCTGACGTCCATCCCAGATACGCTTCTCTCGTGAGCCTGGCCGCCGACTTCCAGCAGGTACTCGACTCGATGCCGTCCGACTGGACGGACCTGGAGCTCGACCTGCGGATCGACGACGAGAGCCGGTACGTGGACACCGCGGTCGCCCTGAGCCAGGTCAACGCCCAGCCCTACTCAAAGGCCGAGTGGGACTGGCGGCTTCTGGTCGCCCACAGCTTCGGGCACGCCGCCGCCGCGGAGACGGTCAAGGGCGTGCTGGCAAAGCTCGACGCCGACGGCGTCGGCGGCGAGATGGCCGTTCGTGAGGTTCGCGAGGGACGGGCCGAGGTCGTGCAGATGTGGGGCCGCCCCGAGAGCGTTCGCGAGGAGTTCCGCGAACGCCGCTCTCTCTAGATGGCGAAGATCCTCGCGATCGTCCCCGACCTGATGCTGGCCAGCCGGGTCGAGGAGAACCTCCGTGCGGCCGGCCACGAGGTATCCGTCGCCCCCGCCCTCCCCGACCCACTGGAAGCCGACGCGATCGTCTGCGACCTGGACACCGCCGACCTCGGCGCCCTGGCCGCCGCACCCATCCCCGTCCTCGGCTTCTACTCCCACGTCGACGTCGAGACCAAGCGCACCGCCGAAGCCGCCGGGATCACACAAGCAATCCCCCGCTCCCGCATGGCCCGCGAACTCCCGACCCTGGTCAACAAGCTGCTCGCAAGCTGACCGTCGGGACGGGCGGTCGGGACCCCTCTCGACGAGCAACAGCCGTGGAGGCTCGTCGAGAGGGGTCCCGACCGCCCTTACTCAACGGGTGGCAAAAGATCCGGCCCGGGAATCGGCGTCCCATGAGGATCGTGACTCGGCTCGCCCAACTTCGCGGCCATCAAGAGCTCCAGCTCCTCGGAGATGTAGTGCTCGAGCACCTCAGCCTCCTCGTGGACGCGGTCGTCGGGCATTCCCAGCGCCTCGGAGAGGTAAGCCTCGATCAGCCGGTGGTGGCGGATCACCTCCAGCGCCACCTTCTCGCCGGCCGGAGTCAGCGTGACGCCCTTGTAGGGGAGGTACTCGGCCAGGCCGAGGTCGTCGAGGCGCTTCAGCATCGAGGTCGCGGTCCCCGGCGCCACTCCGAGCCGCTCGGCCAGCTCCCCGTTGGTAACCGGGCCGGCGCGCTTGCTCGAGACCGCGTAGATCGCCTTCGCGTAGTCCTCGATCGCCTCGGTCCCCGGCGCGCGTCGCGGGCTTGTGCCGCCGGTCGCCATCAGACCGAGACCAGCAGGCCGGTCAGGTAGAGGAGGGCGATGCCGGCGAGCAGGCCGGCAACGGAGAGCGGGTGCAGGATCCGCCCTTCCTCGTTGCGCATCGCCGGGGAGATCTGAACGATCACCCTCGCGATCGCGCCAACGCCGATCCCGAAGAGAAGCGCCGCCAGGCTGGGGTTGAAGGCAGCGGCTCCGATCCAGGCGCCGAGGATTGCCGGGGCACCCGCGATCAGGCCGAGGGCGACGAGGTGGCCAAACCGGGCCCGGGCGTTCGGCCCAGCGCCTTCGCGCAGCGGCGCGACGATCGCCAGGCCCTCGGTTGTGTTGTGGATCGCGAAGCCGACGACGAGGAAAGCGCCGAGGGCAAGCGCCCCGGTCGCGTAGGCGGAGCCGATCGCCAGGCCCTCGCCGAGGTTGTGGAGGCCGATCCCGATCGAGACCAGCAGCGCCATGTAGAGGCCGCTCTGGGCAGCGGTCCCACCGGCGTCGGCTCGCCGGCGCGCCAGATAGGCGTCGACTCCGGCCAGCAGCAGGTAGGCGACCAACGCCCCGGCGAAGACCAGCGCGGCTCCGCCGAAGGCGCCCGGCGCCGTGGCGGCGATGTCCAGACCCTCGAGCGCGGCGTCGATCCCCAGCAGCGCCAGCAGGCCAACGGTGAAGGCGATCAGGGCGCCAACCCAACGGGCGTCGATCCGCCGCACGAAAGGCAGCCAGAGCAGGCCGAGGGCGATCGGGATCACGCCGACGTAGATGCCCAGCAGGGCCATCAGGCCGTAGAAGCTGAGATCGGCCTCGGGCGTTTCCGTGGCGACCGGAATCGACGCGTCGACCGTCCCCCCCGAGGCGGTGAGGACGAAGATCTCATAGGCCTCGCCTTCGATCCAGGGATAGGAGATCGTCAGCGTGGTCGAGCCCAGCCGGCCGATCTCGGTGCCATCGCTCGCGGTGAAGGGCGCGTAGGCGTCGTTGACCGCGACCTGGGCAAGGTCAACCGGGTCGGGGCCATCGTTGCGCAGGGTCAGCTCGATCTCGCCGGGCCGTAGCGTCGTGCGTTCGACGACGACCTCCTCGACCGGAGGCCCGGTCCGCTCGCCGAGCCCGGGGCCGCCGAGCAGGGCGAAGGCGCCGATCGCGGCACCGATCAAGGCAAGTGGGATCAGGCCCAGAAGCCAGGCCGGCAAGCCACCGGGGGCGCGCTCGGCCCGCGCCGCCGCCTCCATCAAGTCTTCCCCCAGGGCAGGTCGCAGTACGCGGCCGACGCCGCGGCGGCGGTAAGCCGCGACGGGTTGCCGACCCGGAAGAAGCCGCTCCAACCCAGCTCGGCGAACTCGCTGACGTGGGCGTGGAACATGTAGTCGCCGTCGAATGGGAACTTCATCTCCAGGATCCCCCGTTGCCCCTGGCCCTGGATCACCGTGTCGGTGTACTCGCTCGGGTCCAGCGAGGTCCCGGTCGGGTAGTACTGGAAGAAGTTGGCGTGGACGTGGAAGGAGTTGAGCGGGTCGTACTCGAGCACGTTGACCAGGTAGACGCGCAGCAGCTCGTCGCGGCTGACCTGGATCGGCTCGTTGACGTAATGGAAGCCGACCGTGTTGACCGCGTAGATCTCGTTGCCGAGGTCGAAGTTGGTGTCGAAGCCGTTCATCACCATCACCATCTCGTCCGCGTCGGGCCGGCCCTTCTTCGGATCGATGATGAAGGCGCCGTAGAGGCCGCGCGAGATGTGGCTGGCCAGCGGCGAGACGTGGCAGTGGTAGAGGTGGAGGCCGAACGGCTCGGCGTCGAATTCGTAGGTGAACTCCTCACCGGGCCCGATCTGGCCGGCGCCGCGGTTTTCGCCGATCCCGGGCATGCCGTCCATCAGGGCGGGGTGGATGCCGTGAAAGTGCATCGTGTGCGGGTGTTCGGAGGCGTTGAGGAAGTTCAGCCGCAGCTTCTCCCCCTCGCGAGCGCGCAGGGTCGGCCCGGGGACGCGACCGTTGTAGGTCCAGGCCTCGTACTTGACGCCCGGCGCCACTTCGATCTCCTTGTCCTGAGCGACGATCTCCCACTCGCGCAGCACGCGACCGCTGGCCAGGCGCCTGGTCTTGCCGTAGTCGAAGTCGCGCAGCAGCTCGGTCGGGTTGAAGCCGTTGGCGCGGTGGTTTACCGAGCGACCCGGGGCGAAGCCCGCATGGGCGAATGCCTCGTGCCCGGCGTGGCTGCCGTGACCAGACATAGCGCTGGCGCCGGTAGGACCGCCGGACTCGCGCGGGAGCAGGCCCTGGACGATCGGCAGGCTGGCACCGGCAGCGAGAGCCCCGCCGAGCATCTTTCGCCTGCTGAGGCGGGGGCTCACGTCTGTGTTCCTGGCAGAGATTTAGACACGCCTAAATTATTTTGGCACATCTAAAAGACGCTGGGGAGGCGATGGGGATGACCCCGAACGAGCAACAGCGGGGAGGCTCGTTCGGTCATCCCCATCGCCTCCCCAGACGAGCTTTCTAGAATTGGGGGGTGACCGAAGCGGTGACAGTGGAGCTGGATGCTCAGTACAGGCAGTTGCGCGAGGAGTGCGGGCTGCTCGATCGGTCTGGGCGGGGAAAGCTGTTGCTGAAGGGGGCCGAGGCTGCGGAGTACCTGCAGGGACAGCTGACCAACGACGTCGAGGGGCTCGGGCCGGGCGAGGGGTGCTACGCGGCATTGCTGGACCGGAAGGGGCACATGCAGGCCGATATGCGAGTGCTGAGACTTGCTGAAGATGAGGTCTGGGTCGACACCGAGCCCGAGCCGCTGCCGGCCGTGCGCCGCCACCTCGATATGTACAAGATCGGGCGCGAGGTCGAGCTCGAGGACGTCACCGAGACGCGGGCGATCCTCTCCCTGATCGGACCACGCAGTGCCGACCTCATGGGTGCGCCGCCGCTTCCCGAGCACGCCAACGAGCTGCTCGCGGTGGGAGGCATCGACTGCCTCGCGGTAGGCACGGCCACCGGTATCGACCTCGTCGCGGCGACGGGCGACGCGGAGCGCCTGCGCGCGGTCCTCGGCGACGCCGGCGCGGTCGAGGTTGGCCCGAAGGCGGCGGAGATCCCGCGGATTGAGGCGGGAACGCCGCGCTTCGGCGCCGAGATGGACAGCGGCACGATGCCCGCCGAGGCAGGCATCGTCGAGAGCGCCGTCAACTTCGAGAAGGGTTGCTACATCGGCCAGGAGACGGTCGCCCGCCTGCACTACCGGGGCAAGCCCAACCGCCACTTGCGCGGGCTGCGCCTCTCGGCTCCCGTGCCGCCCGGGACCCCGCTCGCGCTGGCCGACAAGGAGGTCGGAAGGGTCGGCAGCAGCTGCGTCTCTCCCCTCCACGGCCCGATCGCGCTAGCGATCTTGCGCCGCGAGGCCGAGCCGGGTACCGAGCTCGTCGTAGGTGAAGATGGCGTTACGGCCCGCGTGGTCGACTTGCCCTTCGGCTAGATTCCGCCGCGATGGGTCGTAGGAGAGGCAGAGTCGCCACGGGATGCGTGCTCGGCGCGCTTGCACTGGCGAGCGCCGGGTGCGGAGCGCAAGAGAGCGCCAACGAACCGCGCCCGCAACCGCCCACCCGCGTCAGCGTCACGGTCACGCCGAAGGCGGTGACCGTGCAGCCCTCGCGCATCGCGATCGGCCCCGAACCGACTCAGCAGATCCCCCAGAACCAGCACGCGGGCCAGCCGGCGATCCGCTCCGACGCCCCCGTCGACGTCGTCTTCGTCACCGCCAACCTGACCGACTTCGACTCGAAGCTGGAGGTCAGGGGACCCCGGGACGCGGCCTCGGGGCTGCTCGTCGCCAACGGCAACAACTCCATGCTCACCTCGCTGCCGACCGGCGTCTACAGGATCGGCGCGGCCGACATCCCGGGCGCCAAGCCCGCCCGCTTCTCCGTCGGCGCGTACCGCACCTCGTCGCAAAACGACGTGCTGCTGCCGTAAATAGCGTCGATCCGGACGCGCCGGTACGTCTGAACCGGTCGTCACCATCGGTCGAGTGACCGTCGTTCTGGCAATAGCCGTGCTCGCGCTCGCTGCGGCGCTCGTCTACGTCGTCGTCCGGCGCCCCGAGCCGCAGGCCCCGCTCGACCACGGGCCGGCAATCCAGGAGGCCACCTCAAAGGCGATCGCCGATCTGCTGAGGGTCAACGAGGAGTCGCGCAGGGCCGACACACAGGCGGCGGAGGCAACCCTCGACAAGCGCCAAGCGGAGATCAAGGCCCTGGCAGAGCGGATCGCCAAGGGTCAAGAAAAGATCGAGGCGGAGGTGCGCAAGCGCGGCGAAGGCGACCTGCAGACGCGCACCCTGCTCGAGCAGATGGGACAGACGGTCGGCAACCTCAACACAGAGACCGCCGGGTTGAAGAAGGCGCTGCGCCAACCGCAGACGCGTGGTCAGTGGGGCGAGTTGCAGCTGCGCCGCTGCATCGAGATCGCCGGCATGACCGAGCACGTCGACTTCGAGATGCAGGAGACACTGCACACCGAAGACGGTCGCTTGCGGCCCGACGCCCGCTTCCTCCTGCCCGAGGGGCGCAGCTTCGTCGCCGACTCGAAGGTCCCACTCGACGCGTTCCTCGATGCCCAGGAGGCGGAGGTCGAGAGCGAGCGCCGCGCCCACCTCGAGCGGCACGCGCGCCAGGCGCGCGAGCACGTCCGCGCGCTCAGCTCGAAGGACTACCAAGGACAGTTCAAGGCCGGCGAGACGCCGGACCTGGTGATCTGCTTCATCCCCAACGAGCCCGCGCTGCACGCCGCTTTCACCGCCGACCCCGAGCTCTTCGACTACGCGCTGAAGCTCAACGTCCTGCTCGTCAGCCCGACCTCGCTGATCGGCCTGCTGCGGACGATGGAGCTCGGCTGGCGCCAGGAGCGAATGGTCGCCGAGGCGGCCGAGATCGCCGACGCCGCCGGGACCATGCACGCTCGCTTCGCCAAGTTCCTCAGCGACTTCGACAAGGTCGGCAGGGGCCTGACCTCGGCAGCCAACGCCTACGACTCCGCGGTCGGCTCGATGGAGCGTCGCCTGCTGCCGCAGCTGCGCAAGGTCGAGTCGCTCGGGGTCACGCCGAGCAAGGCGATCGAGCCGCCGGAACCGGTCGAGATCACGGTGCGCGAGATCACAGCGGCCGAGTTGCGCGAGGCCGATACACCCGTGCTTGACTAGGATTCGCGGCCCGATCCCGAGACCCTGCGGAGGAGCCACAGTTGGCCGTTGACACGAGCGCAATCGCGAAGTTGGACGTCGAGCCCGGAACCCTGCCCGAGACGATGGCGGCGTGGGTGATCCGCGAGGAGCGGGAGGGCGAGCCAAACGACGCTTTCCAGCTAGAGCAGATCGAGGTTCCCGAGCCAGGGGCCTTCGAGGTGATCGTGCGGGTGATGGCCGCCGGCGTCAACTTCAACAACGTCTGGGCGGCGCTCGGCAAGCCGGTCTCGGTCTTCCCGTATGGCGACCACCCCGAGTACGGCCACCACATCGGCGGCTCCGACGCCTCCGGCATCGTCTGGAAGGTCGGCGAGGGGGTCACCCGCTGGAAGCCGGGAGATGAGGTCGTCGTCCACTGCAACCAGGCCTCCTACGAGGACGTCGAGGTGCACGGGCTCGACCCTCTGGCGGCGCCGAGCCAGAAGATCTGGGGCTACGAGACGACCTGGGGCTCCTTCGCCCAGTTCACCAAGGTGCAGGCGCAGCAGCTCCTCCCTCGCCCCCAGAACCTCTCCTGGGCCGACTCCTCCGCCTATGGGCTGACCTACTTCACCGCCTACCGGATGCTGATCGACCAGTGCAAGCTGCAGCCCGGCCACAACGTGCTGATCTGGGGCGCGGCCGGCGGCCTCGGCGTCTTCGCCGTGCAGCTCTGCAAGGCGGCCGGTGCCAACGCGGTCGGCGTCGTCTCCTCCGAGGAGAAGGGCGAGCTGATCAAGCAGCTTGGCGCGGTCGACTACATCAACCGGGCCGAGTTCGGCGAGATGATGCGCACGCCGGAGAATCTCACTGACCCCGCCGCCGACAAGGAGCGCTTCAAGGCCTCGCGCGGCTTCGCCAAGCGGGTCAAGGAGATCCTCGGCGACGCCCCCGACATCGTCTTCGAGCACGTCGGCCAGGCGACCTTCCCGACCTCGGTCTTCGTCGTCAAGCCATTCGGCAAAGTCGTCATCTGCGGCGCCACCTCGGGCTTCCAGCTCGACTTCGACGTGCGTTACCTGTGGATGCGCCAGAAGCAGATCATCGGCTCGCACTTCGCCAACGCCTACGAGTGCATGAAGGCCAACCAGCTGATGGCCGAGGGCAAGGTCCGCCCGGTGATCTGGAAGACGATGGGCTTCGACGGCGTCGCCGAGGCACACCAGCTTCTGCACGAAAACAAGCACCTCGGCAAGATCTCGATCCTGGTGGGAGCCGAGTCCGAGGGCGAGGGCAAGAACGAAGACGGCCCCGGCGCGATCCGGGCGGAGGTGGGGGCATGAGCGAGGTATGCGTACTTGACTGGCACGTCGCCCCCTTCCGGGCCGACCGCTGGCTCGACCTCTGGGAACCGGCAGCGGCGCGAATGCCCGCCTTCGGCGCGAAGAGCTGGTCGCTGACCCGGTCCACCGACGACCCGCTGGCGTTCCGCCAGTCCTCGGTCTGGGAGAGCCGCACGGACTTCGAGCGCTACTGGTTCTCGGAGGAGATCGCGACTGCCCGTGCCGCCGTCATCGACCTATACGACCTGCCGCTGCTGCCTACCTGGCACACCCTCCTGGTAGCCGAGTAGCGCCGAGATATCAGGCTCGCTCGAGGGGCGCCATCGTCAGACCGGCGGCCTTGAGCTGCTGCCAGAAGTGCTCGGCGGGCTCACGCGGTCCCGACCAGACAATCGCCAAGCCGTTGTTGTGGATGGTCTCGGCCATCTGGTGACCTTGTTCGAGGGAAACCCCGGGCAAGACGCGCGCCAGCGTCTGGGCGACGTGATCGAAGGTGTTGTGGCTGTCGTTGCGAACGATCACCCGCCAATCGCCTCCCAGGTCCGAGCCCGGGCCATCGGTACGCGGCCTCTCCACCGTCGAAGTCGACATCGCTCGGCATTATGCGGAAAGTTCTCGCACCGGGAGAGCGCGGGTTTCGGCGGCTCCACCATTCGTCTTAAAGTGCACTTAACTACTCAAGTTAGTTATGGCCTAGACTTATCATGACCAATTCAAACTATTTGGAGGCTCGGACCATGCGACCGCGCCCTGTTTCGCTCGACCAGCGCTTGGCCAAGGCACTATCAAGCCCGTTGCGCGCGGAAGCTCTGATCCTCATCGCCGAAGGCGTCGCCAGTCCGAAGCTGATTGCCGAGAAGCTCGACCTCGATCTGCGCAACGTCGCCTACCACGTTCGCGTGCTGAAGAATCTCGGCTGCATCGAGCTGGCGGAAACGCAGCCGCGCCGGGGCGCTGTCGAACACATCTACCGGTTGACGGAGCGGGCGCTGGAGAAGGACGAGTAGGAGCCGGGAGAGGGAGGGCCATCGGGGGTCCCTCCCCAAAACGCGCGGCAAGAGCCGCGCTTGAGTGTTTTGGGGAGGGACCCCCGATGGCCCCGCACGCCCAAGCCGACCCACGCCCGAAACGTCCCCCGGTGACGCCCCAGACTGCGAAACCGGCCCAGGGTCCCCAAGCTTTTAAAAGCTTGGGGCGTCCGTAACGGCACTCAGGCATCTGAAGCTTTCGGTATCCGGGGCGACGCTTCGTAGAGGAAGCTTTCCCGAAGCTAGTGCGCTTGTAGAGGGGATGCAGGTGCCCCTGCCCAAAACACTCAAGCGAGGCTCCCGCCGAGCGTTTTGGGGAGGGGCACCTGCATCCCCCACCCCACCCTAAAACGGACTGGGAACCCGAATGACCACGTTGTCGACAGTCGCCTGGGCGCCTTTTGCGACCTTGGCGGATCCGATCGAGAAACCCGAGGCACGGCCGGTCAGCTCTCCCGCCCCTTCGTCGGTGACGTCCGCCACCAGTTCCCCGCCCACATAGGCAAGGATGCGGCAGCTGCCCTTTTCCTCGCCTTCGGTGACGTTGAAGGCGCGAAGCCTAAGGTCGTTGTCGCGATCGACCCCCTCGATGCCGGCGACGTCCTTCGCGATCTGCAGGTACTCGATGCTGCCGTCGGCGAGGATCTTGCGCAGCTGGGCCTTGCGCTGGAACGGGTAGGCAGCCAGCTGGTAGCGGGCGCCACCGCCAGCGCGCAAGTCGAGTGCCAGATAGGCGGCTCTCCGCACGGGCTTGGGGGTCTTGCCGAGCAGGCGCTCGGTTGCGGCGATCTCGAGGTCGCGCCCGACCACCGGGGTCCGGTAGGAGCACTCCCTGGTCTGCTTGCCGATGACGATGCCAAAGGCGCCCTCGGAGGCGCCGCGCCCACAGCGGTCGCCGGAGAGCTTCTTGATCTGCGCGAGCTGCCCCTTGCCCTCCATCGGGTTGCGATAGATACCGACCAAGGCCGCCCCGGCAACCGGGACGATGGCCAGAATCGCAACCAATATGGCCGCAAATGCGCCTGTGCGTAGAGCCTTCACAATCTCGCAGCCTAAACACAGGCAAGGGAGAAAGATGCGGCCCGGCGGTCGGTGAACGGCGGATTTCGAGACGACCCAAATAAGATTGGTGGCGTGAGCGAGCACCGCCTCCCCGAGCGCGACCGTCCCTGGGTGATGCGCACCTACGCCGGGCACTCCGACGCCCGCCGCTCCAACGAGCTCTA
>Ga0157380_10002004_pt1 | contig 13577 bp, 14 predicted proteins | sample S35metaG_FD_119757 | JGI IMG/M metagenome (GOLD analysis project Ga0157380, IMG submission 119757) | Switchgrass rhizosphere microbial communities from Kellogg Biological Station, Michigan, USA - S3-5 metaG | ecosystem: Host-associated > Plants > Roots > Rhizosphere > Soil | place: USA...
ACTGAAGAAGTTGCTCGCGGAATCCCACTTAGGCTACGAGGCGGCCCGCGAGGTGCTGCGGAGAAGGTGGTGACCGCGCGGCCGCGCCTGGACGTGGTGCAGGAGATGGTTGCTCGCGGGCTCAGCGGGGCGGAGGGCGTTGGCAGCGGTGCGCATGATTGGGTCGGTCTCGCCCCACACTGCGGCGCCGGATGCGGCACATCGTGGCGTTCACGTACCGCTACCGTCGGTATGGGGCGGCATGACCACTTGAAACTGCGCCAAGCCGGCGAACGCGCCAATCAAGAACGCGGGTGGGTTTGCGGGCAGCTTGATATCTTTGGGGACCGATGAGCGCCGTGGTTCAGAACCGTTGGTGTGCTGAACGGCCCCCATCAGGGGACAGTAAGGGTCCCGTCGGGCATCGTGACTATCCGCCACACGAGGTTCCAGTATCGCGATACGTACGACTCGATCGAAATTGGGTCGAAGTAGCGGGTGGGATAGGCGAGGCCCAAAAGATAGTCGTTGCCTCGGTCGGTAATCGTCAGGTGAAGTCCCTCGAGTGCTCTGTTCGAGGGGGGATGAACTGTCTCACCGGCGAGTGCAGCATCGCCGGCCCGGTGAGTCGTCGTCGATCTCCACTCGAAGATGACTCGGGCAGATACGCGGTCGGCGACTCGGCCCATTCTTCGCCATAATAGTGGCAGGGGCATTGCCTGATGCGTTTGCGAGCTCACGAGTGTCGTCCGGCAATGTTCAAGCACGGCTCGCGCCGACATCTTTTCTCGAAGGCTGAGGCCTACCAGATGGAAATTGCTGAGCCAGCCAACTATCGCATCGGATTCACCGTGTAGCCTATTTGGAAATGGCATCCAGAACGCCACCGTTGATCGCCCTGTCAGTTCCCGCAGCAGCGCCGCATATGCGGCGACGAAGACTACTGAAGGGGATACGCCGACCTCCCCGGCAAAACTGCGAACGGCTTCCGACAGTGCAGTGCCGCCCTCTGCGACCAGCGCATTTCCCCCGTGGACGTCGTGTGCGCTTGGCGTGCGGTTGCCTTGAATATGTTGAACACTTAGCTGAGCATTCTCAAAGCGAGCCCATAGCTCGCGCCAGTACAACTCTGCGTCCGCAAATTGGGTGGTGTTGAGCTGCTCGGCCTCCCAGACGGCGAAATCGTGGAACTGCGGGGTGCGGACGGGTGGAATTATGTTCGGTCGATCAGTTCGACAATGCGTGGCCAAATCACCCCAAAGCAATTCTTGCGTGGCCCGATCGCTTACTAGCCAGGATGTTGCCATGATTAAAGCCGCACTGGTCTCCGTGAAACGCAACAGGCACGAACCTACGTGTGGAGGGACGGTTGCACTTGACGCGGCGTAGCGACTGACTAACAGAGAGATATGTGCCTGGCGCGTTTGAGCGTCGAGGCCATACTGCTCGATGTGGTGTACCGTGACCTCAGAGGGATATCCGACCACGTGCTCGTACAATTCCGGGTAGGAAAGGCCTGTTTGGCGACAGGTCGCCAGCATAAGCCTTCTGGCGGTCGGTGGCATCCGACCATTAGGCCGGAATGTGGCACGTAACGCGGAATGGCGCCTAACCACGTTTGTCAGTGCTTCGGACAATACGTCGCGATCTATGGGTCCCTTAACGCTCATTACGTCGACGCGTGACGGTGGCCCTCCACCGGCGTGCGCCTGTGAAAGTTCTAGACGTTCAAGGATTCGCGATTGGTTGATGGTGACCGGCCAGATGTCCTCGCTCACTGGGCCTCCTTCTTTTGTATGGGGATCATGAAGGTCACTGAAGCGTGTTCGGCGCGCTACAAACAATACGATCGCATCGACACGGCGGGATCTTCATCGGCAGGAGAGAAGTTGGAGTGTCGGGCGACCAAATGCGAAGTAAATTGCGAGGGCCGTAGTGTGTACGCGCACGATAAAAGGTGAGCTGGACCATGGGGTGCTCTTTTCAAGGCATGGTACCGCAACTTCAATGCGTCCATGAAGTATTCGCTCCCCATTTGCAAAGCAAGCATGGCGACGCCTACCGGACGGCGGCGATGGGGGGTTGTCTAATGTCGACTCTCAAGGCAAGATTACCCGCATGCGTGAATTACGGTATCGAGCTGCACCATGCCGAACTGTTCCAATCGATCGGCATCACTTCCTAATTACAAGTCCGTTCGTGGAGGGTGTGAGACCTGTCGCCAAGCCCGTCCTGTACATCCTCACAAGGTGTGCAGTGCCTAGAACGCTCGCGGAGCACGAGGCGGCTGTTCTCTCGATAACTCCGGCGGACCAATCCGCGTTCGTCCGACAGACGCTAGCGTCCCTTGTCAAAGCGGGGCTTCTGCGGCCAGAAGACTCGCGGGCCCCATCTCGTTCGACGAGTGGAGGTGAGATATCTACTGTCGCAATCATGACCGCTGGGAGGCCGCACAGGCTCAAGCGTTGTTTGGCTTCGTTGCTCTCGAACCTCGGCGACACGCCCCGCGTTTCGGTTCTCGTCATCGACAGCTCGGTGGCCTCTGACGTCGTCTCGATGAACCAGGGTGTGATTTCCGAACTCATTGATCGCTTTGGGCGTCACATCGAGTACCTCGGGCCTACGCAGTGCGAGCAACTGTGCCAACTACTTGTCGCTTCGGGGACGTCGCAAACCTTGGTGCACTACGCAATGGGCGTGACTCAACGGGGGCTGTCCCTGGGGGGGGCGAAAAATGTGATGTCGCTCGCAACGGCCGGGGAGCGGGTTTTGGTGCTCGATGACGACGTCGTTTGCACTCTCTGGCGTCCCCAGGCTTCTGAAGCTCACCGGTTGCGGCTGTGTGGCCACAACGACCCGAGGTCGTACAGGTTCTTTGCGAGCCGCTCGGAGGCAGTACCTTCAGAGTCCATTTCGGCCGCCGACCTGCTAGACGCCCACGAACGTGTCGTAGGTCGAAGCCTGACGGAGCTCGTTGAGGATGCCGGGTCGTGTGACATCACGTCCGCCTGTCACCATCTGCTGTCGGCGAGCGCGGAGGGGAATATGCGCACGCGCGTGCGGATCTCAATGAGCGGCATTGCTGGCGATGCTCTGGAGCCCGCACATCGGCTGCTACTGACAGATGGTGCTTGGAAGGCCGAATTCGAATCGAGTCGTGAAGCTTTCGAGATCGCCATGACATGTAACGAGACACGGCGCATCGCGGCGGTTGACTCGCTCGTGCATGACGCAGCGTGTGAGCTGGTCGCCTCGGCGATCGACAACGCGGATACGACCCCGCCGTTCCTGCCCGTCGGACGTGACAGCGGCAGGCTCTTTGGTGCGCTGCTTAGGATGTGCGATCCGCAGGCAGTTTTTGCCCACGTTCCGCTGGGAGTCGCTCTTGACCCGGAAGTTGCCTCGCACTCCTCGGCGGCCAGCGCGTCGGCGGGTGCGCAGGTTCTCGCATCTGACGTCGTTCTGGAAGTTCTCTCCAGATCTGCCATTCCCACCTGGGAGTCAGATGCCTGTAACCGGATGCAGTGGATAGGCCGCCACGTTAGCGCCTTGGGGCAACTTTCCAGAAGGGACTTCGACGAAGTAATCAAGAGTCTCGTGGTCGAGCGCCGAGCGCGCGAGTTGCTGAAAGTGGAGAGCATTCAGGATGCTGGCCCAGCCTATCCTTCCTATTGGACCGCAGCCTTGATGCGGTATCGCGCAGCCACAATCGAAGCACTAGCTGAGCCGGCCTATTACTGCCCGGCGGATATCTCCGCTCCCAGCGACTCGACATCCCAGTCTGAATGGCAGAGCGCGCTCGCGGATTTCGGTGACCTCTTACGCGCTTGGCCAGAGATGTGGGGGGCGGCAGCCAGGTTGAAGGTACGCGACCAACTCCCAATGCGTTCGGTACTCTGAGTGCCGGTTGCCGTCGGCGAGCAGGGACATCCGACCGTCTATTCGCATCCCTCGAGCTCAATGTTCCATTCAACGGCAACCGGTAGTGTCGCTCTGCGGCGTGGGACCTAGTCTAGCAGCTTGGGGGGGATGACCGACGACAATCCGATCCCGCGGCGTCCGAATGCGCAACTACGTTCCGCTGCCTTTCTCAGTGCCGACTCACCTTCGCGTGGCAAACGACTGCAAGTCGGAACTTTACCAGCTGGTCATCAGCGAGCAACGCGCAAGGACGCAAGCCATGGCCTGGGTATTGATGACTGCGCGCCGTCGCCTATCGCCTCGAGCACGCTTCTATAGCGTTCCAGTATCAGGCGGGCATCCGACTGACGGAACATGCCAGGGCCGAACATCAGTGTAATGGTCATGCTCTCTGGCGCGTCAAGCACTCTCATATTAAATTCACGGGAAAATGGGAAGCTTGTCACGTTTAGGCCAGGGACGGGGCCGATAGTCAGCCCACGCGGTTGCTTCTGCGCTCGCGTAACCTGCCAATCGAACATGAGCAGGGGATGAGAGCGCGGCAGCCGCCCCAATGGATCCTGTTCGTCTACGACCTGACCGAGTGTCGAACGAATGGCACCGAGCGGAAGCTCGTGATGGAGAAGAGCGTTTGCCATCTGAACGCGACAGTGAGAAATCAAATCGCCCCATGACGACGATGTTTCCAGGTCTAGTCCAATCATGTGAGAGTGCGCGAACCATCCCACCGCGCTTTCGGCGCCCGGCTGGAGCCGATTCGCAAATGGGACCCAAATTCCAACGCGCGTCCGCCCGGTAAGCCCATTCAAAAGGGCAGCATAGGCTGACAGGCATATGATGAACGGTGTCACTCGGCGTGCCCTGGCCAACTCGCGGAGACGTTGGGTTGTACCGGGACTGACCGTGAGTGATTGAATCCGGCAGCCCAGCGGGCTTGCCGTAGGGAATGCTCCGGGTAATTCCTCGGGCGAGACCACGGCGTCCCGAAACGCTTCCCACTGACGAAGCCAATAACTGGCGGCTGCAGCCAATTTTCCTGTCTGCAGACGCTCCATGAAGCTGCGAACAAAGGTGGGATACTGCGCCACAGTCTTCAAGGCACTGACGGTATCCCCAATGTCCTCCGCCTCATATAGCGCCAACAGATCCCGTTGACACACTTGCTTCGACACGGCGTCGGCGGAGAAATGCGGCCATGCCATTAGCGCAACGTGTTCCTCGGATGACACGCGGACCAGCTGAAGCCTCATCAAAGGAGCCACGGCATAGTTGAACGGCGTCGCGTACTCGTCGTCGATGAGATCACGGAGCAGAGCGTCTCGCCGTCCTTCCGGGAAACGTCCGATATCCCTTTTTCGAAGCTCAAGGTTTGCGGAGGAACGAACTGACTGTAAGTACAGCCCATCCGAGACCACACCAGTCCGCCCGAGTCGCTCTGCTCCTTCTCTGCGAGCGTCATCACTAGCGCCAGGCGCGGGCTGAAGCACAGCCCTGAGCGCGTCGTGCCTCGCGACGAGTCGGTTTGCAGCCCGCTCGAACGCAGCGGTGTTGAGAGACCCTTGCATCCTCCACCAGCTCACGAGGTTAAATGAAAGTTTGGGTTTTCGAGCCAGACGGTAGTGCTCCTCGAACAGCACCTGTCGGGCCTGGCCAATGCTCAACGGCGCTTCTTCCTTCCTTGCCGAGTCGTCAAGAATCAACGATCGAGCCCCGAAGGCGTTGCTTCTGACCGCTTGCCGGTTATCCATGGGCTCTACCGGCTCCACCCCGCAGTCGGCTGGAGCATTTCGATAATTGTTGTCGCGAACGTTTTCACGTTGCAGGCAGCTCAATACCATCAAGCGGAAGCGTCCGCTGCCTATTGGCCTGTTTCAGGACGTGCGATTATCCCGCCGTCTAATGCACATCGCCCGTATCACGAATCCGCCGCATGACGAGCGAGATGTAGGAACCGACGAGCACTGCGACCTCCCTAACGTTGGCGCAGAACGCGATTGAGCCTTTCGACTGGAGCCGATCGGATCGTCAATCTCGCGCTGTCAACAGCAGCGTCGGGCAGTTTTCTCCCAGTGTGTACGACGGAAACTCCGCTGAACGTTCGCAGAATAGCTCGCCGAATACTGCCCTGAACTCTGCGAGTGTCGGGAACGTATACACTGTATCCGCGTCCCGCCAAAGTTCAATACCATTCACGGCGTCTTGGCTCCAGCCCGGCATCGAAAGCAAAACATCCCGGCTGATTCGTTCCCGCAGAAACCGGTAGATGTCGCTCACAGGTGAACCCGTCTCCGCGGACCTCTGCAACGCCACAAAGAGGCGAAACTTGAAGTGGTTGATATCGCGGATCCGATTCCCGAGCAAATCGTTTAAAACTTCTTCTCCGGTCTCCGCCTGGTCTGCGCGCACGTAACACCGGATGATCAGTGTACCGTGCTCGGCCAACACGTCTCGAATCGCCGTCAGGGCAGCGCGAATACCATGTGGATAGCGAAACGCATTTAACGAACCGTCCCCTACTACGATGTCGCAGGATCGTTGCCGACACGGGATCGAAAGCCAATTGCCACACGCTGCCCAACGACGAGGGCGAATATTGCCCGGCCAAAGCGCTCTGATTACCGTCATGGAACTGTCTAGGGCCAGCAGCTTTGAGCCGGAAGGCCAGTGCAGCGCCGCGATGTCTGGAGTCACGCCGAGCGAAATGACACTCATCGGGTGGTCGGGGCGCTCAATCCTCCACTCATTTACTGCCCGCTGAACGATCTCTAGATCGTCTTGGCTGGGGCGTAGGGGTGAAGTGTATGTGGCATAGGCCTGCGCAATGCCAGACCAGGTTTCTCGCCGCAACGGCGACGCTTCGGTCGGCCAGGGCGTATCCTGCAACATTCTGTGACGGACGACTGAAGGTTCTGCCACGGCCGCTCCTTTCTCGATGGGGTTTTAAACCCGAGTTGCTGGCCTGCTCGTATCACCGCCGATCAGTTTTGTCGAGATCTGACCGCTGTGGAGACAGCTTGGGCAGGTCTTCAAAAGGCGTCTGCTCTCGATTACGATGCGCCACGCGATGGCACTCCACGATCGATCAGCTGTGACAGCATCGTAACTGTCGAGTGGCCAAAGAACTCGTCTGGAGGGACTTCAACGCCGAGTTCAGCGGCGATCCGCGCGAGGATAGTCATCAACATGAGCGAGTCGCCACCACGTTCGAAGAAGTCGTCGTCGAACCCGACCGCAGGAACGTCGAATGCCTCAGCCCAGATCTCTGCGATTCGGTCCTGCGTAGTGTTCAATCTTGGTGGCACGGGCGTTCCGCTCCACCCGTCCAGAGTGGCTGCAAGGGCGAGCCGATCAACCTTGCCGTTTGGCAGGTAAGGCAGATCATCTACAACGTGTATTGCCGTCGGCACCATGTACGACGGTAAGTGATTCGCGACATAACGGCGCAGTGCTTCACTATCAAGAGTGCTCGAAGGCCGCGGAACAACCCAGGTCCACAACTGCACGGTACCATTTGTCCGACAAACAGCTACGGTGGTGGCGGCAGCCACTCCGTCGTGACGTTCGAGCACCCGCGCAACTTCGATAAGGCTGACCCGGAAGCCCCGAATCTTGACTTGATCATCGCGCCGGCCGAGAAGTTGGATGCCCACTGGGGTCGAGCGGCCAATATCTCCAGTGCGGTAACAGCGCTCGCCTGGGGCGCCGTTGGCATGGGGTACGAAGCGGTCAGCGGTAAGATCCGGCCGATGGAGATAGCCGCTGGCGAGCTGCGTTCCTGAAACGTACAGTTCACCAATATTACCGGTCCCGACCTCGCCGAAGACGTCATCCATCAGTGCCAACTGCGACGGGGGCATGCCGGTGCCGATTGTGATTTCGTCCGCTGACTCTATGGGCGCAGAGGCTACCAAGCCGACGGTCTCGGTCAGGCCGTAGCCGTTGACCAGCTTCAGCTGGGAAAAGCGACGCATAAAGGCAGCCGCAACGGTGGGGGGGAGACTCTCGCCTGTGACAACGACGACGTCCAGTGCCTTCCACTCGTGCATGTACTGGTCGTTTTCCATGAGCGCACGCAGTTGCGACGGAACGAGGACCAGTCGTCTTACCGCGTGGTCCCGAAGCCACGCCGCAAGGGCGCCCGCTTGCCTCAGTGCCGTATCTGGTGCCATCACGAGCGTCACACCAATTGCCAGCGGTGCCAGCAGATCGCCAACATGACCGATCAGAGATATCGGAGCCCTTTGAACATGCGGGCCGCCAAGGCTGCAAGCACGCCGGAGCCTAGCCGCGATGGCACCATGCGACACGACGACGCCTTTCGGTTCGCCTGTGGAGCCGGACGTATAGATGATCAATGCGGGGTGTTGCGGTCTAACCGACGGCAATTGCATCGGAGCGTCCGATGTTGGAGTGCGTTCGAGTGACTCCAATCGCAATGCCATCACTTCGTGCGGCCAGGCAATGGTCGGCGAGGATGCTGCCGTCACCACCAGCTGAAGGCGTGCGAAGCGGCAGATTTCCGTCACTCGGTCTGACGGCCAAGCGGGGTCAAGGGGAAGATACGTCCCGCCCGCGCGCAAGATAGCGAGCAGTCCGACGATTGCGGCCGGCGAGCGGTCCGCGAACAGTCCGACAACAACGCCGCAGTGGACACCGTGACCATTTAGCGCCCGCGCAGCCGCGACGACGCGCGCATGAAGTGCCGCGTAGGTGATCTGTAGGTCTCCGCAGACCACGGCGATGCGATCTGCGGTGTGCTGCGCGTGTAAGGCGCAGATGTCGGTGACGGTCGAATTGGTGTCTTGGTCCGCTGTCATCGCGCAATCTGTGGTGGTGGCTCTAGGCAGCGGAAGCGCGCCTGCTGACGAGATACTGGAACCTGATCAGCCGCCTGTGAAAAGGTTCGAGGCCTGCGCCAAGGTGAGGTGCATGACCGCCGGGCATATTAACAACTTCGACGTGGGGGAGAACTGACGCGAGACCAGCGACTACCTCGCGATGGAATCGGTCGGATTCCGTGCCAGCGACGAGCAGCACTGGAAACGGCGCCGCCGCAAGCCGTTGAAGTCGATCAGAATGCCGATAGAGCGCTGGCCGGAACTGAAGGTTGTGCATGTAGGCACATAGCATCGGCCAGAGCGGCGACTCGCTCGGCACGTAGCGCGGCCCCAAAAAGCTCTGACGCAGGAATGCCTCATATCGACGCCGTGTAACCGGTCGCGCGTAGGTTGTCAGCCGGTCCCGAACGAACTGTCGCATCTCGTCGTCAAATCGACGGACTGCCTTCAGCACCCAGGCTGCGCCAGGCTCGATCAACGTCAGCGAACGGATTGCCGTGGGATTGTCTAGTGCAAAATCAAGGGCGATAGTCCCGCCGGCGGAATGGCCGACCAAGTCGATCGGTCCTGTGATTCCAGCGATGCGCAATGCTCGACCTATGGCGTGAGTTTCAGTCTTAATGTTGTAATGACGACTTACATCGAAGCGCCTTAGCGCGCGGCGGGTTGCAATGAGATCGCATGTCACTACCGGGTGGCGGCGTTGCAGCGCAGCGAGCGAACGCCGCCACACGACCCAACCGGGCAAGCTCATGGGCGGCACGAAGACCGTGGGCACCCCTCGGCTTCGCCAGATCGCTCGAACCGTTATTTCGTGGAGCGGCGCGCGTAGCATGCGCCGCAGGGTGGCTGGTTGGGCTCCAACCTGTCTCGCTAGGTCGAATGAATCCCACGTGACCTGTAGTGCTGATACGGCACCGCGTTTCAAATACGCGATCAGAGTAATTTGCAGCTTCACCCGTCTATGTGTCGGGGTGATACCGCGCGCCAAACCGTCGTGGCGCCCTCTCGCCGACGACGTTATGACAAGGCGATCGCGATACTGTGACTCGCCGTCCGTTTGCAGCCGCACATTTGGAAGGAAGGCCTTGACCAAGGTGATCAGCGCGATGAGGTCGAGCAGGTCACCAGAATGTCGATCGACCGATGAGTCGTCGATGATAAGCGGAAGGCTCCTACGCTCCGCCAAAACCGCGTAGTTGTCCCCGTTCCAGACGTCGTCGACAATTCGACGGCATAGCCTTTTGGTATCCCGCAACATGATGGAACTACCCATGACGATGTCGGCGGTGTAGACATCAGACCGCTATCGCTCCCGCTCAACGCTCAGAGACCATCGCCAGTCTCAGGCTGACGTGAGGTGTAAGTTTCCTTATCGTGGCCATCCGCATCGCGCTCCAGTCGCGCGGTGCCGTCGAAAGTGGCGATATCAATATTCGCGACGCACGTCAGCCTGACGTAATCGAGCTCCAAGGTTCCCGCCAGGCGAACGCGCCCTTCGCCCTTATAAAGGTCGGCGTCGCTCGTATTCACTCGCTTTCGATCGAGGCGGACTCCCAATTCGGTGCCACCTGCAGTCCCTGTGAATGCGAGATGCAGATACCCGATGTTAAGGCGCTCTCGAAATGCCTGCAGAGTCTGCGTTGGTCGCACGATTGCAATTACCGGATTCTCTCCGCGACAGAGGCGGGTTACCAGCGAGGAGCCCATCGCAGCGCCACTGCGGTCTCCCGGGGCCTCGCCGCGCAACGGTCCTAACACGTTGAGAACGTCATGCCGGCGCCGATTCTCTTCTTCGATTCTGCGAAGGCTTAGAGGACGCATATCAGTCCAGACCGACCTGATGAACTCCAGGCAATCGGCCCTAGCACCCGTCCTGCCGGCATCCCGCCACCCTGCGGGGCTCGGTCGCATCGCCGGCCAAATCGAGTATTGCTCCTCGTCATTGATAACGACCTTATAGAGCAACTGGTGTTCGCTTTCACCGTCCAGCTCAAGCGGTCGCTTTGTCTCCATCAGTCATCGCTCCAAAAGTCGCCACCAATCCTTCTCGGCAGCGAGCGCGCTCTCACGCCGCTGTGCTCAAGTGGAATGGCCAAACAGAAAAGACAACTGATAGGACGGACGGGTACGTGCCAGTCGTGAGAACAGCCAAGCACAAACCACCTTCGTCAGTCGACGAGTCACGAGCGGCCGGAGTGTAACACCGCCGGCGTGACAGTCAATGCCGAGAGATCCAAAAGGCCCGAGGTTGCTCAGAAAGGATGCTTTGTACGGCATTTGATGCATTGGCCATACCGACAACATCAAATCCTGTGCGCTGGGCGCTGGAGGATGGCTCGAGGTTCGTCCGTGTGTACAGGTCGCTACTTCTCGCCGTGCGGCCGAAGCAACTCGTGCAGCGACGCATGATTGCAAGCCGAGGCTGGGGCGCCGTAGTTTTGGGCGGCGCGACGCCAACAGGCGCGTGACGGCGAGGCAGCGACACCGGAAGTCACCCAATGCTGACCCTGTTCGTGGCGATAAACGCAAATCTCATCGCTAGTGCTTCGCGAAGAAGGGCGCGGGTCTCTTTGAACTTCAAGTTCCTCTTTGAGGATTCGATTTCCCGGGGAGCCGCCCCAACTCTTGCTCTCCGCGGTCGCGAAGGCGACGAGAGGGTGCCCCAGTCCGGTCGGCACGCCGCGCGGCTCGGGAGGTTTTCGGACGCGATCGCATGTCATCGTCCGATAGGGCTCCGTTCAGATCGCGAACAACTGTCAATTGCGAGGTAGTCGGTCGCCCGGTCGACGAGCGCGGCTGGCTTTCACCACTGGTTCCTGGACTAGAGTCGAGCATCTCGGCGCTGGCTTTGGTGTTTTGTGGGTCCGGCAGAAAAGGCTGATCCACCTCGCACGCCAGAGGCTTTTGCGCCACTGATTGCTGGAGTCATTGTCTTGGAGCGCCGAATCCCCTCCAAGAAGTTTTCACCCCGGTCCGCAAAGGGTTCACCGCATGCGTTCCCAGCTCAGACCCACGCACCGTAAAACGATCTGTACGTCACATGGTGCCTTGTATTTTTTTCAGCCAGGTGGCATGTTGCGTTGTGCACTTGCGTCACCTTGCGCGGCGTGTTCAGGAGGTCGTCTTGCTAGTCACAGTTCTCTGACTCAGCAGGCACGAAACGGTGTGATATTCTCCGTTCCGAATGGATTGTTATGGGCATCTCGGAATTGCGAGGACCTTATGCTTGAACGGTGGAGGTTTTGCGTTAGCTGGCGCCAGATTGTCTGGGTAGTAATGGTAGCGGGCTGCGTCAATACTCTAGTGCTGGTCGCCAACGAACAGACTCAGCAGCCTGCGCCGGTGCAGTTCGACGTAGTATCGGTAAGGCCAAACGTTGGCACCCTTAAAGAGTCGCCGCCATCGTTCGTTGTTCATCCGAATGGACTGACTGCGATCAACTGGCGGCTCCAAATGCTGATTGCCCGAGCCCACGGCGTCCAGATCGGACGAATCGAGAAGCTGCCGTCGTGGGGGCGAACAGCGAGATTCGATGTGCGCGCAAAGACGGCCGCGCCATTTTCCGGTACGGACGAGCGCGCGATGTTACGCGCGCTCTTGGCTGACCGTTTCACGCTTAAGACCCATCGCGAGAGCAGGATGATGGACGTGTATCTTCTCACGCGACTCTCCGGGGCCAAGATGGGTCAGGGCCTTCATCAGATCGCAATTGATTGTGCGACTAACCGGCTGAGTGAGAGTTCCGGCCCAGGAATGTTCCCGACGGATGCAAGACCACAGTGTGGCGACGTGCTGCTGGGGGTTAGGGGGAAGCAAGGCCTACTGCAGGCGCGCCATGCGGGTGTAACGCTGAGCAGCTTTGCGGAGTCTCTGGCGGGCGTACTGGAGAAACCTGTAATTGATGCCACCAATCTCGACGGCAGGTTCGACATCGAAATTACCTATAAGGATAGATCTACCCTTGAGTACGTCTCGCCAAGTGCACGTGCTGCCGCTGAAGAAGCTCCAGGCCAAACGATTCGCGATGCTCTCAAGGATCAGCTCGGACTGACCGTGACTTCATCCCGCCAACCGATCGAGTTTCTTGTGATTGATTCGGTTGAGCGACCGACACCGGACTAGTAAACGGAGAGAGCTAACCATCAGAGCCAGCCCAATAGTGGGCCAAGATCAGGAGGGTCGCATGTTCTCGCCTTTGCAACGACTGAGTATCGCAGGATTGCAGTTAGCCGCTTGCGTTGCCATAGCGCCTCAAAGCGCTGAAGGATTCGAACCGTACTGTACTCTCGATGGATGCTGGGAGTTTGCTGAGTGGAATTGCTTTGAAAACGACCCGTGCACTCAGATAGGTCGCGTGTGTGTCGCAATCGACGATGCGTACTGCATCAACGAGGAAATGCCGTCTGGCTGTGTGTTCGATCCCATCTGTCGGCTGCCTTCGACGTAACGCCTCGCGGTTAAGGGCGTTTTGCAACTCGGCGATTGGAAACAGTTCCAAGCGACGATGCGGTAGCCATCGTTGCTCTCCTCTGTTCTGTTGACGGTTACGCTCACGGAGCATGGGCTTCAGCAGGGCCAGCGGCGAAGTGACGGCGCCGACGATCCGTGAAGGCTGCGCGTGGACGCCGGTGCTGAAGGTCAGTTTGCGCGAGATTGAAGCCGCTGGTGTGAATCAAGGGCGGCGTCGGGACGTTTGTCGTGTTCGCGTCCGGGGGGGGGGGGGGGGGGCCGGGCCCGGGTTGTGGGGGGGGGGGGTTTGGGGGGGCGGGGGGCTGGTGGGGGGGGTTTTGGAGTGGTAGCCCCCCCCCCCCGGGGGGGCCCCGGCGCCCCTTTAAG
>Ga0157380_10002005_pt1 | contig 13570 bp, 10 predicted proteins | sample S35metaG_FD_119757 | JGI IMG/M metagenome (GOLD analysis project Ga0157380, IMG submission 119757) | Switchgrass rhizosphere microbial communities from Kellogg Biological Station, Michigan, USA - S3-5 metaG | ecosystem: Host-associated > Plants > Roots > Rhizosphere > Soil | place: USA...
GGCGCGTCCGCCATCTACGGCTCAGACGCCATCGGCGGCGTGCTGAACTTCATCACCAAGCGCGACATGGACCAGACCGAGGCCAGCATCACGGGTGGCACGTTCCAGCAGGGTGTGGGCCAGACGCTGATGGCCTCGGTCATCACCGGCAATTCCTTCGAGCGGGGTTCGTTCACCTTCGGACTCGATGGCTACGTCACTGACCAGATCCTGGCCAGCGACGTCGATTACCTGAAGGAACATGCGCCGTACCACGCGGGCATGGTGTCCATCCAGCGCAACACGCCGCCGGCTCCCATCGTGAACGTGGTTCCGCCGGGATCGTGCACTCCGCTGGGCTTCGAGTACACCGACCAGATGTGCCTCAAGGAGGTCAGCGACACCATTTCGTTGCAGCCCGAGGTACACCAGCTGTCGGCGTTCCTCGACGGACGCTACGACTTGACCGACAACCTCGAACTGTTCGGCACCTTGATCGCCACCACCAATGACTACCAGACCCGCAGCAACGTGCTGTTCTGGAATGGCGTGGTGGTGCGTGACGACCTGGACTCGGCCGTGTTCCTGCAGCGCGGATTTTCCGCGGATGAACTGGGCACTTCCGACGTCGAGGCCAGCCAGGACATGTGGACGGCGACCGTCGGCATCAAGGGCGGGCTCGACGTGGGCGACGACCAGTGGCACTGGGACCTGAGCTACTCCCACGCGAGCTACAAGACGAAGGAGACCTCCATCAACCTCAAGGAAGAGGGCATCCGCAACTGGATCATGGAGGGCGCCAGCACCGTCATCACCGATACCACGCAGCAGTACACCTACCTGGTCGACGAGGATTTCTACAACGACCAGCTGATCGACAACATCGTGCGGCCGGTGCAGGCGGGTGAAATCGATGGCCTGATCGGCAAGAACATCATGAATGCCAACTCGTCGTCCGGCTTCCTGACGCTGACGCTGGACGGCACGCTGGGCGACCTCGGCTTCCTGTACAAGCCCATGAAGTTCGCGCTGCGTTCGGAAATCGCCACGCAGGAAACCGAGATCATCCCGGACGAGCGTTCGCTGAACACCAGCGGCGAAGGCTGGTACAACATCGGCGCCATCCAGTCGAAGGGCAAACGTGACCGCAAGGCGCTGGCCCTGGAACTCGCACTGCCGGTGCACGACAAGCTCGACATTTCACTGGCCGGCCGCGTGGACCACTACAGCGATTCGTCGGCGATCTCCAGTCGTCCCTCGGGGCAGTTCAAATTCCTGTACCGGGCGACCGACTGGATCAAGTTCCGCGGCGGCTATTCGCAGACCTTCCGCGCGCCCGACATGTTCAACCTGTACGGCGAGTCCGATGCCTTCCAGTCGGTGGCCGATTTCTCGGCGCCGGGTTGCTTCGATGGCGAGGTCTATGTCTGCAGCTTCACTTCGATCGCCACCACGCGCAGGCCGGATACCGGCCTGTCCGAGGAACATGGAAACGACGTCGGCTTCGGCATGATCTGGCAGCCGGCGGTGAATTTCACGGCCACGCTCGACTGGTACCGCATCAATCTCGAAGACCTGGTGGTCACCGAAAGCGCCTACGACCTGCTGCTGCGCGAATGGCAGTGCAACAACGGCGAGCTCGAAGGTTCCTCGCAGCTGTGCGCCGACGTGCGCAGCCGCATCACCCGCAACGGGTTCGGCGCGGTCGAACATGTCGTCGTCCAGCCGATCAACCAGGACAGCATGGAGCGCGAAGGCGTGGACCTGCGCGCCAGCTACTCGTTCGAATCGGAGAAGTTCGGCGCATTCTCGGCCTCGCTGTCGTATTCGAAGGTGCTGAAATTCGAACTGAACAGCTTCCAGGGTGATGAAGCCATCGATCTGCGTTACGGCTGGCAGGGACAGTCGACTCCCGAGAACTCGACCAGCCTGTCGCTCGGCTGGAACAACCCGCTCACCACCGGCAAGGCGATTGGCGTGAACCTGTACGTGCAGCGCGATGGCGGCGTGTACAACTTCTCGCAGACGCAGTTCCTCGAGCCGATGTACGACGCGAACCTGACCGTGCAATACCAGTTCAACGCCAGGGGCGTCGTCGGGCTGACCTTGAACAACATCCTGTACACCAGCCCGCAGGACAGTGGCAGCGGTATCTGGCCTTACTACTGGGCGCACCTGGACAACGCCAGGGCACTGGGTCGTGCCGCCTATGTGTCGCTGAGTTATTCGTTCGATTGAGCAGGCCCAGATGAAGTCCCTTTGTGTCATCGCGCTGCTCGTGGCAGCCACGCTCGTACCGGCTGCCACGCGCTGGCCCTATCCCGGCCTGCAGACCGAGTCCCCGCTCAAGCTGGTCGAAATCATCGCCAGGCCCAAGTACGGCAGTCTCACGATCTCGCCGGACGGCAAGTACTTCGCCGGTGTCGCGATCACCGAAGACGGCAAGACGATGCTGCACATCCTCGATCGCAGGACGATGGCGGTGGTGCACACCGAGGTCTACGACGGTCCGCTGGGTGTTGGCGGCGTCAGCTGGCAGGACAATGAAAACCTGCTGATCGACGCGACTTACAAGAGCGAGCTGGCCGAGGGGCGTGGCGGCGCGGGCCTGTACATGTTCAACCTGAAGACCAAGACCATCCGGCCGGTCTGGACCGGTGACGGCACCGCGGACTATGGCGGGTCGGAAGGCGGCAGTCTCGGGGGCCGGATCGATGGCCAGCACGTCTGGCTGATCGTGGGGCCGTCGGGATCGAGCTACTCGGAAATCCCCTACGTCTATCTGTACAAGCTGAACGTCTTCACCGGCCGTGCGACCCGGGTGATGAAGTCGCCGTCGCGCGGTGCAAGCTTCGTGTTCAACAACCAGAACGAGGTGACCCACGCGGTCGGCGCGCTGCCGGACGACTACGACACGACCGTGGTCCACAAGCGCGTCAACGGCGAGTGGGTGCTGGAAGGCACTTATTCCAATGCCAAGGGCGTGAGCGTGCCGGTTCGCTGGCACAAAACCGACCCCAACAAGATCCTGTACACCGACAACCTGGATGCGCCGACCATCGGCTACTACTGGCTCGACGTGAAGACCGGCAGGAAGGAACTCATCTACCGCGATCCGCGCGTGGACATCGACGAGGTCGTGTTCAACGACGATGACGAGGCGGTCGCAGTCAAGCACAACTACGACTATCCGACCTACGTGGTGCTGAAGCCGGACGATCCGATCGTGAAGCGTCGCCAGAAGCTGGTGGCGGCCTTCCCGGACGACCTGATCTCGATCGCGGGTTCCACGGCGGACGGCCTGGAACACGTGCTGAACGTGCACAACGACCGCGACCAGGGCCAGTTCTACCTGTGGAACGAGTACGACGGAAAGATCCGTCACCTGCTCAATCCGCGGCCGCAGGTGAAGGCGGCGGACTTTCCGCAGACGCACGCGGTGAAGTTCAAGGCGCGCGACGGCCTCGAGCTCGTCGGCTACCTCACCGTGCCGGTCCACAAGAACATGAAGAACCTGCCGTTGATCGTGCTGCCGCACGGCGGCCCGCATGGCATACGCGACTTCTGGGGCTACGACATGGAGGCCGTGACATTCGCCAATGCGGGCTACGCGGTGCTCAAGATCAACTATCGCGGCTCCGGTGGTTACGGCCGTGAGTTTCACTACGACTGGTACCGGCACTGGGGCCTGGAGATGCAGGATGACCTGGAGGACGGCGTCCTGTGGGCAGCCAAGGCCGGCATCGCGGACATCGATCGCGTCTGTATCTACGGCGCTTCGTATGGCGGCTACGCGTCGCTGATGGGCGTGGTCAAGACGCCCGATCGTTACAAGTGCGCCATCGGTTACGTCGGCGTGTACGACCTGAACATCATGCACAAGTACGGCGACGTGAGCCGCTCGCGCGCCGGGCAGAAATACCTCGACGAGGCGCTGGGCACGGATCCCGCGGATCGCGCCGCGCGCTCGAGCACGCCGCATGTCGACCGGATCAAGGTTCCCGTGTTCCTGGTCCATGGCATGCAGGACGACCGCGCGCACTTCGAACACTACGTCGAAATGCGCAAGGCCCTCATCGCGCAGCATCACCGGTTCGAAACCCTGCTGGTGCCGCGAGCTGGCCACGGCGCGCGCGATCTCGCCAGCGTTCGTGAAGTGACCTGTCGCATGCTCGACTTCTTCGACCGTCACATCGGCGAGCGAAAGCCGGCGGATAAACCCGCCGAATGCCAGTTCCCGGGTTCCAAGAAGCTGCCGTATGAATACTTCGAGGGCCGGTAAGTGAGCGGATCCATGAAGGTATTGATGGCAATCGCCGCACTCGCGCTGGCGTCCAGTGCCCATGCGCAGTCGGTGGCGAGCTTCAAGCGGCCCGACTGTTCGGCCTACAAGGCCTCCGCGAAGCCCGAGCGCAAATGCGTGCGCGAAACGAAGCGGCTCTGGCAGGAGGCAAACTTCGCCGCGCTGCAGAAGACCGGGCTCATGTTCGTCTACATGGCGCGGCCCGACACCCGGAACGCGCCCGACGCGGTGAAGGCGGTCGAGAACGAGATCGAAGGCTCGTTCGTGCTGCGGTTTTCGGTGAAGCCCGATGGAACGGTCTACGATGTGCAGACCGTCGAAGTGTCCGAGGGGATCCAGCCCCTGGCCAGGTTGTGGTCCGACACGATTCGCCAGTGGACCTTTGCGAAAACCAGCCAGGCCGTGACCGGCATCGAATTCCGACGCATATATATGTATACGAAGGAAGATGACGATGACCCCACGCACGGGACCCGCAGCGACCAGCCCGAAGAACACTGAGCACCCATGACCGACACCCACCCGGAAACGACCACTTCGAGCGGCGAGAGCGCCGCCGCCGAAGCCGCCACCGAGTCCGAAATTGCGGCCGCTGCCGCGCCTGCCGAGGCGCCCTCCGAAAACGCGCCCGCGCAGAAAGCGCCGGAGCCGGTCAGGAAGTCGTGTTCCCAGGGACTCACGGCGTGGATGAGGCGCAACCAGGTTTCGATCGCCTTCACGTCCTACCAGAGCGGCCGGCTCTACCTTCTCGGATCCGATCCAGCCGGACGCCTGTCATTCCACGAACGCATCTACCAGCGCGCCATGGGCGTGGTCGGTAATGCGCATCGCCTGTTCATGGGCGGGCTGTACCAGGTCTGGCGCTTCGAGAACATCCTCAACGACGGCCAGCTCGCGAACAACATGTTCGACAAGTGCTACGTGCCGCGCAGCGCGTTGTTCACCGGCGCCATCGACATCCACGAGCTCGGGATCCGCAAGGACGGCACCGTCATCTTCATCAACACCAAGTACAACTGCCTGTGTGCGCCGAGCGTCTCGCACAGCTTCAAGGTGCTGTGGAAGCCGGAATTCATCAGCAGGATCGTGCCGGAAGACCGCTGCCACCTGAACGGCCTGGCGATGGTGGATGGCAAGGCCCGCTTCGTGACCGCGGTGTGCAAGTCCGACACCATCGATGGCTGGCGTGACCACCGCCACGACGGCGGTGTGGTCATCGACATCGAGAACAATGAAATCGTGTGCGAAGGACTGTCGATGCCGCATTCGCCGCGCTGGTCCAACGGCAGGTTGTGGGTGCTGAACTCCGGCACCGGATATCTCGGCTGGATCGATTTCGAGAAGAAGAAGTTCGTGCCGCATGTGTTCTGCCCCGGCTTCCTGCGCGGGCTGGCCATCAAGGGCGACTACGCCGCGGTGGGCCTGTCGAAGCCGCGTTACCAGCGCTTCGAAGGGCTCGACCTGCAGAAGAATCTCGAGGCGAAGAGCAGCGAAGCCTGGTGCGGCGTGCAGATCGTCGATCTCAAGTCCGGCTCGGTAGTCGAGTGGGTGCGGCTCGACGGCCCCGTGAGCGAGCTGTTCGACGTCACCTTCCTCGACGAAGTGAAATGCCCGATGGCGCTGGGACAGCAGAGCCCCGAGAACCTGTCGCTGATCTCGATCGAAGGCGTGCGCACCCAGGCCTAGGCCGCGGAATCCTCCTCGGGCGGCTTGAGATTGCGGAAAGCCCGCCACAGCGCGAGATCGTAGAAGATCTTCATCGCCGCGCCCACGTAGATGGGCGTGGCCAGCGAATGTCCGGCCATGAGCAGACCGGCGAATGCCGGCGCCAGCGCCCAGCCGCCGAGCCGCACCAGGTGCGTGATTCCCGAAGCGAACGTGCGCTCCTCCGGCCGCACCACCGCCATCACGTAGGACTGGCGCGTGGGCACGTCCATCTCGACCAGCGATTCGCGCAATAGGAACAGGATGGCGGCCGTCTCGAAGTCCGGCATGAACGGCACGGTGAGCAGCAGCAGGCTCGACGGGATATGCGTGAAAACCATGGTGTTCACGAGGCCGATGCGCTTCGCCAGCCAGGCGGCCGCGAGGTGCGAGCCCGCGTTGGCGATGCGCGCGATGAAGAACAACACGCCGATCTCGCTGGCGCTGACGCCGAAACGCTCGTAGAAGAAGTAGGCGAGCAGGGCGGTGGTCAGGAATCCCCCGGCCACGCTGTCGATGGCGAACAGCCCGGAGATTTTCGTGAGCGTACGGCGGCTCGCGGGAGTCAGTTTTCCAGGGCCGAGGACGCGGCCCGACTCGATCGAACTACCCAGCCGCGCGTAGGCGAAGAACGGAATCGCGCAGAGCAGGGCGTACGCCCAGATCGCGGCTCGCTGCGCGCCATCGGGCGAAGCGTCCAGCGTCAACTCGAAGACCATGGGCAGCGCGGCCAGCAACGATCCGAAGGCGTGTCCCACGTCCTGCAGCACGTTGTATTTCGCGAACGCCATGGTGCGATTCGCATCGGTGGTGGTCGCGGGCAACACCGCCTGCTCGAGCACCAGCGCCGCGCCGCGATCGCGGCCCATGCCATTGACCATGCCGACGAAGGCGGCGAAGCCCAGTGTCCACGGGCTGTGGCCCAGCGACAGCACGCAAGCCCCGAGGACCGTAAACAGCGTCATGGCGAGCAGCGCGCGCCGGTGGCCGACTCGATCGGCCCAGAAGGTCACCGCCGCTGTCGCCACGGTAGCCCCGGCCAGGCCCGCGCCGATGATGGCGCCGATGGCCATCGGTGTGAGATCGAGCGCTGCCAGGTAGACGCCGAGCAGCACGCCGATCATGCCGGTCGCGAGCGATCGCGCCAGCACGGCGACATAGAGCCAGGAGCGGTCGTTCAACATCCGGCTTCCACCTGTGAGCGAACTTTGCACGATTGCGGATTCTTAATGAATATTCGGACGCTTCCGGCATTCAATCCCGGGTTGTCGGGGCAGGCTGGGTCGGCCACGCGGAGAACTCCATGCGCTCCATCGTTCTTGCTGCACTGGGACTGACTGCGGCCACCAGCTCGCTGGCGGCGGCGCTCGAGCTGCGCGAAAAAATCCCGCTGCCAGGCGCCAAGGGCCGCATCGATCATGTCGCCTACGATGCGCAGCGCCAGCGCCTCTTTGTTGCGGAACTGGGGAACAACAGCGTGGCCGTCGTCGACCTGCGCGCCCACCGGCTCGAGCACCGCATCGCCGGGCTCGACGAACCCCAAGGCATCGCGTGGTTCGACCCGCTGCATCGACTGTACGTCGCCAACGGCGGCGATGGCACCCTGCATGCCTACGACGGCAACGATTTCCGGCAGTTGAAAACGACCAGGCTGGGAAGCGATGCCGACAACATCCGCATCGATCCGTCCGCAGGCCGACTGTACGTCGGTTACGGAGAAGGCGCGCTCGCCGTGCTCGATCCGGGATCACTCGAACGCGTCGCGAATATTCCCCTGAAGGCCCATCCCGAGGGATTCCAGCTTTCCGCAGGTGATGGGCGCATATACGTGAACCTGCCCGGTACGCATGAGATCGCGGTCGTCGACACGACACCTGGCGGGCCGTTTGCTTCGTGGCCAGCCAACCGCTGGAGCGCAAACTACCCGATGGCCATCGACGAAGAACTGCACTCGATCGTGTCGGTGTTCCGCCAGCCCGCGAAAATCGTTCGCTTTTCGATGAGAGACGGCACCAGCTCCGGGGAAGGGGATGTTTGCTCTGATGCCGATGACGTGTTCGTCGACGCGAGGCGCCGGCGTGTGTATGTCATTTGCGGCCAAGGCATGGTTGACGTGCTGGATCGGGCGACATTCAGGCGACTCGACCGCTTCCCGACGTCAGCTGGCGCACGTACCGGGCTCTATGTCGCCTCGGCCGACCGGCTGTTCGTGGCGGCACCCGCCGCCGGTGGCACCGAGGCAGCGGTGTGGGAGCTGAAACCGTTCGAATGAATCGCACGCGTCGCAAGGAGAAATCATGAATTCGCTGACCCGTCGTACCCTCATCCAGGTCGCTGCCGTGAGCCCGGCCATCGTCGCCGCCGCCGCGGAGCCTGTCACTTCGGCCGGCCAACCGGACAACGCAGCGGCCTTCAGTCGCCAGCACTCGCCGGTGCCACTCCCGTTCGATGCGAAGAGCCTGAAGGGCATCTCGGAGAAACTGATCCAGTCGCATTGGGAGAACAATTACGTGGGCGCCAGCAAGGCGCTGAACACGGTGCGCGGGCGTCTGGCGCAGGCACTGGCCGACGCCAATACTCCGCCGTACGTGTACAACGGGCTGAAGCGGGAGCAGGCCATCCGCACCGGCTCGGTGGTGCTGCACGAGTTCTATTTCGGAAACCTCGGCGGCGACGGCAAGGCACCGGCAAACCTGCGCACGAAGCTTGCGGAATCGTTCGGCAGCTACGACCGGTGGGAGAGCGAGTTTCGCAAGATCGGTGCAGGGCTCGGCGGCGGATCGGGCTGGGTGGTGCTGGGCTTCAACGAGCACCTCAAATTGCTGGAAAACTACTGGCTGGCGGATCACTCCACCAACCCGGCATTCACCAGGCCGGTGCTGGTCATGGACATGTATGAGCATGCGTACCAGATGGACTACGGCGCCGCCGCGGCGAAATACATCGACGCCTTCTTCGCCAACATCCACTGGGACGCGGTCGCCAGCCGCCTGAAGTCCTGACACCTTCGTTATCTCACTGACTTCTGGTCCGGAAATCAGGGAGTTACAGTTGCGCGCACTTCCTAACCTTTTGGCGGCTGCGCCGTCCAAGTTTCGTGCTCACTTTGCTCAAATCCTGGGTCCGGCCCGACGCCTTCCATACCGTGCTCAGCGAACGCAGCGTGCGTTGGTACAACGCCTGCCTGCGCATCACGCGCGACGCCGACCTGGCGGCCGACGCCGTGCAGGAAGCCTTGCTCAAGGCCTGGGACCATCGCGATGAATTCCGCGGCGAGGCCGCGCTCGATACCTGGATCCATCGCATCGCGCTCAACGCGGCCATCGACCTGACCCGGCGCCGCAAGCGGCGAGCCGAGGAAGAACTCGATCCCGAAAGCGTGGAGGCCGGACCTGCATCGTCCGCCGAGAGTGAATACGTCGGCCAGGCCTTCGGCAAGGACCTGACGACTGCGATGCAACGCCTGACGGCGAAAGAACGGCAGATCTTCCTGCTCAAACACGTCGAAGGCTGGCGACTCGATGAGATTGCCGAGTCCATGCAATCCCCCATTGGCAGCGTGAAGAACGCACTGTTCCGCGCGGTCCACAAGCTGCGCGTCGACCTCCAGGTCTGGCGAGGCGAATCATGATCACCGACGACGAACTCCTTCTTTATTACTACCGCGATGGCCTCGATGCGGCCGAGCGCGCCCGCATCGGTGCGGCGCTCAGCGAACAGCCTGAACTTGCGCGGCGACTGCATGCGCTGGTGGCCCGCCTTGACGCCGCCGCGGCCCAGCCCGAAGTGCCGGTGCCCGAACACACGATGCAGCGCTGGCGACACGCGCTGGAGCAGGCGACGGAATCCCGCGCGGCGCCCGTGCGCCGCCCGCGGTTCACGCAACTGCGCTGGCAGGCGGCGGCAGCCGCGGTGCTGGTAGTCGCGCTGGCCGTCACCCTGCAAGTCATGCGGAGGGAGCCTGCGCGAATCGCAATCAACGTGCCGCCGCCTCCAGGACAGGAAGTGGCCGGCGGAGAAGAAGCCTCCGCGTACGAAAATGGACTGAAGGTTCACCTGGCCAGCACCGAGCGCCAGCTCGCGGGACTCGGCGATGCGTCACCCGAGGATCGCGCGCGGCTGATCGAAACCATCATCGGCCAGAACCGCATGTATGCGCTGGCCGCCGAGCGCGCTCGTGAACCCCAGCTGGCGCGCGTGCTGCGCGCCTTCAACCCGATCCTCGAGGATCTTGCCGACGGCCGCAGCGATGCCAGCGCGGCCGACATCGCACAGCTGAGCTTCGAATTGCGAGTCATGCAGGCGCGGCTCAGTGCCGGCGCCACGCCCCCCAACATGTTGTGAACGAGGAAACCATGAAACACGCCCTGACTACTCTGGCTGCCCTGATTGCGATGAGCGGCGTCGCGCTGGCCCAGGCTCCGCCTGACAAACAACCGAAGGCCGCCAAACCGCCGCAGGCCGCCAGCAAGCCACTGCCCGCCAGCAAGCCTGCGCCGGCTCCCGCTCCCGCGAAGGATCGCGAATCGAGCGGCGACGAAGAACTCGCGCTGGCCGCACTCGAAGGCCTCATGGTGCAACCGCCCGAGCGCGCGCTCCCCATCATCAAGAAGGTGCTGGCCGGCTCTCAGACCACGCTGGTCAAGAAGCGCGCGCTGTTCGTGCTCAGCCAGATCGACTCCGCGGAGGCGCGCCAGATCCTGGCGCAGACCAGCCGTTCCACCGACGCCGCCATGCGCAGTGAAGCCATCCGCGCCATCGGTATCGGCGGCGACCCCAAATCACTCGATGCCCTGAAGGAGATCTACAACACCGGCAACGCCGACGTGAAGCAGGAAGTGCTCCAGGCCTGGCTGATCTCCGATCACAAGGAAGCGGTGTACGAGGCGGCGCTGAATGCCAGGAACGAGGAGGAGGCGAATGCGGCCATCCGCATCCTGGGTGCCATGGGCGCGACCGAGGAACTGCGCAAGCTGGGCGACAAGCCCAATGCTTCGCGCGGGCTCGTGGAGGCGTTTGCCATCAGCGGCGATCTCGCCAGCCTGCGCAAGATCGCCGAAAGCAGCGGCGATCGCGAGGTGCGCCTCGACGCGATTCGCAAGATCGGCATCGTCGACAGCGACGAGGCGCGCGTCGCGTTGCGCGAGATCTACGCACGCGCTGCCGACCCGGAGATCAAGGAAGCCGCGCTGCAGGGCATGATGATCGCGGATGACGAGCAGGGCGTACTGGCGCTGTATCGCGCCGCGAAGACCAGCGACGAAAAGCGCGCGTTGATGCGCATGCTCTCGACGATGGACGGCGAAGCCGCCTTGCAGGCCATTGACGCCGCGCTGGAGGAGAAGAAATGAACCCTCTCACTCGTTTGGCCGGCGTGGCGATCGCGCTGGCAATGACGTCGCCGGCACCCGCCGCGGAACCGAAGCTGCAGCGTGATGGCTGGGTGAGCTGGCAGGTGCCGGCAGTCGATGGAGCGCCGAATTGGTGTTGCTTCAGCAGCTGGAGCGACCGCGACCCCTCGCGCATGAGCTGCCGGCTGGACCGCGGCCTGGACGGTTACGGCGTCCACGACGGCGACGCGACCACCGACACGGTGAAGGTGTACGCACATGCGTCCGGCGGCAAGATCGATCGGCTCCAGGCCCTTTCCGCAACCTGTCCCGTCGAAACGAAGACGCCGGTTCAGCCGTTGGGCGACGTCACGCTGGAGGACAGCGCGCGCTGGCTCAAGGTCCAGGCAAGACAGGATGGCGCCGATGCACTTACCGATCGATCCATCGGCGAGAGCGCGCTGGCGGCACTGGCGTTGCATCGCGGCGAGCTGGCGCGCGACGGCATGGCAGGATTTGCCCGCGACCCGCGCGCCGAGACGCGCAAGCAGGCGGTGTTCTGGCTGGCCATGGTCCGGGGTGAAGAGGGCGCGGACATCACCAGCTCCGTGATGTTCAGCGACCAGGTCCCGGAAGTGCGTGAACACGCAGCTTTCGCACTGGCGCAGTCGGATTCGCCGCGCGTCGCCGCCGATCTCATCCGGTTGGGCAACACCGACGAGTCGCGCGAAGTTCGCGGCAAGGCCTGGTTCTGGCTGGCGCAGACCGGCGCCGCCGACGCGGAGCGCGCCATCGGCGCGGCGCTGAAGAAGGAGCCCGACGCGGATGTGGGCGAAGCAGCCATCTTCGCGCTGTCGCAGCTGCCGGACGAGCGGGCTGCCCGCGCGCTGATTGCCGCCGCGGAAGACCAGTCGCTGTCGCGTGAGCAGCGCAAGCGCGCCGTGTTCTGGCTGTCGCAATCCGATTCGGACGCGGCACAGCAGTACCTGGAAAAAGTCCTGGCGCGCTATACCCGGTAGCGCCGCAAACAGCGCTGCCGCGCCCGCAACGCGGCAATCGGACATATCTCTCCTTTTTGGAAAGAGCGGCGCGGGCGTGCATTGCGCCCGGTGCCGGCTTTCGAAACACTGATCGCGTCGGTTTGCCAAAACAGGACCTTTCGGCATGCGCGGCGTGACTATCAATGTGCTCCCCGCGGGCCGCGGGGACTGCCTGTGGGTCGAGTGCGCTCGCGACGGCCTGCCGCCGTGGCGAATGCTCATCGACGGTGGCCTCCCCAATTGCTACCCGGCGCTGCGCGAGCGTCTCAAGGCGCTGTCCGCGGCCGGGCCGGTGTTCATCGACCTGGTGGTGGTCAGCCACATCGACTCGGATCACATCGGCGGCCTGTTGCCGCTGTTCGCCGAAGACGACATCAAGATCAAGTTCGGCGACATCTGGTTCAACGGCCTGCCGCAGCTGCCTGAACTCGCCACGGCGCCGCGACGCAGCGTGAAGGAAGGCGAGAAGCTGGTCGACTTGCTGACCGGCAAGGCGGATGGCCGCGTGTTGCCCTGGAACGAGGCATTCCATCGCGCGGCGGTGATGACCCAGGAAGATGGCGCCTTCGAGACCATCACCTTTGCCAACGGTCCCACCCTGACCCTGCTGTCGCCGACTCCGCGGCGGCTGATGGCGCTGCGCAAGACCTGGACGACCGAAGTGCTGAAGCTGCAGCGCGGCGATCCCAGCGACGACGAGGGCCCCGCCGTTCCGCTGCCGCTGGATGATCTGCCCGCGCTCGCCATCACCGACACGCCGCGCGACCAGTCTTCCGCCAACGGCAGCAGCATTGCCTTCCTGCTCGAGTACGGCGGCCGCCGCTGCCTGTTCGGCGCCGATGCGTTCTCCAACGTGCTGGGACCGGCGCTCACGACGCTCGCGAATTCCCGCGACGGAAAACCCATCGAACTCGACGTGTTCAAGCTGCCGCATCACGGCAGCAAGAAGAACGTGACCATACCGCTTCTGGCGGTGGCGCCTGCCGATCACTACGTGGTGTCCACCAACGGCGAACGCTTCAGCCACCCGGACGACATCGCGCTGGCGCGCATCGTGGCGCGCGACGCGCCCACGCCGACCCTGTGGTTCAACTATCGCAACGACGCCATCGACCGCTGGAACGATCCGGATCTCAAGAAGAAGAACGGCTTCGAGGCGCGCGTGCCCCCGGACAACGACACCGCCGGTGCCCAGATCGAACTGGCAGGAAAAC
>Ga0157380_10002006_pt1 | contig 13568 bp, 14 predicted proteins | sample S35metaG_FD_119757 | JGI IMG/M metagenome (GOLD analysis project Ga0157380, IMG submission 119757) | Switchgrass rhizosphere microbial communities from Kellogg Biological Station, Michigan, USA - S3-5 metaG | ecosystem: Host-associated > Plants > Roots > Rhizosphere > Soil | place: USA...
TGATCCTGACGCGACGCGCGATTCTTTCGGCGCTCCTCGTCTGCTCGCTCGCGGCCTGCCGCGAAGCGCCGCCGCTCCCGCCCGAGCGGGCGATCGTTGTCCTCATCTCGATCGACGGCTTTCGCTGGGATTACGTCGACAAGTTCAACCCGCCGACGCTGCGCCGTCTCGCCGCTGAAGGCGTGCAGGCCGACGGCCTCATCCCGCAATTTCCGTCGAAGACGTTCCCGAATCACTACACCATCGTCACGGGCCTGACCCTCGCGCATCACGGCATCATCTCCAACAACATGCGCGCCGCCAACATTCCCGGCGAGTTCGCGATGTCGAACCGTGATGTCCTCGCCGATCCGCGATGGTGGGGTGGCGAACCGATCTGGAACACCGCCGAGAAACAGGGCCGGAAGGCCGGTGCGATGTTCTGGCCCGGATCGGAAACGGTGATCGGCGGTCGACAGGCCACTTACTGGACGCCGTTCGATGACGACATGCCGAACAGCGAGCGCGTCAAACGAGTGCTCGGCTGGTTGACGCTTCCGGAGAACGAACAGCCGTCGTTTCTCACGCTGTATTTCAGCGACGTCGACAGCGCCGGCCACAGCCGCGGACCTGATTCAGACGACGTGAAGAATGCGGTGTTGAGCGTCGACAAGGAAATCGGCGCCCTCGTCAGCGGCGTGCAGAGTGCGGGCCTTGCCGATCGCGTCAACTACGTCATCGTCAGCGATCACGGCATGGCGGCGCTCAGTCCGGATCGAACGATCTTGCTCGACGATTACATTGACGTCAGCTCCGCCGACGTTGTCGATTGGGCACCGGTGCTGGGCCTCTCGCCGAAGGACGGTGATGTCGAGAAGCTTTACGCGGCGCTCAAGGACAAGCATCCGGCACTGGCGGTGTATCGAAGCCACGAAATCCCTGCAGAGTACGGACTGGCCGGCCATCCACGGATGCCGGCCATCGTCGGCATCGCCAAGGAGGGCTGGAACATCGCGTCGAAACGAGACATCAATCGCTGGGGTGAGCCGAATCGGCATGCGCCCGGCGGCACACACGGGTACGACGCGCGCACGCAGTCGATGCAGGGTCTGTTCATCGCCAACGGACCACGCATTCGCCACGGGCTGAAGTTCAAGCCGATCGAAAACATTCACCTCTACGAATTCATGTGCGCGATCCTCGGCCTGCAGCCGGCGAAGAACGACGGCGACCCGGCCGTGACTCGCGATATGCTCCTTCCCACTCGATGACAGCAAATTCGGATCGCATCACAGCCGCCGGCTGGAAAATCGTCCTGCTCGCCAGCCTCGGCGGCACGCTCGAGTTTTACGACTTCGTCATCTTCGGCGTCTTTGCGCGCGACATTGCGGCCGCCATCTTCCCCGCGACCGATCCGCTGGTCTCGCTGATCTTTTCCTACGCGACATTCGCCGTCGGCTATTTCGCCCGTCCGATCGGCGGCATCGTCCTCAGCCACTATGGCGATCGCTACGGACGCCGCGCGGTCTTCCTCTGGTCGGTGTTCATCATGTCGGGCGCGACGCTCGGCATGGGCCTCGTGCCCGATTACGCGCGGATCGGTGTGGCGGCCAGCCTGTTGATGGTTACCCTGCGCTTGCTTCAGGGCTTCTGCCTTGGCGGCGAGCTGCCTGGCGCGCTCACTTATGTCGTCGAAACGGCGCCGCGCATTGCGCCGTTCGTGTGCGGAGTCGTGTTTGCCTGCGTGACGATGGGTGTGGCGGTGGCCACCGGCGTGAGCCTGGGCGTTCGCACCTACATGGATCCCGCGCTCGTGCCCGCCTACGGATGGCGCATCGCATTCATCCTCGGCGGCCTCGGCGGCGTCCTCAGTTTCGTGTTGCGCCGCTCGCTTGAAGAGTCACCGGAATTCGAGCGGATGCGCAACCTCGCCTCGCGCCAGCCCTTCACGGAATTGTTGAAGACGCATTTCGTGCCGGTGCTCGTCGGGTGCGCGCTCCTCGCCGGCACCGGTTGTTTTAACGGCTTGTTCTTCTCGCACCTGCCCGGCTATCTCGCCGGCGTGCTGAAGTACGACCCGCGCGACGCGGTGATGGCGCAGACCCTCGGCGTCATCGCGTCGGCGATCGGCATCCTGTTTACGGGCTGGCTGGGTGATCGGATTCCGCCGCGGCACCTGCTGCGGGCGGGCGTCGGGTTGTTGCTGGTATTCGCGTTCTCGTTTTATAGCGCTCTTGAAGCGCGCGTGATGAATCTGACGCTGCTCTGCGTGCTAGCCGGCCTCGCCGCCGGCCTGACCAACGGATCGTTTGCGGTGTTGCTCACGGATCTGTTTCCAACACGCGTGCGTTTCACCGGCGTCGCCTTGGTGTTCAACGTGAGCTTCACGATTTTCAGCGGCACGGCGCCGTTGGTAGCGACGACGCTCATCAGCGACACCGGGCGGGTGACGTCGCCGTCATACATGATGATGGCGAGCGCCGCCCTCGCGCTGATCGGCAGCCTGTTCGTCGAGCGCTACGGCGGCAACGTCCTATCGCGCAGCGGATCCCAATAGCTCGAACGATCCCTGCTGCTGTATCAGCGATTTTTCGTTGGACGCAAAGGCGACCAGCTTCATGGTCTTGTAATCGAGCGCGACCGTGAGCGTATTGCCGCTGCCGGTCAGGTAAGAGAGAACGTGAACATCCTGCCCAAGTGAAGCGACTTGATACTGATCCGTTGATCCCGGTTTCGCGTTTGGATCGCCGCCGACCTCGCGAAACGTCACCTGGCCGTTGCGGTTGAACGTGTGATCGAATGCCTTGCCGGCCATAGGGCCGTCAGCGAATTTGAAGCGCAACGAATGCCCCGTGATCGGGTTCGTCTCCATCAATTCCTCCGAAACCTGGGCATTGCAAGTGAAATGCCACGCCGGGATACAATGGGGAAATGCACGTGTCTCGGATGATCAGGGCGTCGCTCGCAGTCGCGGGCGCAGCGCTGGTCGGATTTCACGGCTGGCTGTTCACGGCGCAGGTGGCCGCCGGCCGGTTGGAAGATCCGTGGCTGGTCTTTCGCTGGATCGCCGCCGCGATACTGCTCGCGACGCTCGTCGCCGTCCGCCGCGGCGGTGAATCGATCTTTGGCCGCAAGAACGTCGCGATCTGGGTGCTGGCCGCGCTGCTGCACGGTCCCGCCATCGCATCCGACTTGCAAAACGATTTCAATTCGATCGCGCTGCCGGAAACGGTGGCGACGTCGGTGCTGCAACTGCTCACCTCCGCCGCGCTTGGCGTCAGCCTCTGGCTGCTCGCCGGATGGCTGCTCGCGCGCCGCCGCGCGACCGAAGTCCGCTACGCGGCCGTTCCCGTTTTCGTGGCAGCCGGCGGTCTGGCCCCCGGCACCTTACGGCATTTCTCTCCGCGCCCGCCTCCGTTCCGCAGCTACTAGCCCCCGGTCCAGTTTTCATCTCGTAACTGTTTGAATAGCCGCGCTCGTACGCGCGGCCGCGGAGCCTTGCATGGGTACGTTTCGCATTCTCGTGTTTCTATCGGCGATAGCTGTCGCCGCCTCATCATCGGCCGCCACCATCGGCGGCGTCATTTCGGATGGCACCGGCGCTCCTTTGCCGTCGACGCGTGTCACCTTGAAGGCCGTTGCCACTGGCGAAGAGATCGTCGTCGAGACCGACGCCTCCGGCCGTTACACCTTCAATGTCTCCGGCACCGGCTCGTACCTCGTCATCGTCACCCGCAGCGGCTTTTCCGAGGCGGCGCGCACGGTGGTGATTGAGCGGCCGGATCACACCATCGATCTTCCGGTCTCGCTCGAGCTTGGCGTGATGAACGATCAGGTCACGGTCACGTCGAACCGATCGGAGCGCGAAGTGCGCCAGATCCCGCTGCACGTTGAGACCATTTCGCGCGCTGGAATCGAGCAGTCGAACACGATGTCGACCGGCGACGCGCTCGCCGGCGTCGCGAACATCAATGCCGTCGGTAACGGGCCGTTCATCGTCCGTCCCCGGCTGCGCGGCCTCGATTCGACGCGCATGCTGGTGCTCGTCGACGGTGAGCGTCTGAACACCGCCCGCCAGGCGACCGATCGCACGGGCGCCGAAGTCGGCCTGATCTCGCCGGACTCGATCAACCGCATCGAGATCATCAACGGCGCCGGCACGCTGATGTATGGTTCCGACGCGCTGGCCGGCACCGTCAACATCATCACCAACGAAACTTCGTTCTCGCCGGCGAAGCAGCTGCTCTACGGCTTCAACGGTTTCTACAGCTCGAACGAGAACGGCATGCGCGGCACCGTCACGCTCGGCGGATCGTCGCCGCGCGCGACCTTCCGCGTCCAGGCCGGGGCCGAGAAATACGACAACTACAAGGCGGGTTCGTTCGACGTCGAGGATACGCGGCCGCTCTACGCCAACGGCACGCTCACGCGGGGCGACACGATCGATACCAACTTCGGCTTCAACTTCGGCGCGTTCCCGGATCCGTTCAACGCGCCGTTCGTCCGGACCGACGGCGAGATCCTGAACTCACAGGCGGAAGGCAAGTTCGTCAACGCATCCGGGTTGGTGAAGCTTGGCGATCGCCGCACGCTGCGCCTCCGCTATCAGAGCCGCCGCATGGAAGATGTCGGCTTCCCGGACTTCGAGCAGCCGTTCTTCTTCAACGACACTTCGCTCCCGTTCAGCAACCTCGACAAGTTCTCGGCGCGCTACGAGGCCCGCGCGATCACGCCGTGGCTCGCGAACCTGTCGATGACCGCGTACTACCAGCGCACCGAGCGCCTGTTGCAAACGACGCTGCCGGTGCAGTTCCCGGCGCCCACACCCGTGGCGTTCTTCCCGGTCTCTGTCTTCCGCCTCGACATCCTCTCCGAAACCGAGCAGCGCGTCTGGACGCCCGGCGTCGACCTGAACGCGGTGTTCGTTCCCGCGAAGAATCACCTGCTGACGAGCGGCGTGACTTTCTATCGCGATCGCAGCAGCGATCAGCGGACGACGACGACGCAGATGTCGTTGCTGGGGCAGGTGGCGCTCGGCGCCCGTGGTCCTGCGCCGGTGGTGTTCCCGTCCCCGGTCGCCCTCGGCCCGCCGTCGATCGCCCATCCGGTCCGCGTCCCTGATGCGAGCCTCCGCGATGTCGGGGTGTTCGCGCAGGACGAATGGCGCGTCAAGCCGACGCTCTCGGTCGTCGCCGGCCTTCGCGGTGATTTCTATACGGTGATCACCGAAGCGACGCCTGGATACGACGTGCAAGCGGTCATCGGGAATGCGACGCCGGCGATCGATCAGTCGAAGCTGCCCGATCCGAATGGCGCCACCTACTCGCGAAAGGCGCTCACCGGCGACATCGGCGTCGTGGCGAATCCCGACGGCGCCGTCAACCCGTTCGTGCGCTTCGGCCGCAGCTTCCGTCATCCGAATCTCGAGGAAATGTTGTTCGCCGGCACGGCGACGAGTGGCAGCCTGCTGCCGAACGTGACGGTCGAGCCCGAGACCGGCAACAACTTCGACGCCGGCGTGAAGTTCCGCGCCGGATCGTTCAGCGGCGGCGCCTACTACTTCTTCAACCAGTACCAGAACTTCATCGCGCAGGACCTGGTGGTCGCGAGCAACTCGTCCGGCCCGCTCGCGCAGGCGCGCAACTTCGGCAACGTTCGCATCACCGGCGTTGAGCTGTCAGGCGCGATGCCGATCACGATGCGTCCCGGAGTGCTGACGGTCATCGGCTCCGCGGCGCTGACCCACGGCACCATCATCGAGGGCACCGATCCGCTCGACAACTCGTCGCTTGCCGATACGCCGTTCGACAACATCACGCCGTCGAAGCTGATCGCCAACGCGCGCTTCACGCAGTCGCGCGGCCGGTGGTGGGTGGAATACGGCATCCGCGCGCAAGGGGAAGTGACGCGGGTGGCGGAGACGCTGCTCGACTCGCCGTTCCTGATCGCGCAGGACCTGCTGTCGCTCGATGGCTTCGCCATCCAGCGCGCCGGCGCGGGGATCAACCTGTCGAGCGGGCGCAACCGCGTCGGCCTGGCGATTGCCGTCGAGAACCTGACCGACAAGTACTACCGTGAACAGTTCCAGTTCGCGCCGTCACGCGGCCGGAGCTTCACGATCGGATTAAACATCGGAGCCTTCTAGTCGTGTCTCCGCAAGCGGTTCATTACGTTCCGATCGTCACGACGATCCTCGCCGTGTTCTTTTCGGCGGAGATCTATCGCCGCTATCGAGAGCATCCCGAGCGCCTGCATCTCTGGTGGTGGGCGTTCGGTATTGCCGTCTACGGCGTCGGCACGTTCACCGAAGCGGCGACCACGCTGATCGGGTGGAACGAGCCGACGTTCCGCGCCTGGTACATCTCGGGCGCGCTGCTGGGCGGCGCGCCCCTCGCGCAGGGCACGGTCTACCTGCTGCTGTCGCGCCGCACCGCGCATGCCTTGACGGCGCTGCTCGTCAGTTTTGTCGCCATCGCATCGGTGGCGGTGATCCTGTCGCCGATCGATTACTCACAGGTTGAAGCCCATCGCCTCACCGGCCGCGTCCTGGAATGGCAGTGGGTCAGGGCCTTCAGCCCGTTCGTGAACATGTACGCCGTCGTCTTCCTGATCGGCGGCGCCATCCTTTCCGCGCTTCGATACAGCGCCAATCCCGCCACCAGGCATCGCGTCGTCGCGAACGTGCTGATCGCGATCGGCGCGATCCTGCCCGGCATCGGTGGCACGGCCACGCGCATGGGCTACACCGAAGTGCTCTACGTGACGGAGCTTGCCGGCTTGCTTCTGACCTGGATCGGCTACCGGATGAGCGTCCGCCCGGTCGCGATTCCGGCTACGGCCTGACCGCATACCTGACGAACACACATCCGCCATCGAGCTGACGGCACTCCGTCAGCTCGAGCTTCACGCGATCGCCCGGATCGAGGAACGCCGGCGGACCGCCGCCGAGCAGCAGCGGATGAATGTTGAGGCCGATCTCGTCGACCACTCCGGCCTTCAGCAACGACGCCGCGAAGTTGCCGCCGCTCATCACCAGGATGTCCTTGCCGGGCGTGGCCTTCAGTTTCCTGACGAAGGCGCCCGCGTCGCTGGTGACGAGCTCGGCCTTTTTGTCGGGGATCGTCTTGAGCGTCCGGGAGAAGACGTAGCTCTTGACCGCCGAGACAGTCGGGTCGTCCGGGGCGGCGCCCGCATTTGCCTGGGCGAACTCCCACGTCTTGCGCCCCAGCAGCACCGTGTCCGTCTGCGCCCACGATTGCCGCATGATCGCCTCGACGTCCTTGCTGAAATGCAGCCAGTCAATCGCGCCGTCGCGGGCCGCGAAATACCCGTCGAGGCTGCACGCGCCGCCGTAAATCACCTTTCGCATACCGGCTCCCTTGATATACTAAACGTCAATTTAGAAACAGATATTAAACTGTCATTTAGAAACTGTCAACTCAACTGTCAACTCAACTGCCAACTCAACTGCCAACTGCCAACTGGTGAACTGCCAACTCTCATGTCCCCACGTCCCCAGAAGGTTACCGACGACGAGATTTACATGGCCGCCCAGCGCGCCATGTCGCGCCTCGGCCCGAACGAGCTGACCCTCGCTGACATCGCCGGCGAAGCCGGCGTCACCGCGGGACTGCTGGTGCAGCGGTTTGGCTCGAAGCGCGATCTGCTCCTGGCGCTGTCGAAGAGATTCTCCGGCGGCACCGGCGAGATGTTCACCGAGCTGCGACGCGGCCACCGCTCGCCGCTCGCGACGCTCAGGGCCTACTGCGACTGCATGGCGCACATGGCCGACACCCCGGCGGCGTTCGCGCGCAACTTCGCCTACCTGCAGAACGATCTGACCGATCCCGATTTTCGGAAGCACCTCGCCAGGCACGCCGCGGCGACGCGCGTTGAACTTCAGAAACTCATCAAGGAAGCGATCGACGCCAAAGAGCTGACGCCGGCCGCCAACGCCAAACAACTGGCGCGCACGATCGAAGCGGTCGTCGGCGGCTCGATGATGAGCTGGGCCTTTTATCAGGAAGGCAGTGCCGCAAAGTGGATGCGCCACGACCTTGACGCCGTTCTAAAGCCGTACATTCCGTAATGACGAGGTGCTTGCACTCCGAAGCCCCGCAGAAATGCAGCGGGGCGAAGGAGTGTCACGCTTTTTGCACTTGAGTTGTTCGTATGAGCGCTCGAGTGATCGGAGTCCTGATACTCGCCGGTGCGGTGGCTGCCGGCGCGGCAACGAAGTCCCTGTCGACGTCCGATCAGAAACCTGATCAAAAGTCGGCCGGAAAGGCCGCGGAGAAGTCTGAGGGCAAGAAACCGCTCAAGTCGAAGACCGTTTCCACCGAAGAACGCATCGACGCGCTCTCGCGGGCGGCCGTCTGGACCGCGCCGCCGCCGATTGCGCGCGCCCAGCTCGGCGCCCCTCCGAACCAGCCGAAGGAAATCACCTGCACATTCGAGATCACGCAGCTTGGCGGCACCGCGCCCAAGTTCGATTGCAAAAACGCCAACGGTGATCGCCTGCGCATCAAGTACGGCCGCACTCCCGAAGTGCCGTCGGAAGTCGCCTCGGCGAAACTGCTGCACACGCTCGGCTTCGGCGCCGATAACGTGATGCTCGTCGAAAAAGTGCGCTGCTACGGCTGCCCGGCCGAACCGTTCACGACCATGAAGGCGCTTGGCTTCGCGGGCGCGCAACAGCTCTACGAAAAAGTGATGGACCCGAAAGACTACAAGGACTTCGAGTGGGCCGCGGTCGAGCGCAAGCACTACGGCCGCGCCATCGAGACCGAGGAAGTTGAAGGCTGGGCGTTCTTCGAAGCCGATCTCATCGATGCGAAGAAAGGCGGCGCACCGCGTGCGCACGTCGATGCGCTTCGCCTACTGGCCGTGTTCCTGTCGCACTGGGACAACAAGAGCGAGAACCAGCGGCTGATGTGTCTCTCCGAGAAGGACTGGCCCGAAGGCGGCAAATGCTCGCGGCCGTTTGCGATGTTGCAGGACGTCGGCTCCGCCTGGGGACCGCGCAAGATGGATCTTCCCGAATGGGAGAAGGCGCCGCTCTGGTCAGATCGCGCCAGCTGCACGACGTCGATGGACCACCTGCCGTATCACGGCGCCACGTTCAGCCCGGTGAAGATCACCGACGCCGGCCGGACGCACCTGGGCGGCCTGCTGTCGCAGCTCTCGGATCAGCAGATTGAGGACATGTTCCGCGGCGCGCGTTTCGATCGGCCGACCGGGATGCTCGCCCTGCACTCGACGCCGATCAGCGAATGGGTGCGCGTCTTCAAGGCCAAGGTCAAGCAGGTTACTGACGGTCCGTCTTGTCCGCAGTAGGACGCCCCTCGACGGTGCTCGGGGCTGGCCTGAGCGCACTCGAAGGCCGCCGCAGCGATCCCGCGTCGACCGTCACGCCCGTGCGATTGATCGCCTGAAAGTAAAACCCCTCGTCGCTGATCTCCGCCAGCATGAAGTGATAATCCTGGTCGTAGCTGCGCGCGATCGCCGGTGACGGCGACGCATCGCCGGCGCGCAGCGAGCCGGCGCCGCCGGTGATGAAATACAGGATGCCGCGCTGCAGCTCGGCGCGCTCGTAAATGTGCTCGTGTCCCGAGAAGACGACCTCGACGCCGCCGTTGACGAACGCCGATTCGAGCGCGAGGCGAATGCCGCGAGCCGCGAGCCCATAACGTCCCGACGTATACAACGGATGATGCAGGAACGCGATCTTCCACTCCGCTCCTGATTCGGTCACTTCCTTCTCGAACCAGCGAATCTGTTCGAGCGACAGATACGTGCTGTCGAGCGCGAAGAAGCGCACGCGCGTATCCCAGCGCGTGATCGGATCGACCGGCGGCACGAACGTGTAGAAACGCTTGCCGCCCATGTTGAACGGCTTGTAGTAGATCTGGTTGGTGTCGTCGTGATTGCCGAGGGCCGCGTAAAACTTCACGCCGGCGTCGAGCAGCGGCTTGTAGGGCTCCTCGAACTTCAGCCGGTAGTCTTCATCCGTCGCCGGCCCTTCGTAGATGTTGTCGCCGGCCATCAGCACGAACTTGTAGTCGAAGCGCTGCCGATACGCCTCCATTTGCGCCGCGACCTGGTGCTGCTCCTTCGAGCCGCGGCCGCTGTCGCCAATGATCGCGAACTTGATCGATCGGTCGTGATTGGGCAGCGTGAGCTGTTCGCGCCCGATGTCCGTGAGCTTCGCCGCCTCCACGAGCGGCTGCCCGCTGGCTGGGCTGGCGCGCCCACTCGAGCTGCTGTTGCCGCAGCCGGCGAAGAGGAGGATTGGCAGGAGAATCAGGAATCGACGCATCGCGCGTTGAGCGGATGCACGATTTGCACCAACCCCCTGTGTAAGCTGGGGGTTAAACTGGGCACCGACACGCCCATGCGGATGAGCTAACGGGGTAAGTTTCAGGCGCATTGGTGGCACTGATATTGAAGTGAGTTACACCGCCATGACGAAGTCACTCTCGGCGTTGATTGCGCTCTCGACCTTGCTGACACTCGCGTGCAACAAGGCCGACAACTCTGAACCTCGCGCAGCGGTCGCCCCGGCCGCCCAGGCGCAACCAGCCCCCGCCGCGAGTTCGGACCCGGCCGCGGGCGTCACTGCCGGCGGCCAGGCGGTCAACGCGCAAGGCGCCGCCACGCTCGAATTCAAGAAGCGCATCGACGCGTACATCAAGATTCACAACGCCGCTGAGGGCAAGGTCCCGAATCTCAAGCGGACCGACGATCCGAAGGAGATCTCCGATCGCGAGCGTGCGCTCGCCGATGCGATCATGACGCTGCGCGCCGGCGCGCAACCCGGCGAGATTTTCGCGATCGAGTACCAGCCGTACTTCATCAAGATCGTCCAGGACGATTTCAAGGGTCGATCGGCCGCCGATCGCAAGGCGCTGATCAGTGAGCTGCCGAAGAACATCAAGGTCGACATTAACACCGTCTATCCGACGACGCTGCCGCTCGAGACGTTTCCGCCGGCGCTGTTGCGCAAGCTCCCGGATCTTCCACCCGAGCTCGAATACCGCATCGTCGCACGCAGCCTGATCCTGCGCGATGTCAAAGCCAACCTGATTGTCGACATACTGAGAGACGTCGTGCCGACCATCCCGAGCTAATGGAATCGACCATGAAAAGGCTACCCGTTCGCATCATCGCCATTTGCTGGGCCCTGCTCGCGCTCGCCGCGGCCGGCCAGGCCATTACCGGGCAGCAGCGCGCCCCGGCGACGGCCATGTCGGCCGCCAGCGAGGTGCAGGCGCCGATCGGCAAGGACTCGGTGAAGTTCCTCGTCATCGGCGACAGCGGCACCGGCGATCGCGCGCAGAACGAAACCGGCGCCCAGATGTGGAAGGCGCACTCCGTGTTTCCGTACGAGTTTGCGATCATGCTCGGCGACAACCTGTATGGGTCCGAGCGCCCGCAGGATTTCGTCGCCAAGTTCGAGCGTCCGTACAAGCCGCTGCTCGACGCCAACGTCTCGTTCTATGCCGCGCTCGGCAATCACGACGATCCGAACCAGCGCTTCTACAAGAACTTCGGCATGGGCGGCAAGCGCTTCTACACCTATCAGAAGAAGGACGCCCGCTTCTACGCCCTGGACAGCAATTACATGGACCAGGACCAGCAGAAATGGCTCGAAGAAGAGTTGAAGAACTCGAATTCGAAGTGGAAGATCGCCTACTTCCACCATCCGATCTATTCGTCGGGCGGCCGGCACGGATCGGAAGTCGATCTGCGATCGATCGTCGAGCCGCTGTTCATCAAGTACAACCTGAACGTGGTCTTCGCCGGTCACGAGCACTTCTACGAGCGGCTCAAGCCGCAGAAGGGCATCAATTACTTCACCGCCGGCGGCTCGGCCAAGCTGCGCGCCGGCGACATCGTCGGCTCCTCGGTGCTGACCGCCAAGGGCTTTGATACCGAGCAGAGCTTCATGCTCATCGAGATCGACGGCGACGTGATGCGCTTTCAGACCATCACGCGGCGCGGCAAGCGAGTGGACTCCGGCGAGATTCGCCGGATCCCGAATTCCTAAAGGACAGCCAGATGCAGCCAGGTGTCGATCTTCCGGGGGTCATGGACACGTTCTCGGAGGAACTATTTGCGTCCGCGATCCGTTTGCCGCTGGCGGCGCTGCTGGGGACCGTGCTCGCGCTGCGGCCGCGGCGCAACGGCACGCCCGAGCGTCAGCCCGCCGTCGTGCAGACGCAAATCATTCTCGCCGTCGTCGGCTCCCTGATCATGCTGGTGGTCGGCGCCAGCCTGGCGCGCGCCTTCGGCATCGTCGGCGCCGCCAACCTGATTCGCTATCGATCGAAGATCGACGATCCCAAGGACGCGGTCGTCATGCTGTGCGCCCTGTCGGTCGGCCTGGCGGCGGGCGTCGGCCTCTACGGCCTCTCGGTGATCGGCACGCTGTTCATCGTGTTCTGCCTGTGGATCATCGAGGGCTTCGAGCCGCAGACCCGGCTGTTCGAGCTCACCGTCAAGATGGGCGACAAGACCACCGATCTCAAGCCGAAGATCGAGGAAATCCTGCGCCGCTTCAAGGCGCGTTACGAGCTGCGCACCACCGCTGAAGACAACGTGGTCTACATGGTGACGACGCCGAAAGCGCTGAGGACCGATCGCGTGTCGAACGCCATCATGGAGCTGGTGCCCGACAACAAGGGCGCCGTCGAATGGAACGAGAAACCGAAAGACAAAGTCCCGAAGTGAAACTGATCGTCCAGCCCGAGGCCGGCGCCGTGCCGGTCGTCCAGGCGATCAAGGCCGCGAAAGAGAAGGCCGCCGCTTAGACGCCGATCCCCGGGGTCGTCTCGTGGATGATCTTGCCGGTGTGGGTCGCGTTCGCGATGAAGTGCTTCCAGGTCGTCGCCGACTTATCGTTTTGCTTCTCGAGGATGCCGCCGCACCACATCGATCCCTGAGCCGGCATCGCGACCCACACGCGCTTCACCTTCGTCGCCACGCCGAACGACGGCACCTTCAACATGAAGTAAGGCGGCAGCGACGACGGAGCTGAGCCGGTGATCTCGAGGCGCACGCCTTCCTGGCTCACGTCAACGACCTTCGACACGATGCCGTCGACTGTCGACATCAGCTTCGGGACGATCATGCGTGGCGAGCGGCGCGCCGGCCGGCCTTCGGCCAGCCCCAGCGCGACCGACAGCAGCAACGTGTCGCGCGTCGCTGGGCGAGGTAGCCACGTCGCGTCACGCGGCACGTCTTCGATCTTCTCGTTCGGAAGCCCCACGAGGATCACCGGGCGATTCGGGCCCAGCACCTTCACGAGTTGGGCGAGGGTGTCTTTCTTGACCAGCGACACGTCGGCGATCAGCGCCTCAATCGGACGCGTCGTCAAATCACGCGCGATGGTTTCGAGCGTGATCATCGGCACGGGCTCGTAGCCTGCGTGTGTCAGCCATTCGAGAAACGCAGCGCGTTCACCGGGGATGGGGCACGCGACGCCGACCTTGACCGTGTTTGAGGATGCCATCGCCGGCCTATTGAGCAAGGCGACTGCCACGCGAAAACCCCTGATCTTTCGAGGAACTGCCTGAAAATTTACGGAA
>Ga0157380_10002007_pt1 | contig 13567 bp, 12 predicted proteins | sample S35metaG_FD_119757 | JGI IMG/M metagenome (GOLD analysis project Ga0157380, IMG submission 119757) | Switchgrass rhizosphere microbial communities from Kellogg Biological Station, Michigan, USA - S3-5 metaG | ecosystem: Host-associated > Plants > Roots > Rhizosphere > Soil | place: USA...
CCGTGGGTGCGCTGAAATTCCCTGACGAGCCGGCTGCTGGTCTGGCCGAAGATACCGTCCGCTTTGACATCCGCCCCGGCATCTGAAAGCGCCAGTTGTACGAGCCGGACATCGAGACCGCGAAGCAATGGAGTCTGCAACGCCAGCGGACGACTCCCAGCTTGCGGACCGTCATAGCAACCAGCTGGCATGGCGTGCAGCGAAGCTTCGGAGATCTCCATGTTGCGCACGACCAAGGGCAGCTCCAGTCCCCAGTATCCCTGGTCGATCAGCCGTTGGAACGCTTCCTTGCGATAGACCGTCTTACGCAGATCCGCCCGGGAATGATTGGCAAGCCAGTCGAACCGCGCCTGGACGTAAGCGGCGATCCAGGACTTCTCGCCCGCCTTCCTGATGTCGCCAATCTGCTTGTGCGTCCGATCGCGAATCGTATTGAAGGAGCCGTGCACCGTGCCGTCGTACACCACCGCGGCGCCCAATGCCGTAACGATCCCCAATCGGGCCGCGGCACGGATGGCAGGCGCCCAATAGACCGCATCGAAAAAGACATCCTGGGTATCGCGCATCACCGGGTCGTCGGCGGTGGCGCGTAGGATATTGTGAAGTTGATTGTCTACGTCGAGACGCAGATCCTTGGCTAGGAAGCGATTCATGAATGGCAGCAGGTGCTTTGCGAAGCGTGCGCCGCTATTGGCGCAATAGCGATGCAGCAGGTCCGCCAGGTTTCCCGAAGCCAGCGTCGTCTGCGAGCGTCCGAAGGTGAGATGCCCGGTGTCCCCGCGAATCACCGTGACATTGCCGTATTCGCCCCGGACGGAGCCGGTTTCGAAAATGTTGAGAATGGCCTGCGCGGTGGCTTTCTGGCTCGAAGTCAGCATGCGTGAGTATCCGTTCTCGCGTGGCCGCGGATGTGCGACAAGGATTACATGGAGTTCTTCACCTCTGCCAGTCTTCGTGGATGCGGGGAGAACACCGCTGTGGCGTTCTCCCCGTGAGCATGCTCGGACCTCAATCGCAGACTAAGCAGCCACCGGCTGGCTGTGAGCCTGGCGACGGCGCGACATCGGGCGGGACGAGTCGCCGCCTTCCATTTCGCTCATCAGCTCTGCCTTGCGCTGCGCCAGCTGCTCGCCCAAGGCCTTGAGATCCATGTCGCTGTCCTTCGCTTCGGCGAACATGCCGCCGCGCTGTTCTTCTTCCTTGACGTGATGCTTGATCATTTCCGAGAGCACCTTCACCTTGGCGTCGTAGTAGTCGTCCTCGGGTGAGCTGGCCTCGATCTGGGCGATCAGCTTCTTCGCACCGTCGTGCTCGACGATGGCCTCGTGGTGCATGTCTTCGTCCCGCACCTGCTGCAGGAACGCGGGATAGAAGATCTCTTCCTCGATCTGCGTATGAACCTTCAGCGCGGTACAGATCTGGGAAGCGAGCTTTTGCTTGCGATCGGGCGTGCGCGCCTTCTCGAACGAGTCGAACCATTCCTCCACCTGGCGGTGGTCCTGCTTGAGCAGGGTGACTGCGTCCGGGCTACGGGTTGCCGAACGCGCCTTCGATGTGGGTTTGCGTGCTGCCATTGACGGAATCTCCATGAACGTTGCGTGATTAGTCGCGGGTTAAATCCGCTGCTAGGAAGCACGGTTCCGCGAATACCGGAAGAACGACGAGATTTCGATGAAATGATTTCGGGAGTCTGCCGCCGGCCCTCCGGACTGCCAGGAAGGTCGGTAAATCAAGGGATCGGCACGGGCTGCAAACATGTCAACCCAATGGGCGTCGGGCCTGCGCCGGCGCCGCTTTTTTTTTGCGGACCTGTTTTTCTCGCTCGACTTGGTCAGGTGCTGGCTGCAGAAGAATCCAGCCCGGCGCCTTGCAAACCTGCCACGCATTTCCCTGCTGATCCTGGTATCCGAAGCGTCCTATCACGGCGGAGATTCTGCGCTGGCTCGATGGACGAACGCTGGAGCAGTTTGCGACACTGCCGGGCACCGCCTACTACCGTCACGACGCCTCATGAAATCATCGCTCACCTTCGCCGTCGTGGCTTGCGCCGCAGTTGCTCCGCAAGTTCACGCCGAATTCGGTCCTGGCGAACAGCGCTTCCGCGATCTCTACAGGGAACTCGTCGAAACCAACACGACGTTGTCCGCGGGAAGTTGTACGTTGGCGGCCGAACGCATGGCGGCACGCCTCAAAGCCGCGGGATTGCCGGAATCGGCCCTGCATCTGTATGCAGCGCCGGGCCACCCCAAGGAAGGCGGACTGGTGGCGATCTTTCCCAGCCGCGAACCGAAGAGTAAAGCCATCCTGCTGCTGGCTCATATCGATGTCGTCGAAGCGAAGCGAGAAGATTGGACGCGCGATCCATTCAAGCTGGTCGAGGAGAAAGGCAACTTCTATGCACGCGGTGCGGTGGACGACAAGGCCGAAGCCGCCATGTTCGTCGACACGCTGGTGCGGCTCAGCGAAGAAAAGTCCCTCCCACGCCGCCCGATCAAGCTCGCACTGACCTGCGGCGAAGAGACCGGTGGAGCATTCAACGGCGCCGAGTGGCTGTCCAAAAACCAACGCGAGTTGATCGACGCCGAGTTCGCCCTCAACGAAGGCGCGGCTGGCGAACTCGATACCCAGGGCAAGCGCGTGTTGATGCAGATCCAGGCGGGCGAGAAAACGGCGCAGAACTTCCGGCTGGAGGTCACCAATCGCGGCGGTCATAGCTCCCGGCCTGTCAAGGACAACGCGATCTATCACCTGGCCGGAGCGTTGACACGAATTTCGAACTACGATTTCGCTCCGCAATTCAGCGACGGCAATCGCGCCTACTTCAGGGGCATGGCCAAGATCCAGGCCGCAGCGGGCCAGAAAGAAATCGCCGATGCGATGAACGCCCTGGTACGCAATCCGAACGACGCGCAGGCCATCGCCTTCGTATCATCCAAGGATCCGAGCTGGAACTCGATGTTGCGGACCACTTGTGTGGCGACCATGCTCGACGGGGGTCACGCCACCAATGCCCTGCCGCAACGTGCGGGGGCCAACGTCAACTGTCGCATCTTCCCGGGCGTCGACCAGGAGTCGGTCCGCAGTCAACTGGAAACGATCGCTGCCGACCCCGCCGTCAAAGTCACCACCTTGGAGATTCGCGGTCCGAGTTCACCGCCACCGCCGCTGACGCCCGCGATCATGGGTCCGCTGGAAAAACTCACACAGAAATTCTGGCCCGGCGTTCCAGTCGTTCCGATGATGCAGCCGGGTGCCACCGACGGCCAATTCCTCAACGCCATCGGCATTCCCACCTACGGCATCGAAGGCGTCTTCGTGGGACCGGACCTCGGCAACATTCACGGCCTGAACGAATACATCGGCGTGGATTCGCTGCTCCAGGGCCGGGAGTTCATGTATCAACTGGTGAAGGCGTACGCGGAGCAGCGCTAGAAGTCGCAAGCGCTGCCATCGGCAATCAGCGTAGCAGCTGCAACACCATCTGCGGAACCGAGTTGGCTTGCGCCACCATCGCGGTGCCTGCCTGTTGCAGGATCTGCCCCCGGGTGAGGTTCGCCGTTTCGGTGGCGTAGTCCGTATCCAGGATGCGCGATCTGCTCGCTGTCAGGGATTCTGTGGTGGTCGAGAGATTGGCAATCACGGAGTCCAGGCGATTGAGCTGCGCCCCGAGATCTGCTCGTCGTGCATTTATATAATCCAGGGCGCGATCCATCTTCGAGATCACCTGGTTCGCATTCTTGGTGACATCGGCGTCCATGAGATCGAGCGCCTTGCCGCCCAGGGCGAAGGTGCTGGTGTCGAGGACCTGCCCGACATCCGCTCCGATCTGCAGTGACTTCGCCGCTGTCTTGAAATTACCGGCTACGACCTTCTCCCAGGTTTCAGCGAAGCCGGCGAGTTGATCTTCGCCGCTGCGAACTGCCACGTCCTGCACGACCGAAGCAGCGGTCCGCACCGGACCTCCGCTTGCGTTGGCGCCGCCGATGGCGCCGGTGTCGGCATCGGTGAGGCTGCCCGAACTCAACAGCGATCCGATGAAGGCCGAGCCGTCGGCCAGGAATTTGGTTTTCAGATCGGCGGCGCCGGTGAAAGCGCCACTGGATGCATTCGCCAGCGCCTGGTCGAGCGTCCTAGTCGTATCCGCGGCAAGGTACGTCGTGATGTCCTTGATGCCCGAGCCACCTGCTGCTTTGATCTGTTGATCCAGGTAACGCATGCCGGCATAGGCCGCGGAGTAAGCAGCGCTGCTGCCATCCCAAGTCGTGCCCCAGTCGTTGACCTTGGACATGACGTTTGCGATGCCGCTGCCCGAGCCACCGCCGATATCTCCGTAGAGCCTCTCATCCGCGCCGTGCATGAATTCGGCGGTGCCTTCCATGAAGAACACCTGGTTGTTGGCGAACATGGAGCCCACGTTCATGGTGGCGTCCATCACCGCATGGGTCATTTCGTGCGTCAGGATGCGGTCGTTGTAGAAAGGCGCATTGCCGCCGTTGGGCATGTTCGGCGGCGTGAAATCCTTCATGTCGATCTGCAGCGTAATGTTGGTTGCCGTGCCGCTGCCGCCTACGTTGCAGGAGACGAGCGCCAGGGTGCCGCCCGCACCGTCAGTGAAACTGGTCAGCTTGATGTTGATCGAATTGCCTTTCGCTTCGATACCGTAGTACTGCTTGATGAGATCCTCGGCGGAGGACAGCCAGCCTGACTTCAAGCCATCCACGACGGCGAGCTGATCCGCATCGCCCAGCACGCTGGTATCGCTCTGGCCGAAGAGCGCCTGCCCGTTGAAAGTCGTCGTCTTCGCGACGCGGTCGACTTCCTGGGTGAGCTGCGAAATTTCCTGCTGCAGCGCTGCTCGATCCGCATCGCTGTTCGTGGCGTTCGCCGCCTGCACCGCCAGTTCGCGAATGCGCTGTAAATTATCGCTGACCTTGCTCAACGCGCCATCGGCCGTCTGCAGCATCGAAATGCCGTCGTTGGCGTTGCGCACAGCCTGGTTGGTACCGCGAATCTGCGTAGTAAAGCGATCGGAAATGGCGAGACCGGCCGCGTCGTCCGCTGCGCTGTTGACACGCACCCCCGACGACAACCGCTGCAACGACCTGCCCAGCGTACTCTGGGAGGCGTTCAGGTTGCGCTGCGCGTTCAGGGACGCAACGTTGGTGTTGATGGTCAGTGCCATTGTGCCAAGTCAGCAACTGCGGGAGTGAGGCGAAGTCTCTCGATCGCTCTGGGTCTTGGTCTTCTATCGGCCCAGGTTGCCGGGACTTGACTTACTTCAGCTGCCGAGTGAGACGTGCGTCGCAGTTACCGCGGGTCGGCGGTCGAGCACTCAACAATCTCGTTGGCTGACGCGAGCGTCTACGCGCGCTGCATCCTTCGTGAAGATGCCCGTGACGAGCATCTTGTAGTCGACGTCGTTCATGATCTCGACCCGGTTACGTCCACGAATCTTTGCTTCGTAGAGCGCCTGGTCCGCAAGCTGCAGTGCTCCGCGTGGATTGCGTCCACGGGTTGGCTCGACGACGGCGACACCGGCGCTGATCGTCACTTTTCCCATCGGCGAACCGCGGTGCTCGATGGCGAGCTCCTCTATCGCATGTCGCATGCGATTTGCCGTCGCCTTGGCTCCTTCCAGGTCGACATCGCAGAAGACTGCGACGAATTCTTCACCGCCATAGCGGGCCAGCAGATCGAGCGGCTGCCGGATGAACATCTGCAAGGTCCGCGCCACGAGCCTCAGGGCCTGGTCGCCGGCCTGGTGGCCGTAGGTATCGTTGTATGCTTTGAAGTGATCGATATCGATCAGCAGGAGCGCGACGGTGCTCGAACGGTCGACCGCCTGAGGCCACAGGAGAGCCAGGTGTTCGTCGAAGATCCGGCGATTCTTCGTGCCGGTCAGCGAATCGTTCTGCGCCAGTTCCACCGTGATCCGGGTTTCGAGAAAGGCTGTTCGCGACCGCTTCTCGATGTTGTGCGCGGCAGTGGCACAGACGCCCAAGCCCATCGACAGCAACACGCAGGCACGCAGGGTGGCGGGCTGAGGTAGGCCGATGAAGAAGGCGTAACTCATGAACGCACCCGCCGTCATCACGCCCGCAATCAAGGCGACGCGGAATCGAAGCCCGAGGAAAAAGAACGGCCCGATCAACAACAGCGGCAGGGCCATGAGCAGGTCCATCTCCCCGCCGGCCGCTGAATGCGCGATCTGCGCCGCGATGATCGCATTCCGGATGGGAACGATGACTGCTGCGCAATACAGGAACCAGCGCTCGAAGGCCGATGAGCACACGATGACCGTCAGCAGCAGCGAGCTCGAAAAAACCAGTCCGAAGTCGAACGGGAGCCGGATGCCCCAGGAGCCGCCGAGTAGTTGCTCCAGGCCACGCAGGCCGATCAACAAGGTTGCAAACAGGCAAGCCACGCCGATGAGGAGACGGTTCTTGATCAGCTTCGCTCGCACGTATTCCGCTTCGAGCGTCGGTGGGAAGCGCAGCGTGCTGCAGCCGCGCTGTAATTCCGCCACGTACGGGGAATCTACGGAGTTGCTTTGATTCAGTGTGTTCACCATGACCATGCGTCACGATAGACCGTGCGCCAGCGGACCGATGTGACCTTGTTGGGAAACTGCGCTACGGCTCACGCCAGGGTCGGCTGGAAAACCGTGTCCGGCGTGTCGTTTCTCTTCTTTTTTTGGGGAGCGGAGCGACGACTATCCAGCCAGGCTTTCGAACGCCCGCGATATCGCCATCCAGGTCGAGGTCGCGGCGAACGGAACGGTGAGCACTTGCTGGGCAAGCACGGCGGCGCCGCCGTAAAGATAAACCGGGTGAGGCCGGCCGAACTTGCGCCAATCGCGGACGATGGCGACGACGATGAAAAGATCCGCAACCAATGCGGGCGGGATGGATACGAATGGCGGCGGCGGGCCGGCGGCAGCGCCCGGCGGAGCGAGAAACGTCAGGAACACCCTCGCGATGGCAGGCGTCATCATCGCCGCCATCACCAGCACCATCAGCCGTTTGTGCACCTCGGGGCGCTTGATGTTGACGATGGCCAGCGTAAACAGGCCGACCAGCATCGGCCATCCACATAGCGTCACAGCCGAGAAGCGCCGAGCCGCATCGCCCATGCCGAGCGCATCGTTGTGCTTGAGCACCGCCATCTGGCCCACGAGAATCGCGCACGCGATGACGGTGAACAGCGAAATGCCTGCCAGGCCCCAGGACCGGTGGTTCATGGTGCGTCCGGTTGCGACCAAGGCAGTCTGAAAGAAATAGAACAGCGTCCACGCAAACATCAGCATGCCGTGCACGTGAATGATCGGTGGAGCCCGAAAGGTGCCCGCCACCACCGGCATCCAGTACGTCGGCACGAAGCCACCAAAGGCGACCAGGATGAACGCTGCGGCCATCCACACGTAGAAGTATCGGCCCGCGGCGCTTTCTTCGAAGGCCAGCGTGGCGGTGGCGCTCATGTTTCTTATCTCTCGATCTGGATGCTGCGGAGTATGCCAGCGCAACCGGCAGAATGCTTCCCCATCCCACCTTCCACCCCGTTTCGCCAGCCGTATAGCTTAAGATTCCCGCGTGGCCACTGTGCGCAAGAAAACGACGAAGCCTCGTAAGGCGGCATCCCCTGGGCGTTCATCCGCTCCCGGCGGCGCTGCGTACGCTCGCTACCTGAAGATCGCGCTGAAGCTGCCCGGCACGGAAGAGTCCACCTCTTACGGCACGCCCTCGGTCAAAGTGAAAGGCAAGATCCTGTCGCGATTGCGCACGGAAGCCGAAGGCGGGCTCGCCCTGGTGTGCGATCTCGTCGATCGGGAAATGCTGTTGCAGACGGAGCCGGAGGTGTTCTATCTCACCGACCACTACCGCAACTATCCAATGATCCTGGTTCATCTCGACAAGATCCGCTCCGATGCATTGCCGAACCTGGTCGAGCGCGCATGGCGCATGCGAGCGCCGGCGAAATTGGTGAAGGAATACGATCAGGCGAAGTAGTTCTCGCCTCTCCAGTCAGGACCTCACTCGAACAGGCGCTGTGGATGCGCATACACGACGTGCTGGTTCGTTCTCGCAAAACCCACCAGCGTCAGGTTGTTTTCCGTGGCCAACCGAACCGCAAAGGCGGTCGGCGCCGAGACGGCAACCAGGCAGGTCGCCCCGACGACAGCCGCTTTCTGGACCATTTCGAAGCTGGCCCGGCTCGTCACCAACAGATAACCCGAAGTGAAATCCTTGTTAGCGCGGGCGACTGCGCCGATGACTTTGTCGAGCGCGTTGTGGCGGCCAACATCCTCACGCACGATCAGTATTCCCTCACCGGGCTGCACCCAGGCGGCGGCGTGGACACTGCCGGTCTGGAGATTGATCTGCTGCAAGTCGTGCAAGCGTTCGATGGCCAGGTGCATTTCTCGAACGGAGACGCGCACGCCCGCCTCGACCGGCCGCAAGACGCGAATGGCATCCTCGATTTTCTCGGCGCCGCACAAGCCGCAGCCGGTGCGCCCGGTCAGGTTTCTTTGCCGCCTCAACAGCTCGGAGAAGCGAGCGGCAGGGATGGCGATGCGGACTTCCTGAGAACCGTCCGCACGCGGTTCCGCTGCGACCGATCCGATCTCCGAGGCCTCCGCCACCTGTTCGCTGAGCGTGAATCCATACGCCAGGTCGACCAGGTCAGCTGGCGTCGCCAGCATGACTACATGAGGAACCCCCTGATAGACCAGGGCCACCGGAACTTCTTCGGCGACCTGGTCGATCACCTGCTCCGCCACACCGTTCCGCCATCGCTGCACGGCGATTTCATGCGTTACGGAAGTGGGAGCAGTCGGCAGCGTCATTGAGCACTCTTCATACGAACCTGTAGCGAGCTTACCGCATCGTGAGTTGTGGGACGTGCCCCGTGGACATACCATCCCCGCATGAAGCCAGTCGACAAGACGTTACGCCCCTACACCGGCGCTGCCGGTGGCTGGGACGCGCTTGCAGCAACAGGACGCATCGTTCGCGAGCAGGGAGCACCGGCGACCAGCACCCAGGCCCTGCTCAAAGCCAATCAGCCGGACGGCTTCGATTGCCCCGGCTGCGCGTGGCCCGATCCCAAGCACACCTCCTCGTTCGAATTCTGCGAGAACGGTGCGAAGGCCGTCGCCTGGGAGACGACATCGCGAACCGTCGATGCGGATTTCTTCGCTCGTTACAGTGTGACGGAATTGCTGACGCAGACCGATCACTGGCTCGAATCGCAAGGACGCCTGGCTTGTCCGTTGCGCTACGACCCAATCACGGATCATTACGCACCGATCGATTGGCAGGCAGCCTTCGACATCATCGGGTCGCATCTGCGTGCGTTGTCCGGTCCGGAACGCGCCGCATTCTATACGTCGGGCCGTACCAGCAATGAAGCGGCATTCCTGTATCAGCTGCTCGCACGTGAGTACGGCACCAACAATCTTCCCGATTGCTCGAATCTTTGCCATGAGGCGACCAGCGTCGGACTGCCCCTTTCCATCGGTGTCGGCAAAGGTACCGTGCAGCTGGCGGATTTCGAAGTCACCGACCTGATCCTGAGCTTCGGCCACAACCCGGGCACCAATCATCCGCGCATGCTGACCACGTTACGTGAAGCAGCCAAGCGTGGCGTGCCCATCGTCGTTTTCAATCCGCTTCGCGAGCGCGGGCTGGAGAGATTCCGTTCGCCGCAGCATGCGATGGAAATGCTGAGCGGTGGCAGCACGGAACTGGCCACGCACTATTTGCAACCGCGCATCGGCAGCGATTCCTATGTGTTGCAGGGCCTGATGAAGTGCGTGCTGGAGATCGGGTCGATCGATCGAGAATTCATCGCTGCGCACACCGACGGCTTCGAGGCGCTCGTAGCGCAACTCAACGCAGTCGATTGGGACACCATCCTCACGAAGTCAGGCTTGACACGAGCCGAGTACGACACCGTCGCGCAGCTCTATTCGCGTGCCGATGCCACCATCGTTGCCTATGGCATGGGCATCACCCAGCATCTGCACGGCACGCAGAACGTCCAACAGATCGCCAACTTTCTCTTGCTCAAGGGGAACATAGGCAAGGCCGGCGCGGGCATCTGTCCCATCAGAGGTCATAGCAACGTGCAAGGCGACCGCACGATGGGTGTCAGTGAGCGCCCGACAGACGCGTTGCTCGATCGCATCCAGCAAGTGTTCGGATTCGCACCGCCGCGCGAGGACGGCTGTTCGGTGGTCGAATGTATCGACCTGATGCGCCGAGGCGAGATTCGCGTGCTGATTTCAATGGGCGGCAATATTGCAGTCGCCGCACCCGATCCGCAGCAGACACATGCAGCGATGTCCAATCTCGCGTTGACCGTTGGCGTTCACACCAAGCTCAATCGCAGTCATCTGCTGCACAAGGGCGATGCGTTGATCTTTCCTGCGTTGGCCAGGTCGGACCTGGATGTGCAGGCGAGCGGTATCCAGAGCGTGTCGGTCGAAGATTCGATGTCGATGGTGCATGCCTCCAGCGGCTTCAAGCCGCCGCCCTCGGCGCTGGTCAAATCCGAACCTGCGATCGTCGCTGGCATAGCCGCGGCGACTTTGCCTGAGAGCCGGATTCCTTGGTTGGAATTGGCGGGCAACTACGGAAAAATTCGCGACCTGGTCGCGCAGGTGATCCCGGGATTCGACAGCTTCAACGAACGGTTGCGCACAGCCGGCGGATTTCATCTGGAAAACGCCGCTGCACAACGTCGATGGCTGACGCCAACCCAGCGTGCACAGTTCCAGCTTGCATCCGTGCGCCCCGTGGCGAACCCAGCCGACTTTCCGCTGATGCTCACGACGGTGAGGTCGCACGACCAATACAACACCACGATCTATGGAATGAACGATCGCTATCGCGGCGTTCATGGCCGGCGCGACGTAGTGTTCATGAACCCGAAAGACATGCAGGAGCGCGGGCTGGAAACTGGCGACGCGATTCGAGTGATCGGCATGTACCGCTCGCTGCACGATTTCGTCGCTGTCGCGTATTCGATTGCACCTGGTTCATGTGCAGCATACTTCCCGGAAGCGAATGGCCTCGTCGCACTCGACTCGTTCGACAAGCAAAGCTTCACGCCGGCGTACAAATCGATGCCGGTGCAGATCGAGGCGGCGGCGGAGCATTCGCGCCGTCAGGCACCAGCAGTGTGAATGGCCACACGTAAGCCCGCGGTACCACGGTCAATCCGACGAGCGATCCCCCTCGAATCCGTATCGTCGTGGCCGGTGAAGGCGCCAGGAGTCTGCTCCATCGATCGACTGCCGGTTCCGTGGCCCCGCTTGCGAGGTGTGAGCCATTCCCTGCGCATGCATGCAAGCACCCACCCGTTACAACAGGTCGACACTCGCCTTTACCCAGGCAAAGGACTGCATGGCCGCTCCCGCCGGAAATCGTTCGACGTCGTCGCGCCTTTCGCAGGTGAGCGATGAGTGACGAGCTGCGGACGCTGGTGATCGCGCTGGGCCTGGCCGCTGCATCGATCTTTGCGATCGCGACGCTGACCCTCGGCATTAAAGCGGCGATGCGTGGATGCATCCATGCAGGGTTGCGCGTGCCGATGACGCTGAAGAAACGGCTCATGCTCTTCTTCGCGTGGACGCACAAGGGCAAGCTGTTCGTAGAAACCCCGAACGTCAGCATCGCGATTCCGTTCCAGGAGATCGCGGAGGTCCAGTATCACTCTCACGAAGAGATCGGCTTCCTTGCCTGGTACGAATTCGTCTACGGCGAGGGGCGCAGCATTGTCGTCGATGCCTGTACGCGCGGGATCCTGAACGACGTGATTCCAGCGTTGGAAAACGCGCTCCCCGGGTTCAGCGGCACTTCCATAAAGGAGTGCGTGGAGAACGGGGATGCCGAGGACAAGTGCGTCATCTGGAAGGCGCGATAGCAGGCGGGCCCCATCCATATCGCGCGCTCCCGACTGCCATAGTTCGCCCTGACTGCTCCACCGAATCACCCGGAACCGAGCCCATCCTCTCTGCGGTTACATCACAGGGAGAACGACAATGGCATTGGGATTCATACGATCCGGATCGGTGACGGTCAAAGCGATCGCGGTCGGTTTCATCATTTTGAGTCTGATCGTTCCGTTGCAGATGCTGCAGAGCCTGGTCACCGAGCGCTCCTCGCTCAGGGACCAGGCTTACCAGCGCGTTGCAGATGGCTCTTCGGAGCACTCGCCGCCGTCATGATCGCGACCCGCCGGATCAACTGGTATCGCGACGAGTCGGAGGCGGCAGTTTGAATCGGGCGAACGCGATCCGATCGGATCGCGTCAGCTACCTTATCGCAGCGGGCGTCGTCATCGATCCGCCCAAGGAGGCTCACGAAACTGCAATGATCTTCCCGCAGCATCGGTCACAGCGGCGAATTTACAGTCCCTACGTCGGGTACTTGCTTTCACCCCCGTCATACAGATTGCACCAATGTCCAGTGGCGCTCCCCATCAACTTTGTGCGAAAGATCCTCCCTCGCCCAACTCCTGAGGACCGAACCATGCTCTACATTGCCCTGATCGCGATCGGGATTGCCGTTGCCAGCCTGTGCTATTCGATCGAAGTGCTCGATCGCGAAGGGCCCGACCTGCTGAAGGACTGACTTCGCTGCAGCGTGAGCACTCACTGATCCGCAGTGAACAGCACCCACCTTCCCGCCTTCGCGGCCCTCGTGTACATGTCCCTCACCTCCTGAAACCAGTCCCAGGTGTAGGCGAAGTCTTCCTCCGACAGGTCCACCTCGTACCTCTTTGGGTTGATCGCGAAGTAGCGGCGACGGAACCCTGCTTCGTCGAGGCATGACAGTGCCGCTGCGACATCTCGAACCTGTGCAGGATTTTTCAGGCTCATGATGTAGTCGCTTCCCGTGTACATACATACGCTCCCCAGCCAGGACGGCGTGATTCAAGGGGTATGAACCGCCTTGCCAACTGAGCTCTCCGTCGCTCAGCGCACGGTGCATCCCATCCCACGACTTGTCGCTTTCGGCTTGAACTCGGGCGCTCCTTCGAAATAGATTTTATCGATCGAATCGATCAGGAAGCGCAGACGATCCTGCTCCTGGGGAATAGACCGCAACCGCTACGCCTCGTCTTCCGTGATCGCGTAGTGCACACCCAGGCAGGACATGGATCGGGTACTCCTTTTGTTTGCGGTGCCAAGCAACGAACCATACGCTGCGCGAAGCATGTCATGGATCGATTGCCGGCCGTTGGAGCCTCATCAAGGTTCCGACACGATAATTTTTGCCGCCGGGTGTCGGATCGGTCGGTGCCGCGCCGTCCTTGGCACAACCACCACGGGAGCACACTGACATGAGGAAGGTAGTCGCCGCCGCGTTCGTGAGTTTGGACGGTGTCATGCAAGCGCCGGGCGGGCCGCCCGAAGATCCCACGGGCGGATTCACCCATGGCGGGTGGACCGTCAAGTATTGGGACGAGCCGATGGGGCAGTTCATGGGCGGGATGTTTGCAAAGCCCTTCGACCTGCTGCTCGGCCGCAAGACCTACGAGATCTTCGCCGCTCACTGGC
>Ga0157380_10002008_pt1 | contig 13563 bp, 9 predicted proteins | sample S35metaG_FD_119757 | JGI IMG/M metagenome (GOLD analysis project Ga0157380, IMG submission 119757) | Switchgrass rhizosphere microbial communities from Kellogg Biological Station, Michigan, USA - S3-5 metaG | ecosystem: Host-associated > Plants > Roots > Rhizosphere > Soil | place: USA: Michigan...
CGATCTCCTTGCGGGCATTGCGGGAATAGTCAAGAATTTCTTTCAATGTGTTATCGAGTTTTTGAATGCTGTGCTCCATCATTTCAAAATACTGATTCATTTCATCCTTCGTGTCATTCATCTTGGCCAGGTTCAACAGGCCAAGCACAGACATAAGTGGCGCGCGTAAATTATGTGAGACACTGTACACGAAGCTGTCCAGTTCGCGATTAATTTTTACAAGTTCATCGTTTTGCTCGCGAATTGCCTTGTCGGATTGTTTTCGTTCCTTTTCTAAATGTTTTTGCTTTAACGAATTGACAATGGCGTTGGGGAGGCGGATAAGGTTCGACTTCAACACGTAATCATCTGCGCCCTGCTTTAGGGAAGTAACTGCAAATTCTTCTGAAACGGAGCCTGTAACCAGGATAAAGGGGATTGAAACCCCTAGACGTCTGCAAAGTTTCAAGGCTTCAAAGGAATTAAATTGTGGCAGGCTGTGATCGGAGAGAATTACGTCGGCTTTGTAGTTTCTTAAAGCCTCTAGAAATTCAGCCCTGCTGTCAACGCGCATCATTTCGAATTTTAAACCTCCTTTGCGCAGCTCTCTTTCGATAAGGCCTACATCATCTTGAATATCTTCCAATATTAGAATTTTCAGTGGCTCTATCATGATTACGAATTTAATCGATCCTTTTCAGAATTGTTAGCGGGAGGGTTGATTAAGAAGTAACCAAAAAAGTCCTAACTGAGCAACTGCCTCTACAAATTTTTCAAATTCAACAGGTTTGACAACGTAAGCGTTAACACCGAGTTTATAGGATTCTATGATGTCGCGTTCCTCCTTCGAGGATGTAAGCATTACAACGGGTATCAGCTTCCTTTGCTCGTCGGTTTTTATTTTTCTTAACACTTCTATTCCGTCTACTTTGGGCATTTTCAAATCCAATAAAATAAGCCTTGGAACATTGTTACTTCCCTCGGCGAATAAGAAATCAAGTGCTGCTTCTCCATCTTGTAGGTGGACAAGATTGTTCGCCAGATTGTGCTTTTTTAGCACTCTGATCGTCAACTCAGCATCCTCGTTGTTATCTTCTATTAAAAGGACTTCGACGGGTATATTGTTTACCATTAATGTGGAATTTGTGAAGGGATAAAGAAGAAAAATGTAGCGCCTTCGTTTAAATGAGCCTCGGCCCAAATCTTTCCGCCATGACGTGATACAATTCGATGAACCAAGGCAAGGCCCACCCCTGTTCCATCAAATTCTTCGATTTTATGTAACCGTTGAAATACGCCAAACAATTTATCGGAATACTTCATGTCAAAGCCGACACCATTATCCTGTATGTAATACACGATATGGTGGTCTTCGTTTTTGCAACCTATTTCAATCCGTGAAACTTGCTGTTTTCGTGAATATTTTAGCGCGTTGGAAATTAAATTTATCCACACCTGTCTCATCATGCTGAGATCGCCCTGAACTTCCTTCAAGGGCTTTATTGTAAATTCTATTTTCCGATTTACTTCCTGTGAAACTAATTCCTGGCGCACGTGGCCCACCAGCGCGTTCATATCAACGATGGTTCTGTCAAGTTCTTTTCTGCCCATGCGCGAAAAATCCAGAAGGTCATCGATAAGATGGCCCATACGGTGTGCGTTGTTTCGAATGATCTGTAAAAGCCGGTTTGCCTCGCGGTCCAGCGTGGATGAAAAATCCTCCTGTAAGATTTTCGAGTATCCGTCAATCGAGCGTAAAGGTGCCCTTAAATCATGCGAAACGGAATATGTAAATGCCTCCAGTTCCTTGTTCGTTTCGATAACTTTTTCTTCTGCTAAATGACGGTCTGTAATATTAAAAGCTGTTGATCTGCATTTTTTATAGTTTCCGTTTTTGTCCTTGATAGCCGTGGAATTCACAATCACATAAAACGATGAGCCGTTTTTGCAAACAACTTCAAATTCAATATTGTTTATAAATCCCTGCGATTTGAATGTCGGAAAACTCTCGTTGTAGAGTTTCTGACTCTGTGGAGTAAGTAGACCCAAATAATTCATTTTATTGATAACCTCTTCCCTCTTGTAGCCAATCCAACCGAGCCAGGTCTTATTCATTTCGATTATCACACCATCGCTATTGAGAGAATGATAACCACAAGGCGCGTCGTTGTATAAACTTTTTATTTCTTCGGCAGCGCGGCTCAATGCTTGTTCAGCTTGTAATCGCGCACGCAATGTTTTATTTATCAGTAAGAACAAAACGACAATAGTGACGGCCGTTAAGATTAGCAGGGTAAGAAATGTCGTGTAAAATCTTGTTACGTCCCCTTGATTTTCTGTCATCCGCTGATCCAGGATTTTTGTTTCCTCTGCCTGCATGTTTTCGACAGCGGCGTTGATTCCCTTTATGAGTTTTCGGTTATATGGAGAGAATACGATCATTCGCGCAGAATCTTCAGAATTTTTACGTGTCATGATCACGTGATTTATGAGTTCGACTTTCTCCATCCCAAGCAAGCGAATACTATCGAGGCCTTTGGCAAGCGTTGCGTTGCCTTTTATTGATTCAAGGAGCACGATATAATGTTCTTTGGCCGCGTTAATCTCATTTTTGTAAAAATCCGCAAAAGCTGTGTCACCGGTAAGGACGAAGCGTGTCAGCTCCGCTTCAATTTCAAGATGACTGGAATGAAGTTCTTCGACGTGATATAACACCTCATTCGTGCGAGAAACCATCCTGCTTGTAATAACTGAGTCCTGGCTGTTTCGATATGAATAAATGCCCAATGAGGTAAGAATGCTTAGGGCGAGGAGAAACGCAACAAGAACTTTTTTGTCGAAATAAACTTTCATACCAACCGTTTTGACATCCAGCCACTTATGAGTCCAGGGCTGACAACATAATTCTTTTTACACACCGCTGACTTCATAAATCAAAATGTGATGGTCAGTTCATTCACATTTTTAGGCGGGCTCCAAGTATTAAATATACCACGATTTTATTATCTAAACACCTATCTGTTTAAATCCAACTTGCCATAGGCGGCGTCAGTTATAACGCTGGGGATACTTACATGTTCAGTCTAGTATTTCACTTATTGGCTGGCCGGTACTGCCGCTAGGAAACTTAATTTTCAATAGCGCAGAAATAGTGGGCGCAATGTCGGTGATTGAATGAAGTTGGACAGAAGAACCCTTTTTTATTCCGAAGCCAAAGAATAACATAGGCACGTGCGTATCGTATGTATAGCCTGATCCATGTGTTGTACCTTGGGTCGAACCAGCTTCGAGCCACCCCGGGTCCAAAATAAATACAATATCACCCGAACGTTTGGCATTGTAACCTCGAATCACTTTGCCTTTTTGTCCGTCTTCTCCAAAATTCCCCTGCCGAAGAGTTGCTTCAGTATAATAATTAGCAACGCCATCCATTGCCATCAGGTATTTTCCGATGAGCTCTGTTACGAGATACATATCCATCCCAGACGCTCTTGGGTCTTTGGCGAAAGCCTGCTGATTAAGAAAAATTTGCTGGTTGCTGATGTTTTCAATGAATGACTTTCCTGGATAATAGGCTGATAGATATTCTTCCAGCTTTGCTTGCAAATCGGAATCACTAAAATACCCCGCGGGGACTTTATTGTCCATGAGGTATTTAGGGACGTCGGCCACCGCATGGTCGGCGGAGAGAAACAGGGTATACATTCCCTTGCCCACTTCCGCGTCCAACTTCTTCAATAGCTCTTCGATGTTTCGGTCGAGCCTTAAATAAGTATCCTGAACCTCCACTGCATTAGGTCCCTTTGCATGGCCGACTGCATCGGTAGCAGAATAGGAAATGCATAAGAAATCGGTAGTCGCATCTTTTCCCATCTGCTCGCCCGCCAATGCCGCAAAAGCCATCTGTGTCAAATAGTCATTTGCAAAGGGAGTTGAACTTAACATCCCGAAGTTATCGCTTTTAGCCCTCAGTTCTGACAGCTTATAGGGAAAGGTAGATTTATCTTTTCCTGCAAACCTGCGCTCATAAGGTGAGTCATCGGGACCGCTCTCTGAATATTGTTCAATTGGCAACAATGTTTGCCACTCCTGCGACAAGTATTTATCTGCAAGATTCTGACCGTTAAATTTATTTAGCCAGTCAGGCAGTTTAGTCATGTAATACGTGCTTGAAATAAACTTACCGGATTTTGAATCGTACCAGTAGGCTGCATCTGCCATGTGGCCCGCCGGCAAAATTGCGCCTCGATCCTTCATGGAAACGCCAACAACTTTTGCTCTTTTTTGCGTAAATAGTTTTAATTCATCTGTAACTGTAGAAGATAAAAGGCGGCTAGGTGCTAAACTCCCATTGGCGGCGTCATTTCCGACAGGCTTGTAAAGACTATCCTCCACACAATTCACAGATTTTCTTTTGAGTTTATCATAATACTCGTTGCCAATGATGCCATGCACAGCAGGCGTCGTACCTGTGTAAACCGACGCATGACCAGGTCCGGTTACGGTAGGGGCATAGTTATAATGCCCATTTTTAAGCATGAAGCCGTCGTTCATCAATCTCTTGAAACCCTGCTGGCCAAATTTGTCGTAAAATCGATATAAATATTCCTGACGCATCTGGTCAACCACAATGCCGACCACTAGTTTTGGTCTTTCATTCGTATTAGGTTGTTGTTGTGCGCCCAGCACATTGCACAGTAACATGCAGAAGATAAAAAGTGAGCCTCTCATGATCATATCTATACTTTTCGACTGCCGCCAAGTTAGAAAATGTGAGGCCAAAGAGTAACTTTTGTAAGGGATTTATTGCGCTTATTTATGCATCAATTGCTATGGCAATATAGTTTGTCGTAGTCCTCTTGATCATAAACCGCGGTCCTTAATAATTCGCCCTTGTCATTGTAGTAAATGACAACAAAAATGGCGGCTTCTTCGACTTGCTTTTCTGTAAAATAAAGTGGTTTTTCCGCTGAGCCCACATTGACCACATCACTATATGAAATTGGAATAACGGTACCTTTTTGATTATGAATGACGCCATAGTTGGTATTCTGATGAATAATGGCCAGTTTTTCCGTCGGTGAATTCCGGATGAGCGTGAGATCTTTTATCTCATTCAGCAATACCTTATTATTTTTTATTTCGTAGAGCATCCAATGAGCATTTTTCTTCACCAGCGCCGTTGTATCATTCCAGAATTGAATTTCTGAAAATTCAAATTTGCTTATGGGTTTATTATCCCATCTAAGAAACCCATACAAACCATTTTTATAGGCAGCCAATGTCTGACTGTTATACAGCGTGAGGTTCTTACTATAAGCAGGAGGGATTTGCTTCTTTTTTACTGCGTCGAACAGCCCAAATTTCATCGACTTTAACAATGAAAAAATTCCATTGTTCAACGCTACGATCGCATCATATTCTGCAGGGAGCAAAAGTTTCCCATTTTTAGTAATCAGTCCACGCTTTTCCTTTTTATAAAAGATAAAAAGATCGTTGCCAGCATATTGAATTTTGTCGAATGTCGTTGAAAACAATTTTTGACCATTATGATCGTAGATGGTTTTTCTTTCACCCTGTTCCACCATTAAAAATGCATAGCCATCTTTTCCCTGAACATAATCCAGGTTCGAAGGTCGAAGACTCTTATGGCAATTGGTTTGATTGAAAAATATGTAACTACTATCCCCTTTGAATCCTGCGGCAAACGGACCATGCAAGACGATAGTATCATATGCAGGGCTACAGTAACGCATGGTTTTAGGATCCAGAAATCGCCACAAAGAATCTTTGACAGCAATCCAAGGATCTCTCACCATCACCTGTTGAAAGGCTTCGGATGTTTCACCGTTTGAGGTATGGAAGCGAGTACCGAAAGCTGTAGCAGCAGTCACTCCAAAAAATGCTGTGTTTAGAATCTGATCTTCGGGCGCAATAAACTCCTGTAATGATTGGTCCAGTAGTCCTGAGCGCAAGCCATTTCTTACGAAGATCAAATCGTTGTTCCAGTATTTAACTTCCTCGTATCCCGTGGTATCCCCAACTTCAGGGGTATATGGAAGCGTGGCCAGCATGGCTTCGGTAATGAGCTTGGTCTTACCATTTTCTTTTAGCCCGATCACATTCTTCACATAGAAGACATCGTCACGATCCTGAACTAGCTGCCTGCCCGTTAATGTCCAGACTGACCACCGATGATTTTTTTCTATAGCGATAAATTTATTGTTTAAGATTTTTGCATCGTCGATGCAATCTCCACCGATTTTGAACCCTGTTTTATGAATCAAAGAGTGGCAGCCTTCGCTCTCAACAAGCAAAAATCCCGACCCGAGTTCCTCAACATTGTTTACTCTTCCTCTCCAAATACAAGTTCCGCTCTTCGCGACGATTTTGTCAGGCAGAGGAAGGATGTCGCCGTCGATGTTTCCACATTGATACACCTGGTCTAGCGAGTCAGCTTCAGGTAAGATGATGTCATGGCCATCCTGGTCCATGAACCCAAACGTCTTCTTTTTCAATATGGGCACCCAGTAGCCTTGCTCCAGTCGGAGAACATTCGCTAGCGAATCAGTTGAGAAGTTTGCAGGCAATTTATCAATGCGCTCGGATGAAGGAATGAGGTGAAATAAAATGTTTTTGGCTTTCTGAACGAATAGGCTTTGAGGATTCGATTGGATGAATTCAATGAATTTTTCAGATTCGCCAGATGCCGTCTTATATTCAAATATTGTCTGTTCCACCTTAGGTCGGTAAGGAGAATCAGGGTAATCGGATAAAAAAGCTTCAAAACTTGCCAATGTTTGATCGGCGGTTTTATCAGCCAAAAGTAATTTCTCATAGTTATCCCTCGCCTCTAAGGCTTGCTTTGCCTGAGGGTAGCGCTGAAAAAAATTCTGAAAACTTTGATAGGTATTTTCCTGAGCGGCGTTTGAGTAGGCGACACTGTCCCGGAGGGCTACGGCCTTTGGCAGCGCACGGGAGAACGGAAAATGATCAATAAAATCTATCCACGCCTTTTCTGTCTGGTTCATTTTCGTAAGGTGGAACGCTGTGCTGTCAATCTGTTTTCGAAGGTCGATGAGCAGAATGGAGTCGACGGGGAATTTTTTTAGTCGCTCGCGTTGCTTCAAGGTAGTGCTTTGAAAGTCCGTCAGCGCCCCATTCACGTAGCGATAAGCTGAGTCCAGTTGGAAGGCGGGATTCCCTTCAGAAAAAAAATATTGTGCTAATACATATTTTGCAGTAACGTTGAGGCTATCTTTGGCTAGTGCCTTCGTGAGCAGGTCATGCGAGCGTTGCCATTTTTGCCGATGGAGATTTTTTAGGGCCAGATCAACAGACTGACCAGCTGCCGAGGCGCAGTACACCGCAGCAGCACAGAGTAGAACTATTTTTAAAACGAACGGAAAACCTCTCATCACGACGATGCAAAACTATAAACTTCAGCACTAAGATTTCGCCTTAACTAAGGTTAAGGCTGTTGTATCATGTAAGAATTTTTGTAAATTTTCACAATTGTTAACTTGTTACGCATGGCAAAGCTTAAGAATATCATTAAACAACTTTCCGAAAAAGACTTCAAAGCAATCTATGATTCACTCATAGAAAGCAATGCTGAGAAATCTGCCTATCTACTAAAGTCCTTGCGCGAACGTCAGCTGTCAGATAACAAAATCATGACGGAGCTCGATGTTAATGCAAATGCATACTATACCCTTCGATCCAGGCTCAATTTGAAGATTGAAGAGTATCTGATGGGTCAACTGGAAAGCCCGCGCACGGATGTTCTGCGCAAAGTTGCCAATATCAACGAAGTTTTGTTCACTAAAAAGAAAGCTATTTCTGTCGCGACGTTAAAGAAGCTGGAGAAAGAGCTCCTTGACTACGATCTTGCCAATGAGCTGACAATCATTTATAAATCGCTTAAAAAGCTCAATATCAACTCGCCGGATTATTTCAATTACTCACAGCTCTATAACAGGCACGTGGCTTATATGTTGGCTGTTGACAAGGCGGAAGACCTGCTGGCCGATTATTTCAAAAAGTATGGTGATTTTATGCTGAATGGCGGCGAGGTGGAACGTCTCGGACTTAGCTTGCTGATGAAAGAAATGCAGAATGTTGCTAAGCTCTATGAAAGTCACCGCCTGTATGTATATCAAAGTTGTATGTATATTTTCCATCGTCTTTTTGTCGAAGTGGACGATAATATGCATCAGGATGGTGAGTCAATGGAAGACATTTTTGACAAGGTTCAGAAAATTTTCGAGAGCTACCATCTGGATTCCATTTATTATCACATGAACCTGGTGTTTGAATTTTTGAAGCTGGAGTATTATAATCATTATAAAGTGTATCGCCAGGCTGAAAAATACTTCGAAGAGGTTAATGACGCTTGTGGGAACTTGCTTGTGAATTATTCGACTTTCACTTTTCCCCCTCAATTTTTGATTTCCAAAATCGAAAGACATTTAAGAACCGGCACTGAGGCCGAGTTGTATCCGGAAAATGAATCCATATTTTTAGATTACGAAATTGATATGCAAGATATACCCAAGCATATTGTTTACGTGGTCTATCGGGCGATTTCTTGTTATTATATTGGGAAGTTTGAAGAAGCAGCGAAACTTATCAACGGTTTGCTCAACGACGTAAGTCTTAAGAAATATCCTTATGCCCAATTGGAAATAAAGTCGCTGCTGGCGCTCCAATATACCTTGATGCGCGACTTTGAATTGTTTAACCAACTCTCAAATAGCATTCAACGCCAGATCCGACTTTCTGAAAAAGATACCTGTGAGAATATTCAGCTCTTTTTGAAAATACTAAAGATCGCCACCAGCGAAGCGAAGAAAGAAAAGGCTAAAAAGATCAATGCAGTGATTCCGCGCCTGAGCACCATCACGGTTAACTATTTCGCACCTACTAAACTGATTAAGCTGGACGAAAAATTCGTTGAGCTTTTGACAGATTTCTAGACTTCGAGTTTTACGATGCTATCATGTGATAGCGGCTTATTGAGATACAGCCGCACGTTCTCGTATTTTTTTGACCGATTGAAATCTTGAGGATTTATGGAGGATGTAAGCATGACGATCTTACATTTTTTCTTGGCCACGTTGGTTAGTTTTTCAAATTCGTCAAGGAATTGAAACCCGTCCATCAGGGGCATGTCGATATCAAGAAATATCACATCTGGCAAAACTTTATCGGCCACTTCAAGCTTTTCCATGTTGCGTAAAAATTCGATAGCGCTTTTAGCGCCTGTGTGTGTGTAGATATTTTCAGCAATGGAAGCCGCTTCGATCATTTTCTGGTTAATAAGGTTGTCAATCTCATTATCATCAATGAGCATCACGGTGTGATATTTTTTTACTGCCATAGTTGTAGTTAGAATGAATGGTGTATAAAAATAAGCCTTTGATCCTGAATTGCAAACTTTGCTAAATGTCAAATTTTATTCCTTGCGCTAGCGGAAGGCTATTGCCATAATTAATGGTGTTGGTTTGTCTTCGCATATAAACCTTCCAGGCATCAGATCCAGATTCGCGACCACCACCGGTTTCTTTTTCTCCCCCAAATGCACCGCCTATTTCAGCACCTGACGTACCTATGTTGACATTGGCAATTCCACAGTCGGATCCTGCGCTTGATAAAAACTTCTCCATCTCCTGCAGGCTGTTGGTCATGATAGCAGAAGACAGTCCCTGCTTCACGTTATTTTGTTTTTCAATGGCCTCTTCTACTGTTTTATACTTGATTAAGTACAGAATGGGAGCAAAGGTTTCTTGTTGGACAATTTCAAAATGATTTTCTACTTCGGCTATGGCAGGCTTGACGTAACAACCTGATTCGTAACCTTTACCATGTACCACACCGCCTTTAACAACAAAACTACCGCCTTCGTTTTTTATTTTCTTTAATGCTTGTTCATACCCTTTCACGGCTTGCTTATCAATGAGGGGACCTACATGATGACGGGCATCGAGAGGATTTCCTATACTCAATTGCGAGTAAGCTTGTCTTAATCGTTCCTTCACATCCTCATAAATCATTTCCTGAACGATTAATCTCCTTGTCGAAGTGCAACGTTGGCCCGCCGTTCCCACCGCGCCAAATAAGGCACCTCGTATCGCCATATCAAGATTAGCGTGTTCGGAAACCACAATCGCATTATTTCCGCCGAGCTCCAATAAAGCACGTCCAAGCCTTTCGCTCACGCTTCTTGCAACCGCTTTGCCCATGCGCACTGATCCCGTGGCGGAAATCAGCGGTATCGTTTCATTCTTTGCCAAAAGCTGGCCAACAGTATAGTCTCCGTTAACAATGCAGGAAACACCCTCGGGCACACCGTTGCTTTCAAAAATATCAGCAGCAATTTTCTGACAAGCAATTCCACAAAGGGGTGTCTTTTCAGAAGGCTTCCAAATACAAACATCGCCACATACCCAGGCAATCATGGCATTCCAGGACCAAACCGCAACGGGGAAGTTAAACGCAGAAATAATCCCCACGATACCGATGGGATGCCATTGTTCGTACATGCGATGCTCAGGTCTTTCTGAGTGCATCGTCAAGCCATGGAGCTGGCGGGAAAGTCCAACAGCAAAATCACAGATATCGATCATTTCCTGGACTTCACCCAAACCCTCCTGGTAGGATTTGCCCATTTCATACGATACTAATTTCCCCAATGGCTCTTTGTACTTTCGCAACGACTCGCCTATTTGACGAACGATTTCCCCGCGCTTGGGGGCAGGCCATTGCCTCCATTGCTTAAATGCCTCGTTCGCTGTACCTACTACTTTGTCAAACGATTTTTCATCGGTACTGTACACAGACCCGATAAGTTTGCCATCCACGGGAGAATAAGACTCCAGCGAAGACGATTTGGTGCGGTACCATTTTTGTCCTGTGGAGGTTCCCAAATTTGTCCTTCGAATTCCTAAAGCGACGAGGGCTTCTTTTATACCAAAGTTTTTCATGCCGAATAAAAATCACGCTAAACTAAATAATAAAAATTGAATGCTGTCACAGCTGGCTCTGCCAAGGCTATTGTGTAATTACCCGGAAGATTTATTCTGAAACTTTCGAAAGACTTCAAACCGGCATGCAGGCTTCGAACTTCAAACTTGAAACTTTAAACTTAACGAATCACCATTCAACCCCATAGGTGCCTTTCTTGCCGTCGGAATATAATCCTTCGATAAGGATACCACCCTTTTTAAAATCTAGAATTCTATTGAGGTCTTCTACATTATCGACTGGTACTTTGTCGATATACGTAATTAAAAATCCTTTTTTGATCCCGGAATCCTTCCATTTATCTGAAGTAATGTCTTTTATTCTGACGCCGCCTTCCACTTGCAGCCCCACAAGCTCTTTATAAGGAACATCCTCGACCTCAACGCCATTTAGATCATACCTAACAACTTTCTTTTCTACATTCTCGTTGCCCTCGCTGTTGCGCAGCCGGGCTCTCACTTCGTGCTGTTCACCATTTCGAATATAACTGACTCCAATTTCTTTGCCGGGCCGGTTTCTGGCAACCCATTCCTGTAATTCGGAAACAGAACTGATCAAATGACCGTCGATGGCAACAATAACGTCACCTCGTACCAGTCCAGATTGCTCCGCCGCGCTGCCTCCATTTACCTTGTTTACAAGAACGCCTTGATTCACTGCCAACTTCATATCTTCCGCGATGCCGGCATTGACGTCCGTGATTTGAATGCCCAACATGCCGCGTTGTACCTGCCCCAGTTCCAATAAATCATCCATTACCTTCTTTACCAAACTAACGGGTATCGCAAACGAGTAACCCTGATAGCTTCCAGAAGAAGTTGCTATCGCTGAGTTAATTCCAATAAGTTCACCGCTGAGATTGACAAGGGCTCCGCCGCTATTCCCTGGGTTGACGGCTGCATCGGTCTGGATGAAGGCTTCGACTTGCAGGTTGTTACGATCATGCAGGATGCCGATGTTCCGGGCTTTTGCGCTGACGATTCCCGCCGTCACTGTTGAGTTCAAATCAAAGGGATTTCCTACAGCAAGAACCCACTCACCCGGTGTAATGGCATCTGAGTCACCATATTTTAAAAAAGGTAAGTTCTTTGCCCTGATTTTCAAGAGCGCTAGATCTGTATTGGGATCAGCGCCGATCAGTTTTGCGTAAAATCTTTGATTGTTAGTCATCACGACTTCAATTCCACTGGCATCTTCAATCACATGATTGTTAGTCACGATGTATCCATCATCCGAAATGATCACGCCTGATCCAGAAGAGCGCGTAGGTGATTCCAATGAAAACTCCAGTGGATTAACACTAAACTCTCCGGGTCCGAAAGAGGTACGGATGTGCACGACGCCGGGAGTGACATTTTTCGCCGTGCCCAGGAAATTTAATTCTCTGGGGACCTGGTATGAAGTATCAGCGGAATAACGCGTAAGTACCGATTGCTGTCTGCCGTCGATTGATTGGTAACTGGCCGCATAGTCATCGAGAAATCGAAGGGTAACAATGGAACCGAGAATGCCTCCAATGCAGGCAGAGAGAACAACCAGTAAAATCAGAATTGAACGCTTCATTGCCAAACCCAGGTTAGTCGGTTCTGAAAGTTAATGCTTCTTTTCCGAACCCTTTATAATAAACCGCTCAAGCGATCGCTTTGTTGCATGATCGCCCTTCGTTATCCTTCAAAAGTTAAGGGTTAAACTTTTAGCCATCACAAAAGCTATAAACAAAAAAGGCGCTTCTTTCGAAGCGCCTAACCCCATCCAAATCTAACCCTCTCTACTTAGTTAACCTTGATGGAAGATTTTAATACTTTTTTCTCGTCTTTGGGCACGGTGATCTCGAGGATACCATTGTTGTATGCAGCAGTTATTTTGCTTGCGTCAACATTTTCGGGAAGAGAAAATGAGCGGCTAAAATTTCCGTATTGGGTTTCAACCACGTACAAGTTGTTCTCTTTTTTCTCCTTGGTAAACTTGCGCTCACCGCTTATTGTCAGGTGGTTGTCGTTCAGGTCAATCTTAAAATCATCTTTGTTTACACCAGGGATGGCAAAGTGAAGTTCATACGCCTTTTCCGTCTCTAAAATGTCCACCTTTGGAACAAAGGAGTAAGCAGAACCGCCCGTGCGGGCCAACGAATCGCTAAAAAAACGATCAATCAAATTGCTGAATGATGTCGGTACGAAATCATTAGCGGTGCTATAACGAACTATACTCATAATTTTTATTTTTTTGTTTTTTACTGATCTATTAGGGAAAAATGTGCCGATGGGTTTTTATGAGCATTTCTACGCCATAATGGCTTATTACAACCAAGTTTAGGTGTAATTCAAGACAATATGTCTCAAATAGGGGGTGAGTAAAGACAATTTGGAGTGACAAAAATGAAAAAGCCGCTGTCATTGAAAAGCGGCGTTTTGCTTGGACTCAATAATTTTTTTTGGCCTAAGAACTTAGGCTTGTGTTCCAGATATCCTTGTGGAGCTTTAGTTTTCCTTGGTCTCTCTTCCAGATCACGATATATTTTCCCTGATCCATACGCTGCCCTCCCGCACCGCTTAATTCGTA
>Ga0157380_10002009_pt1 | contig 13563 bp, 12 predicted proteins | sample S35metaG_FD_119757 | JGI IMG/M metagenome (GOLD analysis project Ga0157380, IMG submission 119757) | Switchgrass rhizosphere microbial communities from Kellogg Biological Station, Michigan, USA - S3-5 metaG | ecosystem: Host-associated > Plants > Roots > Rhizosphere > Soil | place: USA...
CGGCCATGCCACCACGCTGTGGATGTGGTCGTACTCACCGTTGCCATGGAAGGCGAGCTGATGCGCGATCTGTAACATCCAGTTCGTGCCGCTCTTGACGTGCGCGGCGACGAACACGTCGTGTTTGGTCGGCGTGTACTTATTGAGAGGATTCCTCCGTTTGGCAGCGCGGTGCTGCCGTTTGGCCATGGATGCCCCGAATGACGGCGCGCGCCCCAGCCAATCGAGCATGCGAGAGACCGGACGCGCCACGCCGAACATGGCGATGCCCATGAGGCACCGAAGGGCGAACGGCGGCATCCTGCGCGTGAACGTCGTCGCGGGCGCGGCAGTCATGTCGATGTTCAATTGCGTGGAGGTGGTGCGAGCGGGTCTTGCTTTGTCTCCGGCTCCTTCTTCTCCGTCTTGCCAGGCTTGGCGCCTTTGGACTCCAGGTACGTCACGACCGATTCGAACTTCAGCGTCTTTGCGGCGTCGAGCGCCGTGCGGCCGTCGGTGTTCACGGCGTTGACATCGACGCCGAGATCGACGGCGAGCTTCACGGTCTCCAGTGCGAGCGCCTCGCGCTGGCTTCTCTCTGGCAGCACCCATGCGTTGCCGCCGCCACCCATCCCGAGCGCCGCCATCAGCGCCGTCGTCGCCTCCTGCTTGTGGTCGTAGGCGCGGCCCTCTTTCCCGTCCACGATTCTGTCGCTGCGATGGATGAACAACGGGTCGGCGCCGAGTTCCACCAGCCTGCGCATGACGTTCGGCTGCACGTAGCGCGCGGCCAGCCAGTACGGTGTGGCTCCCACAAGCTCTGGCTCGAAATGCAGGTCGCTCGACTGCCGCCGTGTCGGCGTCCAGTCCTGGAGGCGCGCATTCGGGTCGGCCCCGTGAGCCAGGAGCGTGCGCACCAGCGATTCGTCCCGGCGCATGATCGCCGCGTGCAGCGCGGTAAAGCCAGCCCCTGACGTGTTCGGATCGGCGCCCTTGTCGAGCAGGAACTGGACGAGATCGTCGAAGCCCGAATGCGCGGCGAGCATGACAGCGCTGATGCCCCAGGCGTCCTGGTCGTTGACGTTGGCGCCGGCGGCGACGAGAAGCGTTGCCGATTCGAGGTCGCCGCTGCGCGCCGCGAACATCAACGGCGTGTTCTTTCCGTACGGAATCTCGCGGTTGTACTCGGGGACTCCGTGCGGCGACACCGCTTCCATCTGTTTCCAGTTGTCGGATCGCGCGTGGACGTCGGCCTTGTGGGCGAGCAGCACCTTGACGACGCCCGGATGCTTCTGGGCGGCGGCCCACATGAGCGCGGTCTGACCGCGCGCTGCGCGCGCATTGACGTTCGCGCCACGGGCGAGCAGTTGCTCCACGGCGTCGGCGTTGCCGGAACGCGCGGCCGCCATCAGCGGCGTCTCGCCGAGCAGGAGCAGGGCGTTCGGGTTGGCGCCGGCCTGCAGCAGGCGGCGCACCATCGCGGCGCTGCCGTTGAGACTCGCGTTCCACAACGGCGTCGCGCCGAGATCGTTGGCGGCATTCACGTTGGCGCCCGCCTTGATCAACAGATCGGCGCTCTCTCCATCATCGCGATAGCTCGCCCAGTGCAGTGCGGTGGTGCCGTCGGGCTCGGCAGCGTTGACGTCGGCCCTCTCTTGTACGAGCCGGCGAATAGTGGGCCGGTCCGTGTTTTTCGCAGCGTTGATCAGTGGAGAGTCGACGGCCGCCGCACCCATCAGCAGGATGGCCGAGAGACAGGAGCCGAGCGTCGAAAGCCGCGTCACGTTCAGACTCCAGACAGCGTGTCGAGCTGCAGCTTGCCGGTGCTGCCGCCAATCTTCTCGACCGGCACGTCGAGCTTGTCCATGAGCGTCAGCAGGAGATTCGCGATCGACGGTTTGTCGGTGTATTTCAGATGCCGGCCGCCGTCGAGGCGCCCGGCGCCACCGCCGACGAGCATCAACGGCAGGTTCACGCCCGAGTGCCGCGTGCTGTTGGAGATCCCCGCCCCGTACATGATCGTCATGTGATCGAGCAGCGATCCGTCGCCGTCCGGTGTCGCGCGCAGCCGCGCCAGGTACTTCGAGAAGAGCTCGGTGTGATAGCGGTTGATCTTCGAGAGATGCTCGATGATCTCCGGCACGTCGTTGTGATGCGAGAGCGGATGGTGAGCCTCGGCCACGCCAATCTGCGGATAGGGACGCGCGCTCTGCTCCTTGCCGATCATGAAGGTGATGACGCGGGTCAGGTCGGACTGGAACGCCAGGAGCTGGAGGTCGAGCATCAGCGTGAGATGGTCTTCGAATACCGGCGGCACACCCTGCGGTTGATCGAGCGTGGGCAGCTCGACGTCGCGCTGCTGTTCGGCCTTCTGAATCCGGCGCTCGACGTCGCGAACCGCCTCGGTGTACTGCTCGACCTTGGCCTGGTCCTGGGCGCCCAGCTCCTGGCGAAGGCGTGCCAGCTTGTCGTTCACTGAATCGAGCAGGCTCTTCTGCTGCTGCAGGCGCGCTTCGCGCGCCGCGCGCCCCGTGCTGCCGCTGTCGCCGAACAGCCGCTCGAACACCGCGCGCGGGTTGTTCTCCATGGGCAACGGCTGTGTGGGGCTGCGCCAGGAGATGGTGTGGGTGTAGGCGCAGCTCAAGATCCCCGTGCAGGCACCGGCGTTGGCCGGTCCATCGAGTGCGAGCTCGAGCGACGCGACCTGCGTGTCACCAGCGAAGTGGCGTGCGAGCAACTGGTCCATCGAGACGTCGGCCAGGATCTCGACTTCGTTCCGGCCGCCGCGTGTCGTACCGGTGAGGAACGATCCCGACGCACCGGCGTGGATGTAGTTCCAGCTCGAATTGATGCCACTCAGCACCAGCATCTGGTTTCTGAAGGGCGCGAGCGGCTCCAGGATCGGCGAGAGCTCGAAGGTGCGTCCTTCGCCCTTCGGCGTCCAATACTCCATCGCCATGCCGTTGGGTACGTAGAAGGCGAGGAAGCGATGCGCCCGCGTCGTGGCCGCACGCGCGCGCCGCGACCAGGCCGGCAGCATGGCGTCGAGGAGCGGCAACGACAGCGCGGCTCCCAGGCCGCGCAGGACCGTGCGCCGTGGAAGCGCCTTGCCGGTGAGGAAGGTCATTTGGTGTCTCCTTCGATCGACCGCATCAGGAACGGAGGACTCTTCACGATGCCCGCAATCAACGCCGACCAGCGATAGTTGCTCGCCGCCGCGTCACGCACGATCGCCCGCACTGCCGGACGGTCGTAGTACTCGAGCCGGCGCCCCAGTGCATACGCCATCAGCTTTTCGGTCACCGTGCGCGGGAACTGTTCGGGCTCGGTGAGCAGCAGCGCGCGCAGCCCGGCAAGGCCTTCGAACTTCGCGCCGCTCAGCGTCGACGCCGTTGCGTCGACCGGCCGGCCTGATTCATCCACTGTCCGCCACGCACCGATCGCGTCGTACCGTTCGAGCGCAAACCCGAGCGGATCGATGACCGAGTGGCAGCTTGCGCAGCTCGGGTTCGTCCGGTGCTGCGCGAGCCGCTCGCGAATGGTCGGCGGCGTGACGCCGGCCTTGACTTCGGCGAGATTGGTATCGACGCCCGGAGGCGGGGGAGGCGAGGGCAAACCAAGGATGTTGTTCAACAGGAACTTGCCGCGAAGCACCGGTGACGTGCGATCAGGATAGGAGGTCGTCGCCAGGATCGACCCGTGCGCCAGCAAGCCGCCTCGCTGTTCGGGGTTCGGAAGCGAGACTCGCCGGAAGCGGCTGCCGTAGACGCTGGGGATCCCGTAGTGGCGCGCCAGCCGTTCGTTGACGAACGTGTAGTTGGCCGTCAGCAGCTCCGCGACGCTGCGATCCTCCCGGAACGTGTTCGCGATGAAGAGCTCCGTCTCGCGCTCGAACGCCTCCAGCAGGGTGTCGTCATAGGTCGGATAGCGATCGGGATCGACGACGACCTCGCTGAGGCGGCGGAGGTTCAACCACTGCGCGACGAATCCGTCTACGAGGGCGCCGCTGGCCCGCGGATCGGCCAGCATCCGCCGTACCTCCCGCTCGAGCGTCGCGGGACGCGTGAGCTGATTGGCTTCGGCCAGATCGAGCAGCCGATCGTCCGGGACGCTGCTCCACAGGAAGAACGACAGCCGCGACGCGACCTCGAGATCGCTCAGGCGATACGTCGTGTCCCTGGTCGGCGGGTCGCGATAGATGCGCAGCAGGAAGTCGGGATCGACCAGCACGCGCTCGAGCGCCAGTTGAATGCCCGTATCAAAGCTGCCGCCGTCGCGCCGTCCGCGATCGAAGAACTCGAGCAGGCCCTGGACTTCGACCTTCGTCACTGGGCGCCGATAGGCGCGGCGCGCGATTCTTGTCAGGATCGTCGTCGCGCAACTCCGCTCCTCTGCCGGCGAGCGCGGATGACAGACGAAGATGGCGCGCCGGCTCGGCGTCTCGTCCGCGGTCCCCGGTCGATACGGGCCGCCGATCTGGACGGAGCCGACGTTGGCGTATCCCATATAGTCGTTGTCGTTGGCGATCGTCCGGCCGCGCTGCGGTGGACGCGGAAGACCTTCGGGCTCCCACAGCTCTCGGACGAACGTAACGCCGACTGTGTGCGGACCGGCCTCGGCGTTGATGCGAACTTCGAGTCCGGCGTCGCCGGTGACCTGCATGTACGTTTCCCACTCGGGATCGCCGGCAAACCCGGGCTCGCCGTCGCCGGCGTAGCTGAGCGCGGCGGGCCGGCCCTTCGCGTCGCCGCCGACGGAGAAGCGCTTCGCCAGCTTGCCGTCGAGACGAACGTCGAGTTGCTGCGGCCACCCCATCCCCTTGAGATAGTCCTGATACTGCCGCTGCAGGCGGATCTTCACGAGGTACTCGCCATCGACCGGGAAGTTGTACGGAATCGCGATCCCGCCCCGCGATCCGAACGGCAGGTCCTCGCTCTGGCGATCGTCCTGCAGCACGTGAATCGGAATCTCGAACGTTGCAACACCCGGGCTCGTGGGCGGGAGGCCCGTCGCCGTGCGCGTCACCTGGCGTGCAACCGAGAGATACCGTTCGAGATGCGCCGTCGAGATCGAGAGCGCGTCGGCGAGGTTGTCGAAGCTGCCGTCGGCCGTTTCGTCACCCGGCAGCAGCGGACGCACGTCGAGGTCGAGCGCGAACAGGTCGTGAATGACGTTGGTGTACTCGGTGCGGTTCAACCGGTGCACCGCGGCGATTCGTCCTGGCTTCGGACGCGCGGCCCACGCCTGATCGATCTCGCGTTCGAGCGTCGTCGCCATCGTTCGATATGTGGCGCCATCGGGGCGCGGCCGACCGGGCGGCGGCATGGACTGCGCGCGCAGCTTGCCGATGACTCGCTCCCACACTTCGGGGTTGGCGCTCGGATGCGCGGCGTCGAGCGTGTCGAGCGCGAGCCCCGCCGTGCGGAGTCTCTGGTTGTGACAGGTGATGCAGTACTGATCGACGAGCGCTTGTGGAGTGGAAGGCGTGGTCGAAGGGGCCCGTTGCGCCTGACCCGCACGGATCTCGACACTCGAGACGGCCGCGACAAGCCAGCCGCCGGCGAGGAGCGCCAGGATCGAGGTGAGTCGCCGCATCCTCCAGACCCCCCTTTGTAGCGGGGCTAATTGTGCCACCGCCTGCCGCCTACTGCTACCGGTTACTGCCTACTGCCTACCCCTACCGCCTACTGCCTACTTACTCCTCTCCATCCCCTTCTTCTCGATCACCGAATTGATTCCCCGCGACGTGAGGAACTCCATCAGCGCCTTGACAGCCGGCGACTGGCCGGACGAGGCGCTCGCGGCGCCGACCATGACCGAGTAGTCCTGGACGTCCTTCGGGAATGTGCCTGCGAGCTCGACTCCGGGCACCGGCAGGATCTCGCTCAACGGCAGGACGCCCAACTCTGCCTCGCCCGCAGCAACGGCCTTGCTCACATCGTCGCCAGTCGTGGTCGGCTTGAACTTCGGCATCATCTGGTCGAACAGCCCGAGCCGTTTGAGGAGTCCCATCAGATACACGCCGCCGGAGCCTTCTCGGGCGAAGGCAATCGAACGCGAGGCGAGCAGCGACGCTTTCAGCGAGTCGACCGTGCGGACGTCGGGCTTCGCGGCGCCACGACGAACGGCGAGCGCCATGGGCGAACGCGCGAGCACCGCGCGCGAGCTCGCGGTCACGTGCCCGCCCCTGATCATCTCGTCCATCAGGCCGGGCGTCAGGATCGCGACGTCGAAGCGCTCGCCGCCCTCGATTCGCCGCCGCAACTCCGCCGAGACGCTGTAGCCGATTGCGACCTCATGCTTCGTGGCCTTCTCGAACTGGGGCGCCACTTCCTGTAAGACCGCTTTGAATCCGTTGGAGCACAGCACCGTGATTCGCTCGGCGCTGGCGATCGCCGACTGCATCAGCACGATGGCCAACACGAGCGCTCCAGCGGCTCGTCGGCGTCCCACTCGCCACGTCTCAGATGTCATCGTCACATCTCCGTTGATTGAAAGCCTGCGATAGCATGACCCGAGAAGGATACGGCATGAGCATCTACACAAACTCTGCGTCATCGACACCAGACGAGACCGCGGCCTACGTCGGCGCACTGCTTGGTCTGCTGGCGGATCAAGATCCTGTCGAGGTCCTGCGCAAGACGCCGTCCACGCTCGACCAGTTTCTCGCCGCTGCGCCCGCGCAGATCCTCTCCGTTCCCGAGGCGCCGGGCAAGTGGGCAATACGTGACGTCTTCGCGCATCTTGCCGACTCCGAGCTCATGGGAGGCGTGCGGCTGCGGATGGTCCTCGCCCAGGATCGCCCGCCGCTTATCGGCTACGACCAGGATTTGTGGACGGATCGCCTTCGATATCGTGAGGTCGACGTCCGCGACGCGCTCGAACAATTCACCGTGCTGCGCCGCTCGAACCTGCGCCTGTGGCAGAACCTCGCTCCGGCGGATCTCCGCCGAGTCGGCCTTCACAACGAACGTGGTGAGGAAAGCCTGGGGCACATGCGGAACCTGTATGCCGGGCACGACATCCTTCACGTGAACCAGTTGAATCGGATTCGCCAATCCGTGACCGCAGCGTCCTGATCAGCGTCGCAGCGGCGCGAGTTGGTCGGCCAGGATTTCCAGTTCGTAGTCGTTGACCCGATCGACGACGGTGTACCACCGCTGGTTGAGTGTGCCTGGCTCTCGCGCTCCGAGGATTCCGCCGGCCTGGTGAAACTCCCACAGCGACCTGATGCCCGGGTGCACGCCCTTCCGGCAGCCGAGCATTTCGCGTCCGATGCTTTCGTGCGTCACGCCGCGCGCGCGAACGATCGCTCGTGCAACTGCGATCGTGCGCTCAGTATCGTCCGTCGTTTCGCCGATGCGCCACTCACGGTGTGATCACCACGCTACCTTTCTTGTGCCCGGTATCGACGTGTGCGTGGGCATCGGCGATGCGCTCCAGCGGATAGGTGCGATCGATCACTGGTCTGAACGCGCCGGATTCGGCGAGGGCTCCCAGGAAGACCAGGTCTTCGGTGCGCGTGGCGTTCACGCCAGTGAGTATCTGGCGGCCCCCACGCGACGGCCGCAGCGTCGCTCGAATGATCTGACCCAGAGTGGCGACGACCATCAGAAGTCGGCCACCCGGTGCGAGCGCGCGTTCGCAGCTGTTGAAGGTGCAGTTACCAACGGCGTCGAGGATGACGTCATACGTGTCGCCGGTGTGGGTGAAGTCCTCCTTGACGTAGTCGATCGTCCGCACGGCTCCCAGCGATCGCACCAGTTCCGCATTGCCTGCGCTGCAGACAGCGGTGACGATCCCGCCGAAGTACTTTGCCAACTGCACCGCCGCCGAACCGACCGCGCCAGACGCTCCGTTGATCAGGACTCGTTCGCCCGCCTGCACCTTCGCTTTGTCTCTCAGATAGAAGAGGCTCGTCATGCCGCCAAACACGAGCGAAGTGGCAATCTCGAATGTCAGACTGCGAGGCATCGGCGCGAGGCTCGCCTCGGGGACCACGACGTACTCGGCGTGCGAGCCCATGCGTGTCCCGAAGACTCTCTGGCCGACCGCAAAGCGGGAACTCGATGGACCGAGTGCGGCGATCTCGCCGGAGAAATCCCACCCGAGGATTGGTTTCCGCGGGCCGGTGAAGCCAAATCCGACGCGCAGCAACAGACCAAACCCATGCGGTACACGTGCGCTCCGCAGACGCGCATCGCCTGCGCTGACCGTGGCCGCGCGCACTCTGACGAGCAACTCCTTCGTCCGCGGAGCAGGCGTTGGGACCTCCTCGACCCGCACGACGTCCGGCGGGCCGTAGCGGCGGTAGACGGCGGCTTTCATCGAGTGCGTTCGACGTTCTCAGGAGACGCTTCGTTCCTGCGGAAAACCTGATGACTGTGTGACGTGCTGCGCCTGCCGGAAATGCCGGTGGTCGTGCGCGACCATGAGTCGAAGCCCGTCCAGGACGCTGTACGTGATGACCCGAATGAAAGGCGACGTCATGATCGTGCGAGCGGCTCGCCCCTCGTCGACCCGATCCACCCATGCGATTGCATTGCGATGCTGCTCGACGATCCGCGAAATGATGTCGGCGGCGATGTCGCTCGTCGCTGGCTGGGCCTGCGGTGCCGCGGTGAATTTGCGCGTGGTGTCAGGCGCCTGGGAACGAACGAGCATCCGGCCGAAGAGGCCAGGCGTGATCGGGAGGCGTTGCCAGATGGTGCGCGGCTGGGTTTCGTCGAGCGCGGCATCCGCGGCTGCGAACATCAGGCGATTCGCGGTCAGCACGTGCTCGAAGCACTGTGCGACGCTCCACCGCGTGGCATCGGGCCGCCAGTTCAGTTGACGTGCATCGAGACTGCCAAACGTTGCCAGCGTGTCTCGCGCCATGGTGTCGAGCCCGCTTCTCACCTGCGCCAGCGACAACTTCGTGTAGTCCATGTTCCTTCCGCGCTAGGTCAACATCGAGTCGTTCCAGTCGCGGATGACGAACGACTTGACCAACCCTTCCAGGATGAATGGATCCTGACGCGAGAATGCCTCGGCGGCCTCGCGCGTCCTGAAGATGGCCATGTTCCCCCTGTCGGCGAACGGGCCGATACCGACGACGTCGCCTTTCGCAATGAACGCGTCCACCACCGCCTTGTGGCGAGGGTAGACCGCCATGACTTGCTCCATCGTCGCTCCCGACGATTCGCCGATGAGCACGGCTTTCACTGTTGCTCCTTTTGGGGCGCCACCACGAAGGGCGCGTCAAGGCTACACGGAACTTAACACTCGTCCAAACACGTCTCTAACGGCGGGTCGATCGAAACGACTCAGCCCGAACATTTCCTTTTCGAGGAGATCGCGTGATGCGTCTGCCCAGCCTGGCACTGCTTGTTCTTGGAGTCTGTGTTGCTCCGGCATTGGGCCAGACACCTCAGGGGAACGCGGGCGAAGGTGACAGGCTCTACACCGAAAGATGTGCCAAGTGCCATGAATCGGGTGTTCCTCGTGCGCCTGTTCGACTGGCATTAAGCAGGTTGACGCCCGACGCGATTCGCAGCGCCCTGACCACGGGAAGCATGCGCTCGCAAGGTGCTGAATTGACGCAGGCGCAGATAGAGCTCCTGGCCCGGACTGTAGGAACCGCGACCGCCACAGCCGCGAACAACAACACCTGCACTACCGCCGAGTCATCTTGGTTCGCCGATCCATTCGATCGGCCGAACTGGAACGGGTGGGGAGGCAACATCGCGCAGCACAGGTTTCAAGCGGCGGCTGCCGCGCAATTGCCCGCGAGCCAGGTCTCACGGTTGAAGCTGAAGTGGGCGTTTGGATTCCCCGGAGCGAACCGCGCGTTTGCGCAGCCGACAGTCGCCGCTGGGCGTGTGTTCGTCGGCAGTGCCAGCAACACGGTGTATTCGCTCAGCGCGAATAGCGGCTGTCAGTTCTGGTCGTTCAGATCGGATGCGCCGGTGCGCACGGCGATCACAATCGGGCGCGGCAGCACACAAGGAAAGTGGATCGCGTACTTCGGTGACCAGGGCGCAACCGTGTACGCCGTCGATGCGCTGACCGGTGAGCTCGTGTGGAAACGAAAGGTCGATACCTTCCTCGGTGCCACGATGACCGGGGCGCCGACGTTGGCTGACGGCACGCTGTACGCGGTGACGTCTTCCGGCGAGGAAGCGATCGGCGCGAACCCGAAGTATGAGTGCTGCAAGTTCCGCGGCAGCGTCTCCGCCCTGGATGCTCTGACCGGGGAAGTGCGGTGGCGGAGCTTCACGATTCCCGAGGGGCCGAAGCCCGTGCGGATGAACACGCAGGGCGTTCAGCTCTACGGGCCTTCCGGGGCGGGAATCTGGTCGTCACCAGCGGTCGATCTCAAGCGAGGCGTGGTCTACGTGACGACAGGCGACGCGTACTCGGATCCGGCGGCTGCGACATCGGACGCGTTCCTGGCGTTCGACATCAAGACTGGCAAGCTGCTCTGGTCTCGTCAGACAACGGCCGGTGACGCGTATACGCTCGCCTGCGATCTTCCAGAAGCGCTGCGTGCGAACTGTCCACAAGTGAAGGGCCCTGACTTCGACTTCGGCTCGTCGCCGATCCTCGTTGAATTGCCGAACGGTCGCCGGGCGCTCATTGCCGGCCAGAAGTCCGGAGTCGTGCATGCCGTCGATCCGGACAACGAGGGCGCGATTCTGTGGCAAACGCGCGTGGGCAAGGGAACGGCCCTTGGCGGCGTGCAGTGGGGCTCCGCGTTCGACGGACGTCGCGTCTATGTCGCCCTCTCGGACGTGCAGCCTGAACCTGTTGCTGCCGGAACGCCGGGCGCGCAGCCATCGTTCGTGGGGCAGGCGTTTCGCCTGAACGCACGGGCGGGCGGCGGACTCTTCGCGATCGATCCGAGTACGGGACAAACCATCTGGACCAAACCCCATCCCGGGTGCGGTGATAAACCAGGCTGCAGCCCCGCGCAGTCGGCGGCGGTGACTGCGATCCCGGGAGTGGTGTTCTCGGGCGGACTCGATGGCCATCTTCGCGCATACGCAAGCGACGACGGCGACATCATCTGGGACGTGGACACCGCGCAGAAGTACGACACAGTCAATGGCGTTCCGGCGAACGGAGGATCGCTCGACGGACCGGGACCAGTCGTCGTTGGCGGAATGGTGTTCGTTAATTCAGGCTATTCGTTTATCGGCGGCATGCCCGGCAACGTCCTGCTCGCTTTCTCTATCGATGGCAAGTAGCGCGGTCTCTTCGATTCAGGCTCAGCGCTTGACGATTTGGATATCAAACCGTGTATCACCCTTGATCGAAACGTTGCTCTTCACGGTTTCGTAGCCCTCCATACTCGTTGAGACCTCCTCGACGCCATCGAACAGCCCACGGATCTCATAGGAGCCATTCTTGTCTGTCTTCGCCACTCGCCAGCCGGTGATCACGCCTCGATACACAGTGACACCAGCGACTGGCACCGGCCCAGCAGGCATCGCCTCCGTAACCACTCCTGACAGCGTGGGGCTTCCCGGCGGATACAGGTCCGTCTGCGTTACAACGAGTCCGCCATTTGCGACTTCCACGTCCACGAGGGTTCCCGGGTTGTCGTGACCGTAGTCGATTGTCAGGTATGCCCGGTGCTCGCCGTCTTTGACTCCAAAGCGAACGACAAATTCACAGGGTCGGCCGCAGATGTTTCCGGCGATTCCTTGTTCGGAATTAAGAAGGAGCCGGAATCCAGAGAGCCGTGTATTTGTGGCGGGAAAGATCAGCTCGCCCGCCGTGCTAAGTTGCATGATCTCGTCTTCGGCGTCCCGCAGATCGGTCGTCGTGAATCCCGACGCCGAATCTCTGAAGGCGACCAGACCCGGCGCTGCCGGCGGAGTGGCTGATGGCGAGGACGGCGCTGTCGGCGGAGAAGACCAGCCGTCGCATCCCGCCAGCCCCTGCGCGATGACGATGATCAACGCTGCTTGAATACGCATGAGTACCTCTTCCAGCTTAGACACGCGCGCCCAGTGACTTCGGGCACGCGGCCGTTATCGCCGTGTGAGAGTCAGTTGATGACGCGCTGAATCGCAACGAATCCGCGTGACCGCTGGGCCCGGTGTGCAGTCGTAGCGGTCGCCCATCGTCGGGTTGACGCAGTAATCAATCCATCCCACGAACGGCGTCGAGATCGACGAGACGGGGGATTCGACAGTTATCGTTGTCGGCCCGTGGAACGCGACGTAGGTATCTGGCGCGACGCGCTCGGTGACACCGGGATCGGTGTGATCGCCCAGAACGACGGCGATGAAACTGCCCGCCGCATTGAGCCAGAAGTAATTGAGACCGGCTGGGAATGCCGATCCAACCGGTGTGACCTTGAAAGACGTGCCGGCTTGGGCAGGAAAACCCGGCCAATTGAGGTCACCGGGTGATACTGTCGCCTCGTAACTGCGCGTTCGCACTTCTTGAGGGAGGTTCGTGCACGCACTGTCGGCGATGAATGTCAGGGTGTAGTCACCGGTAAGGGCGACGCTTGGCTCGAGCACGTTTAGAAAGAAATGGACCCACCGCTTGGGATTGCAGCGATCGCAGTTCGGCAACACCGGCGCATCGGCGGTCACATGTCCTTCCTTGCTGGCGCGAAAGCGGGTCGCGTCGTCCACGCTCGCGAAGAGTGAAAAATGACCGCTCGCGTCAGTCGTTGTGGACGAACCTGCCTGTGGGCCGTTGAGGATCTCTACAGTTGCACCCGCAAGGCGCCTGAGTGCACTGTCCGACACCGTACCGCTGACCAGTTCGCCATTCACTGGCGGTGCAATCGTGCCGACTGGTTGGGGGACCGTCGGCGTCGGTGACGTGGGAGAACCGGGCCGGTCGCACGCGGCCACCCCCGCGACGACCAGAAGAAGGAGAAGCGCCGAGTGCGTGCTGGTAGTCATGACCGTTCCCCGCTATCTGAGAAGCGGGAAAGGACCGCTCAAACGTCAAGGCGCGCACTGTTCAAGTTTTCGTGACCTTTTCCCGCTTCCTGAGTAGAAGCCAAGCGCGATCACGCGACGCTCGTGAATGGCGTCGCCTTCCGGCGACTCCTGGCCGTTCAGGTGGTGTTGCATGAGAATTCAAAAACGACCGCCCTTCGCCGCGCGAGTCCGGCGGACACTATTACTGTTGGTCGCTGTCGGTTGTGTCCTGCTGCCACGAGTCGCTGCCGCGCAGGGCCTGACGGGGACTCTCATCGGCACGGTCAAGGACGAACAGGGCCTCGTCCTCGCGGGCGCGCGCGTCAGCATCAATTCGCCGGCACTGATAGGCGGTCCGACGACACAGGCGACAAATGAGAGGGGCCGGCTGCGGTTCCCGGTCCTTCCTCCCGGACTGTACGCACTCCAGATCGAGATGCCGGGGTTTGCGACCTTGCACGAGGGAGACATCTTGATCGCCGCCGGCTCGACGATTGAGCGAACGGCGACACTGAAGCTTGCAGGCGTCGATGAATCGGTCGTGGTCGAGGGAACGGGCTCGCGCATCGAAGCCCGGAATCCCGGGTTCGGAACGCGCTTCGGCTCCGAGGACATCGACGGGATTCCAACGCGACGGGCGAGCATGTTCGACTTC
>Ga0157380_10002010_pt1 | contig 13562 bp, 7 predicted proteins | sample S35metaG_FD_119757 | JGI IMG/M metagenome (GOLD analysis project Ga0157380, IMG submission 119757) | Switchgrass rhizosphere microbial communities from Kellogg Biological Station, Michigan, USA - S3-5 metaG | ecosystem: Host-associated > Plants > Roots > Rhizosphere > Soil | place: USA: Michigan...
CACTTTGCTGCGGCTCCTGATGTTGGTCTTCGACAGGAACGCCTCGGCCTTCGCGCGATCGAAGCGCGGATGGACGCCGGCCATGTAATCGAGGAGCTGCGAGACGCGGATCCAGCGCGGCAGGACGGCGACGTCGGCGATGAAGGACACGTCGCGCATCAGCTGATCGCGCTCCGTCCAGGGATCGCGTCCCATCACCTTCAGCTCACCCTGATACGGAGTGAGCCCGAGGATCGCGTTGAGCGCGGTCGTTTTGCCGGCGCCGTTCGGGCCGATCAATCCGACGATGCGTCCCTCTTCGATCTGCAGGTCGATGCCGTCGAGCGCGACGGTGCTGCCGAAGTTCTTGCGGAGGCCGCGGGCTTCTATGCATGCCATGGCGTCAGCGCTCCTCTTCTTCCGGCGGTTTCGGCGCGAGCAGCTCTTCCGCGTTGAGGCCGAGCCGCTGGATCGTTCCGTAGATCCGCGGCCACTGTTCGGTGAGGAACCTCTGGCGCTCGGCATCCATCAGCAGATTGCGCGCGCCCGGTTTGATGTACATGCCGAGTCCTCGCTTCTTCTCCACCAGTTGCTCGTCGACCAGCTGCTGGTAGCTCTTGAGGACCGTGATGGGGTTGAGCCGGTAGTCGGCCGCCACGGTGCGTACGGACGGGAGCGGGTCGCCTTCGTTGAGCACTCCGTCGAGGATCAGGTCGACGACGCGGTCGCGTAGCTGGCGGTAGATCGGCTGGCTGTCGTTCCATTCTCGTACCATTTCTTTCGTCCGACTCTATTGATGTAGTTAACTACAACACCTAATCGCTGGCAAGCGATTCTTACGGGGTGAACCAAAGAAAGTAGCGTGGGTCACCGGCCGCAACCGTGCTCAGAACATGACCCCCGGTTTGCCTTCGCAAGGGTCAATAAAGCTACCGACAATGGCTAAATTGCTCGATTTACAGGTGCTTTTCAGCGGCACGGCAATTGATATAGCCGAGCCGTCTATCCGCCACTATTTCGGAAAAGTTTGAGGAAGGGAACACAAGTGAAGAAGATCTCCACCCTCCTGGCACTCCTCGTTTTTCTCGTTTCGACCGTCGCTCAGGCCGCGGCGAACAACCCGAACCGGCATTTCCCGTCCCTTGACGACCAGCTCAAAGGCGCCCACGCCAAAAAAGGCAGCGCGCTCGAGAAGCTGATCAAAGACAACCAGGACTTCACCAAGCTGAAGGACAAGGACGCCGACGACAAGATCGTCCCGCCCTGGCTCAAGGTCTATTGGCGGAAGGGACACCCCGAGGCCAATTACGACAACGACAATGACCCGACGGGCGGCTATCCGCTCGTCCTGAAGGAAGTCTTCGAGTGGATGGTGAGCCACCAGGACCTCAAGTCCGGCAACGCCGACGCGTCGATGTCGCCGGGCGTCGAGTTCGGCGATCGCGATGAAGACGAGATCGCCGAAGGGCACAAGCCGTTCCGCGCCGGCTCGCTCGCCGCGACCGCGGGCACGAACGTCCGCACCTCTGGCTCGCAGACCGTCTCCCGCAGCGAGTCGGACATCCGCATCAACTATTGGGACCCGACCAAGATCATCGCGGCGTCGAACAACATCGGCGGCTCGGGCATGCAGGGTCAGTACTACTCGACCGACGGCGGCGTGACGTGGGGCCAGACCACCCTGCCGCTCGCCAGCGGCGACGCGTTCCACTCCGACCCGACGGTCGACTGGAGCTCGGACGGCACCGCGTGGTCGACCACGATGGGCATCAACTCCGCGCAGACCGTGCTGAAAGTGCAGTCGTACCGCTCCTCCAACGGCGGCGCGACGTGGGTCTTCGACGGCACCATCTCCGGCAGCCAGACGAATACCGACAAGCAGATGCAGTGGATCGATCACAGCGCGTCGTCGCCGTACGCGAACCAGAACTACGTCATCTGGCACAACGGCAACCCGGCGTTCATGAACCGCCGCACGTCGAGCGGCTGGGGCACGCCGATCCAGGTCAGCAGCTCGGAAACGACCGGCACCGCGATCGGCGCCGACGTCAAGACGAACGCCAACGGCGACGTCTTCGGCTTCTACCCCGACACCGGCTCGCGCGGCATCTACGTCGTGAAGTCGACCAACGGCGGCGCGAGCTACGCGGCGCCGGTGCGGATCGTCACCACCTACGACTCGTACGACATCGGCGTGCCGGCGTTCAACAGCCGCCGCATCCTTCTCTATGTGTCGGGCGGCGCGTATCGCAACGGCACGACGAACAACGTCTACGCCCTGTGGTCCGATCTTTCGGGCGATTCCGGCTGCACCGCGGCAGGCAACGAGCCCGGCGCCAGCACGACGTCGACCTGCAAGACGCGCATCTGGTTCTCACGCTCCACGGACGGCGGCACCACCTGGAGTGCACGCACGAAGATCAACAACCAGAGCGGTCTCAATGACCAGTTCAATCCGTTCCTCGCCGTCGACGAGACGAACGGCACGCTCGGCGCGATCTACTACGACACCGTCGCCGATGCGGGCCGCAAGAAGGTCGACGTCTGGTACCAGATGTCGAGCGACGGCGGCGTGACGTGGCAGGCGGCGGTCAAGGTCACGACGGCGATGACCGACGAGACCGTGTCGGGCTCCGACTCGGGCAACCAGTTCGGCGACTACAACAGCCTCTCCGGTTATGGCAACTCGTTCTTCCCCTCGTGGACCGATCGCCGCAACAACGGCAAGGAAGAGATCTGGACGGCGAAGGTCACGACGACGACCGCCGCGACGTACTCGATCTCCGGCAGCGCCGGCACGGCCGGTGCGACGGTGACCGCGGGCTCGTCGTCAGCCACCAGCGACGGCTCGAACAACTATTCGATCGCGGGACTCGCGGCCGGCACCTACACGGTGACGCCGAGCAAGTCGGGCTGCACGTTCTCCCCCGCTTCGAGCTCCGTCACCATCACCTCCGCGAACGTGACCGGCATCAACTTCACCGCGAACTGCACAGTGCCGACCTTCTCCATCAGCGGTAACGCCGGTACGACCGGCGCGACCGTAACCGCCGGCTCGAGCTCCACCACGAGCGACGCGTCGAGCAACTACTCGATGTCGGGCTTCGCCGCCGGCACCTACACCGTGACGCCGAGCAAGTCGGGCTGCACCTTCTCGCCCGCCTCGAGCTCCGTCACCATCACCTCGGCCAACGTCACCGCGAACTTCACCGCGACGTGCGGCAGCGGCGACACGCAGCTCACCAGCGGCGTCGCCGTCACCGGCCAGAGCGTGGCGCTGGGCGCCTGGAAGTACTACTACATCACCGTGCCCGCGGGCGCGACGAACCTGACCTTCACGACGACCGCCGCCACGGGCGACGTCGACATCTACACGCAGGTCAACGCGAAGCCGACGTCGAGCTCGTACATCTGCCGTCCGTACACCTCGTCCGGCAACGAGACCTGCTCCGCGACGAACCCCGCCTCGGGGACGTGGTGGGTCGGCGTCAACGGTTACGCCGCAGGCAGCTTCACCATCACCGGCACCGTGACGATGCCGGTCGCGACCTACTCGATCTCCGGCAGCGCCGGCACCTCGGGCGCGACCGTCACCGCCGGATCGCAGGGCGCGACCAGCGACGGCGCGAACAACTACACCATCACCGGACTGGCCAACGGCACCTACACCGTGACCCCGGCCAAGAGCGGCTGCACGTTCTCACCGGCGAGCGCCTCGGTGACGATCAGCGGCGCGAACGTGACGGGCACGAACTTCACCGCCAACTGCAGCGTCGCCACGACGCTCTTCTCGAACGGCTTCGAGAGCAGCACCGGCTGGTCGATCGTCGACGTCGCAGGCACCGCCGGCAACTGGACCTTCAACACCTCCGGCACGCTTCCGACCGCGACGCCGCACGGCGGCAGCTACCTGGCGAAGTTCAATTCGTACGACGCCACCGCCGGCAACAACACGCGCATCCAGCAGACGACCGGCTTCGCCATCCCGGGCACCGCCGCCTCTGCCACGCTGAAGTTCTGGATGTACCACGACACCGGCTACACGACGTCCGCGGACCGCGTGCAGCTGCAGGTGCTCGTCGGTGCGACCTGGACGAACGTCGGCACGGCGGTCAACCGCTACGACGGCTCGACGGGATGGAAGCAGCACACGATCGACCTGACCGCCTACAAAGGCACGACCGTGACGCTCGGCTTCCTCGGCATCAGCCAGTACGGCAACAACACGTTCATCGATGATGTGACGGTGACGACGCCGTAAGCGCAATCAATCTGTAATTCGAAGGGGGAGGGCCATGTGCCCTCCCCTTTTTTGTTCGCTCAGACTTCGGCGACTTCGCGGCATTGCTGCTCGTCAGCGCGGCCGCATTCGCCGCGACGCCGCCGGAGCGCGATCCGCAGCTGCGCTCAGATGCGCCGCGTGTGTACATTGAGCCTCATAACTCGACCGTCGCGCCCGATACCGTTCTGCGCATGACGCCGGAGTTTCAGAATGCGAGCTACATGCAATTACACATGTGGCATACCGAGGGGGACTTTCCCACCCAAAACAGCAGCGGAGGCTACACCGTCGTTCCGGACAACGGCGCCGTTTCACGCGACGACTGGGGCGTCGGATTCGCGATGTATGACACGTATGGTGGCGGATGCGTACCGGCCGGAGGGCCGTATGCCGATCCGAACACCGGCTGCCTGATGGAGCCTGGCTCGGACGGCAAGCCGGTGGCCATCTACAAGGAGCGCGAGCGCTGGACGTTCCAGCACAAGTATGTCGACACTGGAACGAAGATCGAGACCGAGCTCCCCGGATCCCTCTATTCGTTCTCCTACACCGAGCACACGACGGTGTACAACTTACAGTGCTTCAATGTGTTCCCCTGTGACTCCTTCGGGATTCCGCTCAATCCGCTCCCGGGCATCACGGTCGCAGGGACTAAGCTCGCGTGCCCGCTGAAATCCGGCCCCGGCTATGTCTCGACGATCTTCTATCAGTACTCACGCTACAAATCCGGGAACGTTCCCGCCGGCGCCGCCGAATGGGAACCAGCAACGGTTCTCGAGCTGAACGGCAAAGCCGCAACGTACGGGAAAGCGATCGTCACTCGGCATTGGAGACTCGCGTATGACTGCGGAGCGATTCCGAATCTCTCCTTCAACATCAACATCGAGTACGTGCCGGGGACCGCTGGACACGGCCACTTTGTAAGCAACGACAGAAGTCCGGGCTTCGACCAATTCGGCAACATCGCTCCCTCGTACAGCGGCACCACCGGTGCACTCAACTCCACTGCACCGGGCGCCTGGCAGAGCTCCGAGATCACCGCCGGCGCGTACGCCGGTGACTTCACGGTGAAGGCAACAACCACGGATCCTCGCGTCACAAACGGCGCTGCCGTGCGGACGGCGACCGGCGCGGTCTTGTTCGGGTTCAATGGCCTCAGCATTTTCCAGATCGATGAGCCTGACCTGATGACGTATGTGCAATTGACAGGCGATCGCAACGGTCCACTGTGCGGCTACATGAAGGAAGACCCGGATTGCGAGGACACTGCGACCTCGACGTGCGCCAGAATCCAGATATGCGACAACCATCTCGCCGTCAGCCACTATGGGACGCGGCAACTCAAAGATTTCATCGTCGGCTTCGCCAGCGAGTACTACCTCAAAGCGGCGAAGGCAGGAATGCCCGTCGGCGCTCTCGGCATCAATGACATGAGCCTCCCGCGTGGAGGCAGATTCGACCTCCGTGGGAACTGGAAGCTGGGAACTCATGGAACACATCGCATCGGTGTCGATGTCGATGTCGATACGCGGCTCCTCAAGGCGGATGGAACGTACGCCGTCGTCAACCGCGATCTGCTCGAGGCCGCCGTAACGTCATTGGGTGGAACGCGGATGCCGGAAGGTCCGATTCACTTCCGCATGCGTGCGTCCGACATCGATAATCTCCTTCGGCCGCTGACGAACTGACGATGACGAGGTCTGACATGAGACAACGACTTGCACTCGTGCTGCTGTTGATAATGGGCCTCGCGGTGACTGCGGTTGCTCAGACGCCCAAGATCGTGACGCTTCCCGCGCTCACCATCGACAACCGCGTGAAGGTTCCGGCGGGCACTTCCGTGTACTTCGTGATCGTGTACTACGGCAACGCCATCCTTCCTGCCACATTTACAGCCACTCTGGACGGTGCTGACGTTTCTGCGCAGTTTCATCCTGTCCCGGGCGGTTCAGACGTCTTCCGCGTTCCGATCGGCGCGTCGACCACCAAGCTCCAGCTCTCCGTCACTGGTGTGAAGGCATCTGGTGGTCGCGGCACGGATAGCGACACGCTCACGTTTCTTCCGCAGTGATCTGCGAAATGGCGGCCTGGACGACGGCTACTCCATCCGAACGAGCCCGCGCCGCGTGGCGACTTTCAGCGCCTCCGTCCTGCTCGTGACGCCGAGCTTCTCGAACAAATGTCCGAGGTGCGTCTTCACCGTGCGCTCGGAGATGCCGAGGGTGGTGGCGATCTCCTTGTTCGACTTGCCGTCGGCCATCAGGCGCAGCGTGGCCAGCTCGCGCGGGGTGACCTGCACGCGGGCCAGGCCCTCGGCCAGTTTCGCGGCGGCCGCCGGCGCGAGGTAGGTCTTCCCCGCCAGCACATCGCGGATGCAGGTGATCAGGCCGTCGGCGGTGATGTCCTTCAGCACGTATGCTTTCGCTCCGGCCTTGAGCGCGCGCGTGATGTCCTCGTCCGTGTCGTACGTCGTCAGCACGATCACCTTCGCGCCCGGATCGAGCTCGCGGATCTGCCGCACCGCTTCGACCCCTTCCATCACCGGCATGCGCAGGTCGAGCAGCGTGACGTCGGGACGATGTTTCGTGAACGCGTCGATCGCCTCGACGCCGTTCGACGCCTCGGCCACCACGCGCAGGTCCGACTCGTGACTGATGATGTTGACGACGCCCGTGCGCACGAGCGCGTGATCGTCGACCACGAGGACACCGTGGGATTCGCTCATGGCGTGGGGATGCTGAAGGCCGGCGGCTCCCACGCCAGCACCACTTCGGTGCCGGCGCGCGGCGCGGTGACGATGGTCAACGAGCCGCCGATCCGTTCCGCGCGCTCCTGCATGCTGGTCAGGCCGAAGCCTGCGCCGAAGCGCTCTTTGGCGATGCCGCGGCCGTCGTCGGCGACGGAGAGCCTGAAGCCGACGGAGCGCGTCGAGGCGGCGTGCACGCGGATCGTGCGGGCTCGCGCGTGACGCACCGCGTTCGTGATCGCCTCCTGCGCGATGCCAATGATCTCGCGCTCGACGCCGGCGCCGAGCGGCGGGAGATCGTCGATGACCACTTCGATCGGCACGTCGGTCGTGCGGCGCGCCAGCTCGGCGGTCCGTTCGAGCACCGCGCCGACGTCGCCCGCTTCGATGTCCCGCGGATGCAGCGCACCGACCGAGCGCCGAGCCTCGATCATGTGCGTCCGCGCGAGATCGACCGCCGTCTCGATGCTCCGCGCCACGTTCGTCGGCAGCGACGTCGCCACGCGCTGCACCGACTGCAGCTGCATCAGGATGGCCGCGAATCCCTGGGCCAGCGTGTCGTGGATGTCGCGCGCGATGCGGTTGCGCTCTTCGAGCACCGCCTGCCGCCGCGCTTCATCGAGATTCATCTGCGCCAGCCGGGTCTGATGCAGCGCCAGCGTGATCTGCCGCGCGATCGCCTCGAGGGTCGCGCGCCGCCACGGCGCGTAGTACGCCGGCGCATCGGCGATCGACATCGCGATCCAGCCGAGGTTGTGCGTCCCCAGCTTCAGCGGAACGACGGCGAGCGTTTCGAGCGCGATGGAGCGATTGAAGTCGCGCACCGATTGCGGGAGGCGCGCGTCATCGAGGCCGTACTCGATCGTCTCCGTCCAGCCGGGCGCGAACGCCAGCAGGTGCGCCTTCATCTCGTCGCGCGGCAGCGTGAGGTCGCCCCAGTCGCCGGCGTCGCGCGAATAGAAACGGTCTTCGATGTAGGCCATCCAGAGCTCGCACTCCTTCTGATCTTCATCGAGCAGCCAGACCGCGCAGGTGTGGCTTTCGGCGTGATCGAGCAGCGAGTGCATCAGCTCGCGGAAGAAGCTGTCGCGGTCGGGCTCCTGCACCAGGAGGTCGAGCGTGAGCTGCACGGCGTGGTTCTGGATCTCCGCCATGCACTCCGCTTTCTGGCGCTCCCACGTTTCGTGGCGCAGGCGCTCGTTCAGCGACGCGACGTCGTCCGACCACTCGACGGGGGGCTGCAGCGGACACGCGGCGGTCTTCGCCTCTTCCATGCGCGTGATTATGCGCCGCGAGTCCGCGGCCGCACATCGTCCGAAAGTCGCAGATTCCACTGCGGTGAAAGTCGCGCTCGCCGGTGACACCACCGCCCGATTGTTGGAACTGCTTCCCGAACCGACACTTACGTCCTATGGAAACACGCCGGAATTCTTCATCGATCGCACTCCTGCTCTTGCTCGTTATCCCTCTGCTCCAGGCCTGCAGCCGCGTCGACGCGCAGCCGGCCGGCGGAGCCCCGCCGCCACCGAAAATCGACGTCGCCCAGGTCGTCTCGCGCGACGTCACCGAATGGGACGAATTCACCGGCCGCCTCGAGGCTGTGCACGCGGTCGAGATCCGGCCGCGCGTCTCCGGATTCGTCTCCGCCATCCGCTTCGACGAAGGAGCGATGGTGCACAAGGGCGACCTCCTCTTCGAGATCGACGCGCGACCGTTCCAGGCGGAAGTCGATCGCCTCCGCGCCGAGCTGGCGCGTGCGAACGCAACCGTCGAGCGCGCGAAGAGCGAGCTCGCGCGCGCCGAGCGCCTCTCGTCCGACAACGCGATGTCTCCCGAGGAGCGCGACCGCCGCAAAGCATTCGCGCAGGAATCGGCGGCGCAGGTCTCGGCGGTGCAGGCGGCGCTGCGCGCGGCGGAGCTCAATCTCGAGTTCACGCACGTCACCTCGCCGATCGACGGCCGCGTCGGACGGGCCATCGTCACCGTCGGCAACCTCGTCTCCACCGGACCAGCCGAGGCGACGCTGCTGACGACCGTCGTTTCGCTCGATCCGATCTACGCGTCGTTCGAAGCGGACGAGCAGACCTTCCACCACTACATCAGCGGACGGGCGACGGGACTGCCGATTCACATGGCGCTGGCGAGCGAGGAGGGCTTCCCGCACAAGGGTGAGCTCGACTTCGTCGACAACCAGATCAATCCCGCCACCGGCACGATCCGCGGACGGACGATCTTCCGCAATCGCGATCTCAGTCTCACGCCCGGCTCGTTCGTCCGCCTGCGCCTTCCCGGCAGCGCGTCGTATCGCGCGCTGCTGATTCAGGACCGCGCGGTCGGCACCGATCTCGACAAGCGTTACGTCTACGTCATCGGCGCCGACGGCACGGTCGAGTACCGCGCCGTGCAGCTCGGGCCGGTCATCGACGGCCTGCGCGTCGTGCGCGGAGGGCTGAAGGCGAACGACCTCGTGGTGGTCAATGGACTGCAGCGCGTTCGTCCCGGCGCGCACATCGATCCGCAGCGCGTCCCCATGGAAAACCCCTCATCCGCCCTGCGGGCACCTTCTCCCCGCACGCGGGGAGAAGGAGAAGCGTCGTGAGACTCGCGCAATTCTTCATCACCCGGCCGATCTTCGCGGCCGTGCTCTCGCTGCTGATCGTCATCGCCGGCGGCATCGCGCTGGTGAAGCTGCCGGTCAGCGAATATCCGAGCGTCGCGCCGCCGACCGTGGTCGTGCATGCGGCGTATCCCGGCGCGAATCCGAAAGTCATCGCCGAATCGGTGGCCGGCCCGCTGGAGCAGTCGCTCAACGGCGTCGAGGGGATGCTCTACATGTTCTCGCAGTCGACCTCGGACGGCCGGCTGACGCTGACCGTGACGTTCGCGGTCGGCACCGATCTCGACAACGCGCAGGTGCAGGTGCAGAACCGCGTGTCGCAGGCGCTGCCGCGGCTGCCGGCCGAGGTGCAGCGCATCGGCGTGACGACGGAGAAGGCCTCGCCCGACTTCATCATGGTCGTGCACCTCACCTCGCCCGACTCGCGCTACGACATGCTCTACCTCTCGAACTTCGCGCATCTGCGCGTGAAGGACGAGCTGGCGCGCATCAGCGGCGTCGGCGCGGTGAACATCTTCGGCGCGGGCGAGTACAGCATGCGCGTCTGGCTCGACCCCGATAAATTGGCGGCGCGCCAGCTGACCGCGTCCGACGTCGTGCGCGCGATCCGCGAGCAGAACCTGCAGGTCGCCGCCGGCGTTCTCGGCGCGCCTCCGTCGCCGGGCGATACGACGTTCCAGCTCTCCATCAATGCGCAGGGACGCCTCTCCAACGAGGAGGAGTTCGGGAACATCGTCGTCCGGGCCACGCCGGACGGACAGATCACCCGCATCCGCGACGTCGGCCGCGTGCAGATCGGCGCCGACCGCTACTCGATGCGCAGCCTCCTCGACAACAAGAATGCGGTCGCCATCGGCATCTTCCAGCGCCCCGGCACGAACGCCATCCAGGCGTCGAACGAGGTGCGCGCGACGATGGAGCGGCTGAAGAAGGCGTTCCCCGCCGGCGTCGATTACCAGATCGTCTACGACCCGACGATCTTCGTGCGGCATTCGATCTCCGCGGTGGTGGAGACGCTCTTCGAAGCGATCCTGCTGGTGGTCATCGTGGTGATGATCTTCCTGCAGACGTGGCGGGCGTCGATCATTCCGCTGGTCGCGGTGCCGGTCTCGCTGATCGGCACGTTCGCCGTCATGCTGGCCCTCGGCTTCTCCCTCAACACGCTCTCCTTGTTCGGACTGGTGCTGGCGATCGGCATCGTCGTCGACGACGCCATCGTCGTCGTGGAGAACGTCGAGCGGCACATCGAGCTCGGAGCGTCTCCGCTGGAGGCGACGCGCGCGGCGATGCGCGAGGTCTCCGGCCCGATCATCGCCATCGCCCTGGTGCTCTGCGCGGTCTTCATCCCCACGGCCTTCATCAGCGGATTGACCGGGCAGTTCTACCGGCAGTTCGCGCTGACGATCGCCATCTCGACGGTCATCTCCGCCTTCAACTCCCTCACCCTCAGCCCCGCCCTGGCCTCGCGTCTCCTCCTGCCTCACGGCGCGCCGCGCGACCGTCTGCAGCGCGCCGCCGATCGTCTCTTCGGCTGGTTCTTCCGCCTCTTCAACCGCGGCTTCGCGTGGATGTCGCACGCCTATTCGCGAGGTGTGGCGCGCGTGCTGCGCGTTGCCGTCGCCGCGCTGATCGTCTACCTCGGCCTGGTCGGACTGGCCGCGCTCGGCCTGGCGAAAGTGCCGCGCGGCTTCGTTCCCGCGCAGGACAAGTCGTACCTCGTCGCCTTCGCGCAACTGCCCGACGCGGCGACGCTCGACCGCACCGAATCGGTCATCCGCAAGATGTCGGAGGTCGCGCTGAAGGAGCCGGGCGTCGCCAACGCGGTCGCCTTCCCCGGCCTCTCCATCAACGGTTTCGTCAACGCGTCGAACGCCGGCATCGTCTTCGTCACGCTGAAGCCGGAAGAAGAACGGAAGGGAAAGAACCTCAGCGCCGGCGCGATCGTGCAGTCGCTCAACATGAAGTACGCCGGCATCCAGGAAGCGTTCGTGGCCATCTTCCCGCCGCCGCCCGTGCAGGGCCTCGGCACCGTCGGCGGCTTCAAGTTGTACGTCGAGGATCGCGACGGCTCCGGCTTCGAGGAGCTCTACTCGCAGGTGCAGAACGCGATGAACGACGGCCGCCAGAGGAAAGAGCTGGCGGGACTCTTCTCCAGCTTCCAGGTCAGCGTGCCGCAGATCGACGCGGACGTCGATCGCGAGCGCGCCAAAACGTACGGCGTCGACCTCACGGAGCTCTTCGACACGCTGCAGATCTACCTCGGGTCGCTCTACGTCAACGACTTCAATCGCTTCGGCCGGACGTATCAGGTCAACGTGCAGGCGGAGTCGAAGTTCCGCACGCAGCCGGAGCAGATCCCGCGGCTCTACACGCGCAACGCGCGCGGCGAGATGGTGCCGCTCGGATCGCTCGTCTCGATCAAGCGCGGCTATGGCCCCGAGCAGGTGATGCACTACAACGGCTTCCCCGCCGCGGAGATCAACGGCGGACCGGCCCCCGGTTTCAGCTCCGGCCAGGCGCAGAGCGCGATCGCCGAAGTGTTGAAACAGAAGCTGCCGTCCGGCATGTCGTTCGAGTGGACCGAGCTCGCGTATCAGGAAATCCTCTCCGGCAACACGATGGTACTGATCTTCCCGCTCTGCGTGCTGCTCGTGTACGTGGTGCTCGCGGCGCAGTACGAGAGCTGGACGCTGCCGCTGTCGGTCATCCTCAACGTGCCGATGACCATCCTCTCCGCCATCGCCGGCGTGTGGGTCACCGGCGGCGACAACAACGTCTTCACGCAGATCAGCTTCCTCGTGCTCGCCGGACTGGCGTGCAAGAACGCGATCCTGATCGTCGAGTTCGCGAAGCATCGCGAGGAGCAGGGCGACGATCGCGTGACCGCGATTCTCGAGGCCTGTCGCGTGCGACTGCGGCCGGTCCTGATGACTTCCGCCGCGTTCATCATGGGTGTCGTGCCGCTCGTCTTCTCCACCGGCGCCGGCGCGGAGATTCGCCAGGCGATGGGCATCGCGGTCTTCGCCGGCATGCTCGGCGTCACGACGTTCGGACTCTTCCTCACGCCGCTCTTCTTCACCTTCATCGGCAACGCGGTCGAACGTTTCGCGAAGCGCGCGACCGCGGCGATCCCCGCGCATGTCGCGGCGATGCTGGTCATCGTGATCTTCGTCAGCTTCAGCGCGTCGGCGGCACCAGTGGCCGGCGCGTGGTGGTCGCAATTCGACGATCCGGTGCTCGATGCGCTGGAGACGAATGCGCTGCGTGCGAACCACGACATCCGCGTCGCCGTCGCGCGTCTCGATCAGTCGCGCGCTGCGTTCAGCGACGCGGCGCTCGATCGCTATCCGACCGCCACCGCCGATGCGCTGCTCGACAAACGCAAGGCGGTCATCCCCGGCTTCACCGACGACGCGAAAAAAATCACGACCTGGCGCGCCGGCTTCGACGCGTTCTGGGAGCTCGATCTCTTCGGACGCGTCCGCTCGTCGATCAAAGCGGCGAAGGCGACGGCGCAGAGTTACGAGGCCACGCTCGACGACGTGCAGGTGATCGTCGCCGCCGAGGTGGCGCGCAATTACTTCGAGCTGCGCGGACTGCAACAGCAGCTCGCCGTCGCGGAGCGCAGCCTCACCAATCAACGCGAGACGCTGCACCTCACGCAGGTGCGGCGCGACGCGGGGATCGGCGAGGAGCTCGACGTCGCCAGCGCCGGCGCGCGCGTGGCGGCGATCGAGGCCAGTCTCCCGCCGATCCGCGCGGCGATGGCGGAGCGCGAGCATCGTCTCGCCGTACTGATCGGCATGCGTCCCGGGAAGCTCGAGCTCGATCTCTCGCCTCGCCCCTATCCTCCACTGGCGAAACAGCTCACGCTCGGCGATCCCGATTCGCTGCTGCGTCATCGCCCCGACGTCCGCGCCGCGGAGCTGCGTCTCGCC
>Ga0157380_10002011_pt1 | contig 13559 bp, 9 predicted proteins | sample S35metaG_FD_119757 | JGI IMG/M metagenome (GOLD analysis project Ga0157380, IMG submission 119757) | Switchgrass rhizosphere microbial communities from Kellogg Biological Station, Michigan, USA - S3-5 metaG | ecosystem: Host-associated > Plants > Roots > Rhizosphere > Soil | place: USA: Michigan...
CAGTCCGGCGACCCGCAGGACCCGCACTATCGCGACCTCGCGCCGATGTGGCGCAACGGCGACTATTTCCCGCTGCTGTATTCCCGGCAGGCGGTCGAAAAGGCAACCGAGCGCGTGATCAAGTTGGTGCCCGCGCCCTCCCGTTGACTTATTTCTCCTGGATCCGCACGCGCGCGCGCCCGCGCCTGCCGGTCGTGTCCTTCGCATTGCCTTCGAGCACGCAGTCGGCAAGCCATATCGTGCTGTCGCCCGCCGCGCGCGCACCGTAGGGCTTGTTGTCGCGGATCTGCGAGCGTCGCGCATAAATCGTCGCCCGGTGCTCGGTGAAGAGACCGTCGTCGAGATTCCCCTCGAAGCGGCTGTCTGCCGCGTGTACGACCGAGTCGTCGTAGGCTGCTATGGCGCTCGAGTCGTTACGACTGATCTCGGAATCGGCCAGCGACAGATAGGCAGTCTCGTGCAGCCAGATGCCGACGTGCCCGTTGACGATGCGGAGCCGCCTGGCCTCGAGGACGCTGGCGCCGCGGCCGACGAGGCCCATCTTCTGGAACTTCGTGATCACGAGATCCTGGGCCAGGACACGCCCGTCGATGACGAACAGGCCGTGGCCCTCGTAATAATCGTCTTCCTGCACGTCGTAGCGGAATCCGGAGATGGTCAGACCGCTCACCGTGACGCGTCCATTACGCACGACGATGGCCGTGGTCGGCGGGCCGGTGCTGCCGTCGAGCACTGCGCCAGGATCGCCTTCGAGGCGGAGATCCTTGCCGTCGATCACGACAAAGCCGCGAACCTTCACGTCCTTGTAGGGCACCTCGCGCCAGGCCGCGGCCGCGTATTGGCCCGCGCGCAGGAGCACGGTGTCGCCGCTTGCGGCCGCATCGACCGCCGCCTGGATGCCGGGCCCGCCCCGATGATCACAGTCCGATTCCGCGGCGCCCTCCGGGCATACGACGTAGGTTCTCGGCGCCGCGGGCGCAGCGGCTGCCGCGAGGAAAGCCAGCGATGCGACCAGGGCGAGCGCCGCATTCATGCCGTCACCGGGGCGGCCGCCGGGCGGGATGGGAGGCGCATCGACCGCAGGAACCAGCCGCGCAGGCTCCAGATGAGCGCCGCCCCCGCAAGGCCGAAGGCGGCATGCAGCAACCAGAACGCGGCCGGCCCCAGAGGCTCGTAGAAGCGCGCGACCCAGCCGCTCAGCATGCCGCCGACGAAGATCGCGATGTAATAGGCGCCGACCATCATGGCCACGACCGCTGGGGGCGCCGCCCTCGAGATCAGCGAGAGCCCGATCGGCGCCGCGTAGAGATAGCCGACTGCGACCACGAAATGAAATGCGACCGGCCAGAAGAGCATGACCTGGCCGGCGCCCGCGAGCGCGGACCCCGCGACCAGCAGCAGGCAGGATGCACCGTACCAGGCGCAGCCGCGCGCAATCTTCGAAAGGTCGTCGGCCTCGGTCCCGCGGCGACCCTGCCAGCGCCAGAACGCGATTACAGCAGGCGCGAACACCAGCACCGCCATCGAGTCGAGCGACTGGAACCAGGTCACCGGCACGGCCAGGCCGAAGAGTCCGCGGTCCACGTGGTCCCGCAGCCAAAGCGGATACACGTTCCAGATCTGCGCCTGCACGGTCCAGTACAGCGAGGTGATCACGAGCAGCGTCAGGATCGCGAACAGCACGCTGCCATCGCCCCGCGCGAGGCGAGCCCGGCGCTCGGCGCTCGCGAGCGTTTCCGCGGGCAGGTGGCGCAGGCCCGAGACGTAAATGACGATGCCGAACAACATGCCGACACCTGCGGCGCCGAAGCCGTAGTGCCAGCCGTACAGCTCGCCAAGCGTGCCGCAGACGAGCGGTGCGACGAAGGCGCCCACGTTTATCGCGGTCACGTACACCGTGTAGGCACCGTCCCGCCGCCGGTCGTCCTTCGCGTAGAGATTCCCGACCTGCGCGGCGAGGTTTCCCTTCAACAGGCCCGAGCCGAGGATCAGCGCCGACAGCGCCGGCAGGAAGGCGGCCTCGAAGGCCATCATGAAATGGCCTGCGGCCATCAGCGACGCGCCCGCCAGCACGGCTCGCGTGCGACCGGTCAGGCGATCGCCGACGAGGCCGCCGAGGATCGGCATCAGGTACACCAGCCCGACGTACAGCCCGAAGATCTGCGAGGCCAGCGCCTGCTGCGACAAACCGCCGAACACCGCCTCGACCCCCGCGCGAAAGGCCGCGAACCCGGCGACGCCCTCGACCACGCCCGGATGCAGCAGGTAACCGGTCATGTACAGCATCAGGAGCGCCTGCATGCCGTAGAACGAGAAACGCTCCCAAGCCTCGGTGAAGGCGATGTAAGCCAGGCCGCGAGGGTGCCCGAACACCTCCCGGGCTGCGTTCACTGGTGCGCCCATGCTTTCTTCCACTCGGTCTCCATGTTCCTCACATGGCCTACCTCCCAGTAGAACTTCCCGCGCGGGCGGTCGTAGTTGCCAATCTCGTCCAGAGTGTTTGCGTCGTAGAGCCGGCCATTGACCATCGTGTAGCGCACGCTGTTGGTGTTTCGGATGTCCGCGAGCGGGTCGCGGTCCAGCACGACGAGGTCCGCGAGCTTGCCGGGCTCCAGCGAGCCGATCTGGCCGTCCAGGCCCAGCGTCTCGGCGCCGTTCAGCGTCGCGGCGCGCAGCACGTGCTGGTTGCTCATCCCGCCCTCGGCGAGCAGCCGCATCTCCCAGTGCTGCGCCAGCCCGGCCGCCTGACCGTGCGAACCCGCGGTGATTCGTACGCCCGCGTCGTCGAGTTTCTTCATCGACCGGGAGACCGAGCGGAAGCCGACGTCGTAGAGCTCCTCGGTCGCGTGTATCGTCGTCATACCGCGCACCCAGGGCGGCGCGTAATGCCCCGGCGCGAGCGGGCTGTAGCCGCTCGTGGTGACCTGGATGAATGCCCGCGCCTTCGGGTCCTCCCACACCCGCTCGTTCTGAAGGATCCAGTTCTCGCCGAGCAGCTCGCCGAACGCGATCACGAGCGTCGGCGTGTGCGAGGACCTGGCGGCTTTCATCAGCTGCACGACGTCGTCGTAGTAGGTGGCGAGCGGGAAGTTGTGCTGGAGGTTGGTGTTGCCGTCCAGGATCATCGTCAGGTTGTTGTAGAAATTGCTCTCGCCCTCGACGTCCACCATGATCCCGGCCTCGCGCCCCGCCTTGATCAGCATCTGGCGCTGACTGCGCATCGGCTGGCGGTAGCTCTTGATGATGACGCCTCCGAGCTCGCGCTTGCGTGCGACGAACGTCTGAGCATCCTCGTAGGTCGCAATCGGCAGGAAGGCGTGGTCGCCCTTGCCGCTCCGGCCGAAGGCGACGAAGCCGGATTCGACGGCGCGCGGGCCGGTCATGTCGCCGGAAAGCGTCATCTCCGCCTGGGAATAGCTGGGCAGCTCCGACGTGTAAGGGTCGTAGTTCAGGGTGACGCCGTATGCCAGGTCCGCGTAGCGCGAGGCCTGCTTCTGCGGCATGAGGCCCGAGGACGTGTAATAGCAGTTGTTGATGTGGCCGTGCATGTCGACGAAACCCGGCATCACGGTCTTGCCGGCGACGTCGATTACCGTTGCGCCCGCCGGCACGGCGACGGACTCCGCGGCCCCCACCGCCGCAATGCGGTTGCGATCGACGACCAGGGTGCCGCGCTCGATGACCTCGTCGCCGCGCATCGTGATGATCCGGCCGTTCGTGAAGGCGACGACTCCGGCGGGGCGGTCGGCCGCCACAACGAGTCCGACGCGCATCGCCTCAACCGGCGCGGCCGGGGCGCCGCCGAAGCGATCGGCCACGGCAACGGACTCGAGCCTCTCGCCCACCGCCCACCGCGCCAGCGTCGAGTCCGCCGACCAGGTGAGGCCGTAGCCACCCAGCTCACTCAGGCGCGCGACCGGCGCGGCAGCGCCGGTCGTGTCGACGACCAGGGCCTGGCCGGTCTCGCCATAGCGCGTCACCCAGTACTGCTGGCGATCGCGGAAGGCGAGCCAGCGATGATCCGGGCTCAGGCGAAGCTCCGAGGTGTCCGCGTCACGCGTGGTCGCGTGCACCCGGCGGTCCTGGCCATTCAAGTCGACGCTGACCAGCGAGGTGACGACCGCGTGGTTGACGTAGTCCGAGGTCGTGAAGTAGATGCGATGGCCGTCCGGCGAGAAGGACGCGGCGTCACCGGGCTCGCCGATGTAGCGGCTCTCGCCGCCTGCGATGGGCAGCAGATACATGCCGATCCGCGCCTCGTGGCCCCCGAGGCAACGATCGCCGCTGTCGATCTTGTAGACCAGCAACTTGCCATCCGGCGAGAACGCGGGCTGTCGGATCACGCCGCCGCTCTCGACCAGCGTCCGCGTCCTGCCGCCCGGTCCCGCCAGCTTCAGCGCCCCGCCCTGCTCATCGTTCCATTCAACGTAGGCGATGGAGCGCCCATCCGGCGAGAACGCCGGCTCGAACTCGAGCGCGGTCGAGCCGGAAAGGCGCTCGGGCGCGCCATCCGGCAATGCCTTGCGCCACAGCCGGCCGAGCGCATTGAAGACGACCGTCCGGCCGTCCGGCGACCACGCAAGCTGGCGAATCGCGCGCACGGTGAAGCGTTCCGGCGACAAGTCATGCACGAATCGCGGTGGCAGGGTGAGCCGGTGCGTCGCGTGGACGCGGAAGGGGATCTCGGTCGCCGCGCCCGTATCCATGTCCACCCTCCAGAGCTTTCCCCTGCCCCAGATGGCGACGTGACGGCTGTCCGGGAACCACCCATATTGCGGGTAGTAGCTGCCTTGCCCGATGAAGTCCGCCTGCGCATCGCGGTCGAGTCCCGCATACACGGGCCGCTGCCGGCGGGTCGCGACGTCGTAGTCGAACAGCACCGTCTTTGCCTGGACGCGCCGCACGAAGGCGATGCGCCTGCCGTCCGGCGAAGGGCGGGGCGTGGTCGCGCTGCCGAAGCCCTGGATGAGCATCTCGACGTCGCCGGTCGCGAGGTCGCGGCGCATGACGGCGTAATTGACGTGGTTCGCGTCGATGTACACGACCGAGCGCGTCGGCGGCGAGGTTTTCTCCGTGTAATAGAGATAGCGGCCGTCCGGCGAGAACTGCGCCTCGTGCACGTTTTCTCCGTTCGCCGGCCGCGCGACGACCTGCCGGCCCGAGCCGCCCGCGAGATCGTAGAGCCGCAGTTCGGAGGCATGCAGCGATTCGTCGTCCGCGAACAGGCGCGCCGCGACGAATGACTCGCCGTCGGTTCCCCATGCGGGTCCGGTCAGCGAATGGGTCGTCTCGGCCGTGACCGCGTGCGCGCCGCTGCCGTCCGCGCCCGAGACCCAGACGTTGTCGCCACCATCGCGGTCGCTCACGTACATCAGCCGCCGCCCGTCCGGGCTGAAGCGCGGGTCGCGCTGCATTGCGGCGCCGCCATGCACGAGACGCGCCTCGCCGCCCGCCGCCGGCAGGAGGTAGACATCGCCCAGCAGGTCGAACGCGAGCGTCGAGCCGTCCGGGCTGACGTCCACGCTCATCCAGCTTCCTTCGGTCAGCGTGAACTCGGCGTCCAGGAACGGCTGGCCGGTATCCTCGACGTTCCAGTCTGCGGAAGCCGCAGCGGCCGCGGCGCCAGTCAGCGAGGCGGCCGCCAGAGCCAGGAAACCGTGCCTCACTGCCGAAGCATAGCCCACCGCTGTCCTGTCAATTGAAGTCGACGCCCACTTGCACCCCGATCATCCCGAACATCTCGCGTTGATCTTTCCGATCCGCGCGTCGATGAGCCCGATGTCGTCGGATAGCTGCGGCGCGGGCAAAGTACCAGCCCCGAGCGCCAGCGCCACAGCCGATCGAATCTTCATAGTTTCGCCCGATATGACCCGTCGCCCATACGCAACAAGCTTGCGACCCGCATGCGGCGATGCATAGATGCCAAATCTGCGACAGGTGGTGCATCGGCGACACCAGCCATTCAGGTCGTCGTGCGTGCGATCGAGCGGCACCCTCGCGCCGGGCGGCGACGAGTTTCACGGGCCCTGCCAAGCGTGGCTAGCGCAGCGCGTCGACCACCGCATTGAAGAAATCGTTGTCGAGGATCACCTCGGCGCCCTTGGGCTTCGACCGCGAGCTGAGAACCACGATGACAATGCTGGCCGCCGGATTGACGTAGGTGAACTGGCCGAAGATCCCGCGGGCGCTGAACGCACCATCCGCGAAAGTGCCGGAACGGGACGGCACCGGCCACCACATGTATCCGTAATCGAGCCGTGCGCCGCCCAGATCGCGCGGCGACGTGGCTTCGCGGATCCAGCCCTCCGGCAACACGCGACGTCCACCGATGACGCCGTCCTCCAGCAGGAAGAGACCGAACCGGCCGTAGTCGCGCAACGTGGCGCTGATGCCGGCCCCGGCGACCTCGAGGCCCTGCGGGGACTCCAGCCACCATGTGGCATCCGCCTCCATGCCCGCGGGCGCCCAGATGCGTTCGGACAGGTAGTCGGACAACCACCCTCCCAGCACGGCATGCAGCAGCGCGCCGACGATGTGGGTCTCGCCCGTGCTGTAGTTCCAGACCGTCCCTGGCGCCGCCAGCCGCGGACGCCTGGCGACATAGTCGAGTATCGATCCGGGCTGCTGCCCGATCTGCAGCTCCAACATGTGCCGCCGGTCCGACGCCGCATCGGTATGGGTGTCGTCCCAGCGGACGCCCGACGTCATCTGCATCACCTGCCGGATCGAGGCATCCCCGTAGCTGCTGGCACGCAGCTGCGGAAGGTGGTCGACGAGCGGCGCATCGACCCCTGAAATCAGGCCATCACGGATCGCCGCACCGACGAGCGTCGTGCTGATTGACTTGGCCATCGACATGGATACCCAGCGCGTTTCCGGACCGTTCCCGAGCTCATACCGCTCGACGGCGACTTTCCCGCTGCGCAGCACGAGCAGCCCCGCCACGCGATTGCGCGAAACGTAGTCGAAGAAGTCGAATTTCCCGCCGTTCGATTCAATCTTCAGGCCGTCGAGCGCGTGCGGCTCCGCGGGCAGCGGACGGGTGCTCGTGCCTCTCGCAATCACCCGTGACGGAAAGATCCGGTCCGTGGCGCGGAAAACCTCGACCTGCTCACCCGGAAGCAGGCGGCCGGCGTAGGCATTGCGGATCGTCGCGGCCCCGGCCGGAATGATGGACATCGGCGCCAGATTACGCATCGCCCGGTGAGAGCAGCAGGTCTTCGAAGAATGCGCTGTACGGGAGTTCTGGATGGCGAATCTGGATCTCCAGCATCCAAAGACCGGCGGACGGCGTGAACGCTGCCTCTGCCAACGGACCCTTGTAGAGCGCCGCGTGAGGGAAGTCGGCGAGACGGTGGCCGTTCATGTCGAGGTTCAGCAGCCAGCCGCGTAACCGCGCCTCCGCGACCGCCTTGTGATAGAGCGCGGCGCCAGTCAGTCGCTCTTCTCGCCACGCCCGCTGCACCTCGTCGAACACGACGTGCACGTCGCGCGCGATGCGCTGCATTTCGGGGTCGTGCCCGACCACGAACGTGTCCCCGGCGTCCGCTTCCCAGTCCTTCCAGACCGGACCGATGTCGATAAACCAGATGTCGTCCTCACCGAGCACGACACCTGGATCGGACGGCTCGCCGAAGTTCTTCAGCGTGTTCGTGCCGAAGCGCACGTGCACGCCGTGCCATCCCCGACCAAGGCCCTTCCCGCGAAGCACCCGCTTGGTCAGCTGGAGTGCATCCTCCTCCAGCGTTCCGGGCCGCACCTGCGACGCGATCTCGCGAATCGCCTCGCGTGTGAGGCGTCGCGCCTCGAGCATCATCGCGCGATCGTAATTCTTGCCGACTGCCTCGGCGGCAATCCGCTCGGATTCCGAACCTGCGGGTGATCCGGTGTTCATGCCCCGGAACTAGAACACAGCCGTCACCGTGCCGGGAAGAGCCAACTTTGTTCGCCATGGTGAGTCGCGCGCACCGGTACGGGCTCGCCCGAATTGCGGGCCCTTGATGGCCGTAAGGGCCTCTCATCGGCGATCACTGACCGGGCGCATCGACCAGCAAATCCTCGAAGAAAGCGCTGTAGGGACGATCCGGGTGGCGGATCTGGATTTCGAGCATCCACAGCCCCGCGGACGGCGTGAATTCCGCGTTCCCAAGCAGGCCGTCGTGGAACGCCGCGTGCGGATATTCCCCGAGCCGGTGCCCGGCCATCTCGAGGTCGAGCTGCCACCCGAGCGTCTGCGCTTCGGCGGCTGCGAAACGGTAGAGCTCGACGCCGGTCGCCCGAGCTTCGCGCCAATGTCGGCTCGTGCGATCGAAGATTGCCCGCACGTCGCGCGCGATGCGGTGCCGCTCCGGGTCGCCGCCCACCGCGAAGGTTTCCGCATAGTCGCACTCGTGATTGCGCCAGATCGGTCCGACGTCGATGAACCAGACGTCGTCCGCGGCGAGGACGATGCCGGGCTCGGGCGGCTCAGCGTACCTCTTCAGCGTGTTCCGGCCGAAGCGCAGGTAGGGCTCGACCCAGTCCCGCTCGAACCCGTGCGCGCGCAGCGTGCGGCGCGCGAGCTCGAGCCCCTCTTCCTCGGACATGCCCGGCGCGACCTGGCGCGCGACATCCCGCACCGCTGCGCGCGTGCGACGGCGCGCCTCGAGCATGATGGCATGCTCGTGCCGCGCGCCGACGCGCTCGGCGAGCTCGCGCGCCGCGCTCACGCCTGGTCGGCGTCCGGCATCACGAGCCAGAGCAGGAGGTAGATCACGATGCCGGGAAAGGCCGCGCTCAGGATCGAGGCGATCACGTAGGCGATGCGCACCCGGTCCGGCTTCCAGCCGAGCCAGGCCGCGATGCCGCCGCACACGCCGGCGACGACGCGGTCGTGGGAGCGCTTGAGCGGCGAGTTCGGCATGGCTTCGTCATCGTCCCATGGCTTGGCACGCGACGCGAGCTATCGGCAGCCCGGACAGGGCCGATTGTCCATCGCGCCGGGCTGCGGACCGGGTGCCTGGCGACGCTGTATGGCCCGGTCCCGTTCCTCGGGCGTCATCCGTTGCCAACGGTCGGTCACCCAGTCGCGCTCCTCCTGCGGCAATTCCTTGAAGCGCATGAAGGCCGTGCGTACGGCCTGCTGCTGCTCCGGCGTCAACTGGCGGAACCGCGCCCAGGCCTTGTGGACGCGCTCGCGCTGCCCGGGTGCCAGCGACCGCCAGGTCTGCCAGCGATCGTTGGCCTGCGCCCGGCCGATGCCATCCAGCCCGAGCCAGCGCTCTGCGCCGTCGGCCAGGGCGTACTGCCGCCCCGGCGGCAACGAGGCCCAGCTTTCCGCCTGCCCCGCCAGCAGCTGCTGCGTCGGCGCATCGAGCGAGTCCCACGCGACCGCGTCCACTGTCGCCGCGGGCGCCGCAGCGCCCGGGACATTCCCGGCATCCTTCGCCGCCCGCTTCGCCTCGCGCGTGGTCGTGTACTGGATGAAGTCCGCGTCCTCGCCTGCAAGCTCGCCGAGAAACTCGAGGAGCCCGGGATCCGGGGGCGCAACGGGCGGCGCGTCAGCGGCAGCCGCCGCGTAGACAAACAGCGCGGCAGCGAGCGCTGCCAGCCGCATGCAACCACCGGGCGGTTTCATTCCCGTGCCTCCTCGAGCGGTCCGCAGGAACATTCTCTGCCGGCTTCCGGCGCCCTGCACGCCCAGCGTGTATAACGTGGCGCTGCGCCGATACCCCGCGTAACGGGCGTTTTCTCAACACGTTGATCGGAAAAGAATTTTTGAGCGACCCGGCGACCGTCCTGCAAGTCGTGTTCGACACGCCGCTGCGGCAGTCCTTCGACTACCTCGCCCCGGCGGGACAGCCGCTGCCAAGGCCCGGGGAGCGCGTGCGCGTGCCCTTCGGGCGCCAGAAGGCGGTCGGTCTCGTGGTCGCGCATGCCGCATCGAGCGCGCTGCCGCGCACGCAGTTGAAGTCCGCCCTCGAGGCGATCGACACGACGCCGCTCTGGGACGAGGCGACGTTCGGCCTGCTGAGCTGGGCGGCGGACTACTACCACCATCCGCTGGGCGACGTGCTCTTCGGCGCGATGCCGAAGATGCTCCGCCAGGGCCAGCCGGCAGTGCGCGACGAAGCCGTGTGGCGACTCTCGGAGGCCGGCCGCGCGGCACTCGCCGGCGGCGCGCGCCTCGGCGCACGGCAGCGCGCGCTGGTCGAGCTCGCCGGCGAGGACGGTGCGGCCGCCGCGGCCATATCGGCGGCCGGCCACCAGCCTGCGCTGCGCGCGCTCGCGGCGCGCGGCTGGCTCGAATCGTTCGCGCGCCCCGAGGCCGCGCCACCCGCGGGGGCGGGACAGGACGGGCCGGTGCCGACCGCCGACCAGGCCGCCGCGATCGGGCGCGTGGGCTCGGCGCTCGGCGGGTTCGCCGCGTTCCTGCTGCATGGCGTCACCGGCAGCGGCAAGACGGAGGTGTACCTGCGCATCATCGAGCGCGTGCTCGAAGCCGGACAGGGCGCGCTGGTGCTGGTGCCGGAGATCGCGCTCACGCCGCAGCTGGTCGCGCGCTTCCGCATGCGGCTCGCGGCGCCGGTCGTCGCGCTGCACTCCTCGCTCGCCGACGGCGCGCGGGTCGAGGCCTGGCGCGCGGCGGCCGCGGGCCGCGCGCCGGTCGTGATCGGCACGCGCTCGGCGGTGTTCACGCCGATACCGGCGCTCGGGCTCGTGGTCGTGGACGAGGAACACGACGCCTCGTACAAGCAGCAGGAGGGATTCCGCTATTCGGGCCGCGACCTCGCGGTCGCGCGCGCGCAGCGTGCCGGCTGCCCGGTGGTGCTCGGCTCGGCGACGCCCTCGCTCGAGTCGCTCGCGAACGCCGCGGCCGGGCGTTACGCGAAGCTGTCGCTGCCCGAGCGCACCGGGCGCGCGGGCAAGCCGCGCGTCACCGTGGTGGACCTGCGCGTCAACCCGGCGCGCGACGGCCTGTCGCCGCCCGCGGTCGCGGCGATCGAGCGGCACCTCGGCGAGGGTGGCCAGGTGCTGGTGTTCCTCAACCGGCGCGGCTACGCGCCGGCTTTCTTCTGCCCGAACTGCGCATGGACCGCGCCCTGCAAGTCCTGCGACGCGCGGCTCACCGTGCACCTGTCGCGCGCGATGCTGGCCTGCCACCACTGCGGCGCCGAGGAGCGCATGCCCTTCGCCTGCCCGCAGTGCGGCAACGAGCTCGCAGCGGTCGGCGAGGGCACGGAGCGCGTCGAGGTCGCGCTCGGGCAGCTGTTCCCGGACGCGCCGCTGGTGCGCATCGACCGCGACGTGATCCGCCGGCGCGGCGACCTTGAAGACGCGCTGGCGGCGGTCGGCGACGGCCGCGCGCGCATCCTGCTCGGCACGCAGATGCTGACCAAGGGCCACGACTTCCCGGACGTCACGCTGGTCGTGGTGATGGCCGCGGACCAGGGCCTGTTCGGCGCCGACTTCCGCGCGAGCGAGCGGCTCGCGCAGCAGATCGTGCAAGTCGCCGGCCGCGCGGGCCGCGGCGAACGCCCGGGCGAGGTGCTGATCCAGACCGCGTATCCCGAGCACCCGCTGCTGCGCTGCCTGATCGCCGGCGGCTACGAGGGCTTTGCGGAGCTCGCGCTCGAGGAGCGCCGCGCAGCCGGCTGGCCACCGTACTCGCACCTCGCGCTGCTGCGCGCCGACTCGCCCTCGCGCGCGGAGGCCTTCGAGTTCCTGCGCGCCGCCGAGAGCGTGGCGCCTGCCGGGGGCGGGACGCGCCCCCGGATCCTCGGGCCCGCGCCGGCGGCGATGGAGCGGCGCGCCGGCCGGCACCGCGCGCAGCTGCTCGTCGAGTCGCGCTCGCGCGGGGCGCTGCAGGCTTTCCTCGGCGAGTGGGTCGCCGCGATCGCGGCCCTCGGGGTGCCGCGAACGCTGCGCTGGTCGCTCGACGTCGACCCCGCGGAAGTTGACTAGCAGGCGACGATTCCAGAGACTGGCGCGCCTTGAAAAACCTCGTCGAAAAGCTGGTCGCCGACGCGCTCGCCGCGCTGCCCGCGGGCACGCTCGGCGACGGCCCGCTGCCGGATCCCGCGATCGAGCGCACGCGCGACGCGGGGCACGGCGACTTCGCGACCGGCGTCGCGATGCGCCTCGCCAAGCCCGCCCGCACCAACCCGCGCGCGCTGGCCGCGAAGATCGTCGCTGCGCTGCCGGCGAGCCCGCTGGTGGCGAAGACCGAGATCGCGGGGCCCGGATTCATCAACTTCTTCATGACCCCGGCGGCCTGGCAATCCGAGATGGCGCGCGTGCTCGACGAGGGCGAACGCTACGGGCGCGGCGCCGGCGGCGCCGGCCGGAGCACGATCGTCGAGTTCGTCTCGGCGAACCCGACCGGGCCCCTGCACGTCGGCCACGGCCGGCATGCGGCCTTCGGCGCGACGGTCGCGAACCTGCTCGCGGCCGACGGCTGGCGCGTGCACCGCGAGTACTACGTGAACGACGCCGGCCGGCAGATGGACATCCTCGCCGCGAGCGTGTGGCTGCGTTACCTCGAGCTGTGCGGCGAGACGCTGCCCTTCCCGGCGAACGGCTACCGCGGCGAGTACGTGCGCCCGGTCGCGGCGCGGCTGCGTGCGGAGCACGGCGACGCGCTCAGGCGTCCCGCGGCGGAAATCCTCGCCAGCCTGCCGCCGGACGAGGACGCGGGCGGCGACAAGGACGCCTACGTGGACGCCGTCATCGCGCGCGCGCGGCTGCTGCTCGGCGACGGGTTCCGCACGGTGTTCGACGCGGGGCTCGCGGACATGCTCGCCGACATCCGCGGCGACCTCGCCGAGTTCGGCGTGCTCTTCGACCGCTGGTACTCGGAGCAGGCGCTCGGCGACGGCAAGGACGGCGGGCCGATCGACCGCGCGCTGAAGCGCCTGCGCGCGAACGGCCACGTATTCGAGCAGGACGGCGCAACCTGGTTCCGCGCCACGCTGTTCGGCGACGAGAAGGACCGCGTGGTGGTGCGCGCCAACGGGCAGAAGACCTACTTCGCCTCCGACATCGCCTACCACCTCGACAAGCGCGAGCGCGGCTTCGAGCTCCTGCTGACGATCCTCGGCGCCGACCACCACGGCTACGTCGCGCGCGTGCGCGCGGGGCTCGCGGCAATGGGCGAGCCGCCCGGGTCGCTCGAGGTGCCGATGGTGCAGTTCGTGACGCTCTGGAAGGGCGGCGAGAAAGTCGCGATGGGCAAGCGCGAGGCGCAGTTCGTGACGCTGCGCGACCTGCGCGCGGAGGTCGGCAACGACGCGGCGCGGTTCATCTACGTGATGCGCTCGCACGACCAGGCGCTCGACTTCGACCTCGAGCTCGCACGGAAGCAGAGCAACGACAACCCGGTCTATTACGTGCAGTACGCGCACGCGCGCATCGCGAGCGTGCTGAAGCAGTCCGCGGAGCGCGGCCTGCCGTTCGACCGCGCGGCCGGGCTCGCAGGCCTCGCCGCGCTCGCCGGGCCGCCGGAGGTCACGCTGATGCGCGAGGTCTCGCGCTGGCCCGAGGTCGTGCACCAGGGTGCCGAGCAGCGCGCGCCGCACCTC
>Ga0157380_10002012_pt1 | contig 13559 bp, 9 predicted proteins | sample S35metaG_FD_119757 | JGI IMG/M metagenome (GOLD analysis project Ga0157380, IMG submission 119757) | Switchgrass rhizosphere microbial communities from Kellogg Biological Station, Michigan, USA - S3-5 metaG | ecosystem: Host-associated > Plants > Roots > Rhizosphere > Soil | place: USA: Michigan...
AAAACCGGTGCGTCGTTGACGGCAGTAACCGTTATATCACGGGTAACCGAAGAACTATTATCGGTACCGTCAGAAACGGTGAAACTTACTGTCCGGGTTGACGTCGAAGGATTATTATTATTGGTGTTTTGATACGTGATCGATCGTAATGCATTTTGATAATCAGCAAAGGTTGCGTTGCCGGAAAGCGTGAGTGTTCCGCTCGGGGTATCGAATGAACCTGTGATACCAAAAGCGTTGGCAAACGCCAACACATCTTCGCCAATAATGTAATTCCCGGTGATGGTGATAGAAGCACTGTTGAGGGTTGGTTGCTCCCAGTCCGAAACTGTGAGGGTAGAGGTCAATGCCATTGGCGCGTTGCCTTCTACAAAATTTAGAGCGCCCCCTTCTAGCGACGCGATGTCCGGAGCGTGATTTACCTGAGCGCTAAAAATACCAGGGCTGTTCTGATTGTTAAATTCAGTACATACCCAATCAGCGGATCGCACGGTATTTGAAATCCTAACCTCATCGACGAGCCCATTAAAAAACCTTGTGTTTGCTCCGGGTCGTCCTATCCGCAGATTGGTGTCCCACAAGTTTCGGGCAGTCAACGCATTTACCAGGCCGGCGTTTGTACCAAGGGAAGTTCCGTTTAAGAAAAATTCGGCAACGGGCGACGTATCAAGATTGGATACCGTAGCCACTGCGTATTGCCAGGAGGTAGTGTTTGTAAAGCCTGCCTCGACCGAAAGTACATCCGTGCTGGCTTGTTCTTCCCGATCTCCGAGGAAATAAGACAGGTAGTTACTCGTAGCGAGACTTCCAGGACAGCACGTTCCCGTGGACAAATTCATTTCCTGCGCTCCACCTACACCGTTACCCCATCCATTTTCGGTTGCTAACCCTTGCCAAATAATATGCCCCGGGCTTACAGCATCTGCCTTAAACCAAATTGAGATGGTGAAGTTGTTTGCCGTGGCGAGGTCATTGCTGGACGACTGAATGTAGTTGCTTGCGCCATCAAAGTCACGTGCATCGCCTATTTTGCCTGGGCTATTTGTCGTTCCATTGTTTGTGGAGTTGATCCCATTAAGTGTCGCGTCATTAAAGTTGTCATTATTAAAGTGATATATCGTTCGGAAATTTGTATCCCAGGTGTTGGTAGATGAAGGATTGGATGCAATCCCGGAATTGCCATAGTAAAAATAAATATCGGTATCGACACTGGCAGTTAACGAAGGTATGTTAACCCAGGCAGAAAATGATCCCGTCGTTCCGTTGTAGGACTCAATTTCATGATTTAAGATTGTTGTTTGGTCACCAGCCGTGAAGGCGATATCGAATCCATTGGGATGTAGCACAAGTCCAGCCGGTGCACTTTTAAATGCATCTGCATTTAATGTTACCAGAACCGGAAAATTTGTAAGGCTTCCCGCTCCACAAATTTCCGAGCCGTTAATGGTTATTTTTCCTTTATAACTGAAGCCAGCTAACCATTGGGCTACAGCCTGACTGCTGTTAATGGTTAAAATCAAAGCCAGGACTATAACAGCTTTTGAAACAATTGCTTTCGCAATTTGATGGATAGAGAGAATTTTGAACGTCCTGATAAGGTCAATGACCTGACAGGACCATGAGTTTTTCATTTCCGTTAGGGCTAGGGATTTTAATGGTCCAAGGGATGTACCAAAGGGTTAAGTCGCTGAAAAGCGGCCCAATTGGTCAAATAGACAAGGTCCAATGGCTCCTACAGACCTTGAATAAAGAAAAGAGTTTCGTTTTGGGACAAAAAAATAATCTTGTGAAGATTGGGTTTCCCGTTTAAAAAATACCTCGCATTGTTAACCCATCATGAAGTTAATTACTTTAAAGATAGGTTTAATTAAACATGGGGGAAACGCTGGTTAAAAGGACTTTAAAACAGTTATTTGGGAGTTAATAAAGTTTAAGCTGCGCTGAATATTTTCAATTACTGCCAGGATGCTGCGATAACGCTGTGCGCGACGAGGACTAGTCGTCCCTTGCCTTGGCTTACCTTCTCTTCTTTGAAGATTTCGCCTTCTTGTTAAATGCGAGGCAAAGGCCGATCCAGTAGTCGAAATCTTTTTTTGATCTCATTCCGGTATCATCAACCATCACGTATCCCTTCATCGGTCGACCAGTAAAATCCATGATCCTGCATCCGATTTTCGATAGGGCGATTTCCTGGAGATTTGGATCAATGCGGCACATCATTTCATCTTTAATGATACCGATGCACATTTTATCATTGACCATGAAGGTTAGGCCGCCCATCATTTCCTTCTCCTTCACCTTCTTCGTTTCTGTTAACCTTTCACGGATTCTTTCCGCCAATTTTTGATTATAGGCCATAGCTCAATGCTTTTCGACGTAGGATTTAAGTCCATCAAAGAATTTCTTGATTCCTGTATCAGATTGTTTCCGGATTACCAAGCGGTCGAGGATCTTGCCGAGTATCCCAAATTTTACGGTATACTCCATAGTTTGCAATACCTTGGTTTGTCCATCGAGTCTTTGAAAACTGTATGAGTGCTTAAGATTGTGAATGGGAAAAGAACACGCTGTTAGCTCATAGGTAAGCGATTCCCCCGGCTTGCATACGGTAATTACTTCTTCGAACCAATTTTTACCATCCTGCATCTCAACTTTTCGTTTTGCTCCGCGATCCGTGTTGTTGTCTGATATTAATGATGACTTTCGGACCGTGGGATCATACTTTTCCAGTAGATCAGGCGTTGCAAGGACGGACCATATTTTGTCTATGGGTGCTTCAATGACTATTTCGTTATGTATTGTTGCCATAAAACTACTTTTCGGTTAATGATCGCAAATTGAATAAGATTTGTTCCTGCGCTTTCCGTATCATCCGTTTCATCATGATGCCATTGATAATTTTTGCAACCAGGTTTGTGGGCTGATAGTAAGTTTCGTTGATAACTTTCGTTTGTTTTTTATTCAGCGGTTCAAGATTAAAGACAAACCGAGTATCATTAAGCATCCTGCTCATCCCCATGGTGTCGCTTTCGATTGTCCATACCGTTTTCTTTTGCGGGACCAATTCGATTAATCTTTCCACCATAGTTCCTTTTCTTCCATTGTTTTGAATTTCACAGGTTCTTGTTTCACCTTGTCGGTCCATTCGTCCCGAGGCCTTAATTACGCCTGGATTTATTTTATGCAGCGAATTTATATCCGTTAGAACAGCCCAAAGGCTTTCAACGGAAGCGTTAATGATTGCTTCGTTTCTGGCTTGAAGTATATTCATATGCTGTTGCTTGTATCCGAAGTAACATAAAACACTTGCAAAATGCAAGTATTATTTGTACTTTCGACTGTGAAGAAAAAAATTGAGTTTCGTTCGCAGTGTCCCATCAGCACTGCCCTGGATATTTTTGGCGATAAGTGGACACTGCTGGTGATAAGGGATTTACTCTTCAATGAAAAAAAAACTTATGGTGAATTTTTGAATTCCGAAGAGAAGATCGCAACAAATATTCTGTCAGATCGCCTTTCACTACTGGAAACAGCAGGAATTGTTTCAAGACAAAAACATCCCGAGCATGGATTGAAAATTATCTACTCACTCACGCCGAAGGGGGTGGATCTTATTCCTATGTTGGTTGAAATAATCGTCTGGAGCGAAAAGTACCATGAGGTACACTCGTATGCGAAGGAATTTACCAGGACACTGAAGAAAGATAAAGCCGGTGTTATAAAAGGTCTTTTTGAAAATGCGAGAAATTGAGATCCCTGCGGAACAAGTAGAAAGATATTATGATTTTTGTTGATGAGTTGTCATCTACCTGTATGTAAAACCGGGACCATTAGCGAACCTGCAAATGCAGCTTGTGCATTTTCCTTATCGAAAATCTTAGTCCGTCACAATTTCTTCGAATCGTTACTTGCGGATCTTTTAGATTTGATTTCTTCTTCCTCTGACATAACTCGCTCAATCCATTGTTCCGCTATTTGCAGATGGATTTTATCAAATGGAAGAATGGGATTTCTTACGTTGCTTGTAGGATAAATTCCCTGGCGGTATAGTAGTCGTTTGAAGAAGTGAATCGAGATATCTAGGTGTTGGTTGGAGAAAGCCAGCACGGGAAGAATTTTTTGAAATAGAGCGGTGGCTGCTGCCTCATTACCTGAAATCCAAAGCTTGTAAATCTCAGTATATGTCCAGTGCATTCCAGTTGGCATAAAGGCATGAACTCCACGCTTCAATCCTTCAATCATCTGACTCACAGCCCAACCGCCACTTACATTTAAACGACCTCCGGTAAGTTCAAGTACGCGCGAGTATTTCACACCAGCGGGAACGGTCTCCACTTTAAGGCAACGGAAGGCGTCGACGGTTTCGAATAAATTCAAGATTAATTCATCAGGTAGTCCGTATCCCGAAGAATGCCAGTCTTGTAGCATAATCATCTCCGGTCCCAGTTCAGCCAATTCAGTAAAATGATTTTTAAACTGGCATTCGTCTTCAAAAGGGATTTGAAACAAAATGTTTTTACATCCTAGTGAAATGTATTTTCTGATCAGATGCTTGCTCCTTAAAAGATCTGTTTCTCCAGCCCCCGCAATCAGGGTCACCTTATTCGCAGCTATTTCAAGAACAGCCTCCACCATTTTTAAACGCTCCGTTTCCGTTAACTTATACACCTCAGCGGCCATGGCAGGAACCAGAAAACCAACCACTCCGGCATTCAACGCTTCTGTTACGTTCTTTCTCAGCGCAGCCAGGTCGATTTTGTCATTGGCATCGAAAGGTGTATTTAACACCGTAACGATTCCTTTTAGTGCAAATAACTCCTTCATAAGATTTCGCGGTCACAAACAAAACAACACAATGAATTGATTTTCTATTAATCATTGCCTTAAAATCCATACGTCGGTTACCCGGCTTCGTTTTCTCCAGTTCAGGTCTCCCTCCTCTGGTTCGTCGAAGGTGATTTTCAGTTTGCCCTCCTTTATCAATCCTTCAGGAAGGGGAAATTCTTTGAACTGTTCAAATCCTTTTTCGTATTTCGTTGGCTTCAGTCGTTCACCATTAGCACGCAACAACGCCTCCCCGTATCCGGAAACACGAATCAAATAGTGGGCATTTGGATCAAGTTCATTGTATTGCAACGCAGGCGTAAATTGAAATAGTTGTGTAGATAACCGCTTTCTGCTTAAGCCATTATTTTCCCAGAGGTAGTCTATCGCATCATCTGTTTCGGAGATCACATGTTTGGCATCGCTGCTCGAAATGTTATCGTAGAAGCTACCGGCGCCAGGGGCTTCGTAGGTCCGGATCAAATCAAGCTTCGCCAGTTTTTCTTCTTCGGTCTTAAGCGCTCTGATCTTCTTAAATTCGTCTTCAAGCCACCAACGGTTATTCAGGGGATAATCGATAAAATCGAGCACGCACCCTCTTTGAGCTCCTGATGCGTGGTATTTTTCAACACTGGTTTGAAGTCCTACCGAACGAAATAAATCATCCAGGTACTGAACTGCTTTTTGTTTTAAATCCTGCGCAACAAATTCTTTGTCCGCTTTCTGAACCAGGGCTAGCGCCCCATCCATCGCTTTATCAGCGCCAATAGTCATTGCGTTGGCCAACAAAGTATTGGCTTGAACTTCAAGATCCTTTTCGTACGAATTGCGATCCTGAATGTAGGCATCATAATAAGCCCGCATCACCAATTGCTGCCATCGCCAATTGCCAGCAAGTTGAGGGTTTTCTGCCTCCAGTTTTTTCCAGTGAGCCAGCGTCTTGCTAATGTTCGCATTGTTTCTAATGGGGCCAACCCAGTTTTGCTCCAAGGCAAAAATTCCATCGGCTGCGTCTTTCGCGACACTTGATCCAAAAAAGAAATTGCAATACTCTACCATGATGTTTTTTACATCAGTTTTTGTGTTCCATCCCATTTGGTTCCAGGTAACTTTGTTTACGTCATCATGAGCTCCATCCGAATAGGTCAGAAAGCCGTCGGTGCTGGCGGCGTATTGATTATGAACGCTGGCATAATAAAGAGGTTGAGGATTTGTGCACTCTCTGCCTAGCGTTAAGGCAAACGCCTGGTCCCATTGCTTTACCGGATAAGAGCAACGTACACTGTGGGTAACGTCGGCATAATGCCGAAGTTTATATTTTTTCGGCAACCTTTTTCTTTCGATATCAATGGGAGGACTGCTAGGGCCGTTAACAAGTCCTTTTAGCCAATCCGGATTTTTCTCGTTCAGATAGTTGAAAAAATAATTAACCTTTTCTTCATCAAATCCCTGTAATGAAATCCACATGCCTGCATCGGGATGGTATAGCTTCAATTTCGATGCAACTTCTTCCAAAAACGGCAGCACATCGGCAGGATGATTTTCGCCCGGATCGCCACCAGGGAAAAACACTCCGTCGAGTTTTGGGCATGCCTTGTAAAAGGCCTCGTGTTTATCAATCTCGGCCTGTCGTAATTTTTTATCTTTCAAATCAATGTCAGCAGGTGTCCATATCCAATATTCAGCATCGTACTTTTCGCAAATTTTACTAAGTGCAATATTCATCTCTTCCCTCGGATATTTCATCAGCACACTCGGTGTCTCATTCTGAAAAGGAATGTTCTCAAAACTATTAGCCCCGAAAAGGATTTGCTCGCGAAAATGCTGATCAAACTGTTCGATCGTCCATGCGTCCCAGGAGTTAGCGGTATTGCGATAACCAAATTGATGACCACGCAATGAAAACTCAGGGGAAGAAGCAATATCGATATTGGCTGACAAGTGTATCTGCTTATCCTTCATGATTGACGTGCCTAGCAATTTCCCAATGCCGTATAAAATACCCCTCGCGTCAGCACCGATAATCCACAAAATATCTTTCGAGTTTCTTACTTCGTGGTAAAGGCGATAACCTTCCTTCTTGGATTCAGGCAAATCGCTGCCGGCGTGATTAGGCAACGCCTCTCCGTATAAATCTTTGTCTCCTGACAGGGCACATGCAATTACAATTTCATTGGACCAGGAGTCACCTGATTTTAGTTGTAACGAAGTTCGCTTGCCAATCTCTTCTATAAGAATTTCACCTGCCGATTCTCTTACGGGTGATTTAATATTGGGAGAAAGCAAAATGGTGGCGTTGGATAAGTTTAGCTTCTTTTCCGATTCGCTTTTGCAGGATACAAATAGGGTAACAAACGAAAGCCAAAATAACATCACGGAAATCTTCATACTCATAGTTCTTTGATCAATGCAAAGAAAGAGAAACGGAAATCAATAGTTGCTAATCAGGATCATGGTTTTGTCGTTATATTTTATGATTCCTGAAATACGAATTTGATTTTCGCAAAGTGTTCCTTCGCTGACGCAAATTCAACGCGATGATTCAATAATTAAGATTATTGATCGTGAAATCGTTTATCAAAACAAATCTTTGCTGGAGCTTTCTGAACCAGATTAACATTGTCGAAAAAAAGCTTAGTCGCGATTATATTACGACAAGAGTAAGATTGGACGGATGTTGAAATGGAAATGACGATGGCTGAATCGATTTGAAACTGTCGTCCTTATAGGACTCCATGCCTCACACATTAATGTGCTACCAAACTGGCGTCCCTCCGGGACTCGCATTTTAGACATCTTTGTGTAATCACATTTTATCGATAGGAGATGAGAATCACAAAGACCCATCATCGCGTTCGTTTGGTGGAACGAGTCCCATTGCGTCACTCCGGGATTCAATGCCCTGACACATTAATGTACTATCAAACGGCCATTCCTGGGGGACTGATATATAAAACATGAGTAAATACATTTCATTCATATGAGCCGAACATAATGAAGCCCATAGGGGAGACAGTATGGTGGAAAAGAGAGCGTGGGAGGAGAGGAGTGCCATAGGACGACATATTCAGATATCCATCTATCATTTACAATTAGGTTGTGGGCGGTCCCTCCGCCGCATGAGATTATTTGCATCGAGGCTAATGCGCCTTTACAAAATTCTCTAACATTTTCACAAAGGGTTCTTGCTTCCATGCTTCGGCGGAATGCCCAATGGACGTGTAAAACGTTTGCCCTTTTCCAACAGTGCGATACCACGCCACCGGATGATCCTTGCCCATGCCAAAATTCTTGTCCTTCATCCATAGAATATTTCCGCTTGGATTAATTTTTTCTCCGTCAATGCTGTAGACAATATTGAAACCTTTGGTTCTCGGATTTTCGTAGAAGATATACCATTCATCGGTATGCGTCCAACGTGCGGACAACCCTTGCACGACTGCACTGTCAGGAGCTTGGTCGAGCGAAACCTGGGCTTCTTGTAACTGCGGGTCGATCGGGTGATGCGAAAATTCTGAACCCACCAGATTTTGTACATACCAATCCCAATGATGAGAATCGTCACCGGAACCATGAATACCGATCATACGACCACCTTGTTCAACATAATTCTCAAAGGCTGTTTGCTGCTCATCGTTTAATACGCGCCCGGTCGAGTTGTTGAAGACGACGACGTTAAATTTAGCAAGCTGCTCTGGATTAAATACTCCACCTTCCTCCGTACTGTAGAGAAACCAGTTGTTCTTTTTTGACAGATCCTCAAATACTTTTTTCCCCGCTTCAATAGACTCTCCGTGTCGGAATCCCGTAGACTTTGAGAAAAGTAACACGTTGGTTTTTCCTTTAGGAAAATCAATAAGAGGCGCATCGGTTTCATAAGACACTGGAAAACCGTTTTTTATTTTATAGATAAATCCTGCCCCGAATAGCCCTGATATCAAGACCAGTGCAAGAATTGTCCAGAGTAAAATCTTAAAAAATCTTTTCATAAGCGGTAATGACATAATTCTTGATTCTCACTCATTTCCGCATGAACTCCAGCGTGGCGAGCCCAGCAAATATCTTGCTTGGATCCTTGCAGGATACTTTCAAAATCAGGTCATGTATCCCCTTGGTCTCGCCGATGTTGATGACTAACTCTTTAAACCCGAGATCGGTCAATCCAACTTCAAGATCAGCCGCACCAATCTTTTGTCCATTCTCACCGTCGATGAACAATTCGAGCTTGCCTCCGGAGAAATAATTTGGTGCCACAGTCACACGGATCTTGATCTTCCCGACTTCCGTCAGATCGATGTCCTTGTATTTGAGAACTCCCTGATCGTTTGGCATTACAATGGTCATTTCCTCTTCGACACTGGGCCATATATCTTTTGTGATCTTGAATGTCATCGCCTTTTTCTTTTCTGCAAATTGATCGGCTGCTAACAATGGATAGCTGAGCGTGATCACTTTGGTTGTCGTCAATGGTTTGATTCCATTCGACCCGCGGTCAGTATACGACGCGGTGAAAATATATGTTCCTTCCTTTTCATTGGCTTTGTGCTTGTTCAATGCATATGACCCTTTGTGCGGCAACCCCCCTCTTGCAGACTTGCTATTAAATGAGAGGATGTATCGGATCATTTTTTCGGTGTCATCAACGCTGAGCTGTGGGTGAGGAGACATCATCAGATCACCCCAAACGCCTGAACCACCTTTAATCACTTTATTGACGAGCACTTTTATCGCAGTTTCATCGCCAGCATATTTGTCGGCAATTTGCTGAAGGGATGGACCCACCGATTTTTCCGTAACACTGTGGCAGGCTTTGCAATCCGAACTTTCAAACAATGCCTTGCCAACGAGATGTGCCGAAGCTTCCATGTTTGCCTGATGACCCTGAATGATTTCAGTCACATCGTGACCTTGAGCAAGGTAGTCAGCGGTGAAGGTGATTGCGTCAGGGTTGATACCTTTTCCGATAGTGCCGTCTTCACTGTCTGAAACGTCAACGCTGTAATCAAATTTAGAATTGTCCCAATAGAATTTGCTGTTTCCTTTAAAGTCCACCTTAAGCTGCGGGAGATCATTACCCGCAATCACCATTATTTCTTCGGATCCGTGTTCTCCTGAAGGGTCAGTTACAGTGAGGTTAACTTTATATTCTCCTGCTTTCTTGTATTCGTGACTGGGGTTTTGTTCCGCAGATTTTTCACCGTCGCCGAAGTTCCAATCGTAGGTGAGATCATCCCCATCAAAATCTTTGGTTTCATCGGCGCTGAACTTCACAGTAAACGGCGTCTTGCCAACCGTCTTGTCAGCAGCGATCGCTGCTACCGGTACACGGTTGGCGGAGGAATAGGAGATGTGAATGAGTCTTGCATCCAGGTTTTGTGAGAACCAATTCGTCCCATATTCAAGCGCGTACATATCGCCTGAAGGACCAAGAACTATGTCGACAAGATTATTGAACAACATGTTAGGAAGAAATCTTTCCATTCTCTCATAGTCTCCATTTTCTTTCAACGTCACAGCCATAACCCAGCCTCTCATCCAGTCGTAAGTGAAAAGCTTTTTGTCATAGTAGACTGGAAATCTTTTTTCTGTATCCGCGAAGCGATCCAAATAGAAAACGGGCCCAGCCATTGCGTTGCGTCCGCCTTCACCTACCAATGGAAACTCCTTGGAAACTGCATACGGATAGTATATTAGTGGAGGCGTTGCTTCAGGCAGTTCTTTCGAGCCGGTGTTGTTCGGTGAATTGTTGAGTGGCTTTTTTGGATCATATAAAGGACCGGACTTGTTTGCCGCATAGTCATAGTCGTTGTACGCGAAATTGTTTCCGATGAAATAGGGCCACCCGAAATTTCCGGCTTTCCGCGCCTGATTCACTTCATCATAACCACGTGATCCAAAACCCACACTATCTTTTCCGGCATCAGGACCAACATCACCCCAGTAAAGAAAGCCGCTCTTCTGATCGATGGCGATTCTGAAAGGATTTCTCACGCCCATCACATAGATCTCAGGCCGGCCCTTTGACGCCTCCGTGAAAAGATTTCCTTTTGGAATGGAGTACGTGCCATCATCTTCAGGCTTGATACGAAGGATTTTTCCCCTCAGATCATTCGTATTAGCGGACGATTTTTGCGCGTCCCAGGGAGAACGATCGGGTCTTTCATCCATCGGACCATAACCTGTTGCCCGTGGGCTGGTATTGTCCCCGACAGAAATATATAGTAGCCTGTCAGGACCAAATTCGACTGACCCTGCGGAGTGACAGCATTGCTCCCGTTGCGTTGCGACAGTTAGTATCTTTTTTTCGCTCGAGCGTTCCAGTGTGTCACCGATAAATGTAAAACGTGAAAGTTGTTGAATTGCCTCCTTGCCGACCGGAGAGTAGTAGAGGTAGATCCAATGATTTTTCTGATAGTCGGGATCAACTGCTAATCCGAGCAAGCCATCTTCCAGATCACTGAACACCGGAAATGTAGTGACAAGCCTGGTTTTGTTTTCTGATTTTTTGAAAAGCTTGATGGCGCCTCTTCGTTCGATGAACAATACATCTTCATTGGGAAGCATGTCAAGTTCCATGGGTTCGTTCAGGTTGAAATCCAGTACGATTTTCTGAAAGCGATTTTCCTCGGGAGCGACTCTGGAATTATTATAGTCTACTTCAGTGCCTGGCCCGGCCGCATACTGAATTCCTCCCCAAAGCATTTCAATAAAATCTGGATCGGTGTAGCATTCGTTGGTATGCCCCAAGCCCGTGTACCATGTTCTGCCTCCATCAAAATCACGATACCATGCGATCGGGTGGCTGTCTCCATTTGTTCCCCCTTCATACGATTTTTCGTCAAGATTGAGAAGCACATTAATTTCTGATTTAATGTCTTTATAGTTGTACCATTCATCGGTCCGTTTCCAGACGTCAGACAGATGTTTTGTGGAAAGATGGTTGTTATCGACTACTTTGATTGTTGCGTCCCGAACATTCGGATCGTTGGGATGGCCATTGAAGTAAGCGCCCACCAACTCCCCATACCACGGCCAGTCATACTCAGTATCTGCAGCAGCATGAACGCCGACAAATCCTCCACCAGCCTGTACCCATCGGTTCATCTCCAATTGTTGCGCGTCGTTCAAGACGTCGCCCGTAGTATTGAGAAAAACAATGACGTTGTAATTCTTTAATGTCTTTTCATTGAATGACTGGCTGTTTTGTGTGGTATCAACCTGGAAACTGTGTTTTTTCCCCAACGCGCCGATGGCCTCTATTCCATTGGGAATGGATTCATGTCGGAAAGATACTGTCTTGGAGAATACCAGGACTTTGATAACACGGGTATCCCTCGTGAAATAGAAATAAGCCGCGACGGCGAGTACGACCAGCGTGAGGAGGACGATGTAGCGTTTTTTCATATTAGTGATGATCTGGCGGTGAGTTTCAAAAAAATTCCTACAAATGAGTCATTTTGACTCAAATATACATTAAATTTGTTTCGAAACAATTTTATGCGTTTTGGAAGGTTTTGATTAAAGTTGATAGTGGTCAGGATAGTTTATGTATTTCGTAAATGGTTGAGAAAATAAAAGCACACATGAAATCGCTTGAGAAGGAGGCGATTCCGCAGTTGTCAATTAACTGTGTGATCTTTGGCTTTCATGAAAAAGAGCTTAAGGTGATCGTTAACAAAATTTCCCTTGACGGTATCTCAATCACTGTAGTTCCGGGCGGTTTTGTTAAGCAGACTGAGGACCTGACGGTAGCTGTGGAAAGGATTGTCAGGGAAAGTACGGGGCTTGAAAAAATTCTATTCAAACAGTTCGCGGTATTTGGTGATGCGTCAAGGTCATTTGGAAGTGAGATTGTTTATAAAAAATGGTCGACGAATGAAGATAAAAAAATATTTGATTGGATCTCAAAGCGGTTTATCAGCATCTGTTACCTGGCGTTGGTGGATTTCAAAAAGATTGAGTTGAAGCCCACGCAATTTTTAGAGACAGCGCAATGGTTCCCTGTTGACAAAGCGAAAACACTTTCCCTCGATCATGGTGACATTGTCAAGAGTGCAAGAGAGACGTTGTTAAAAGAACTTCCGTATTCCCCTATAGCATCCAATTTACTGCCATCGAAATTTACCCTCCCGCAGTTGCATTCCTTGGTTGAGGCGATTCTTGGCAGAGAAGTTGACCGGCCAAATTTCAGAAGAAAGATTTTGAAATCCGATATGATTGTGAAAGTCGGCGTGGATGGTTCGGGCAAGCGCAGACCAGCCGATCTATACACCTTCAGGTATGGTAAAAAGACCAGTGTCATCGACGAGTTTAAGTTGGGATTTTAGCCTAATCGTCTTGCCGATTCGACGAATTTTTGAAATCCGGAAAGAATAGCCGTACCGATTTAAACTGACGTCCTTACAGGACTCCGCGTCTTGCACATTGATGTGCTACCAAACTGTCGTCCCTTTGGGACTTATCAAATAAAACAAATCCTTCGACCAACATTTTGTCCCTAACGGGACAGACTACTGCTGCTATAGGCAGCAAAAGTTGGTAGACGTCGATCTATCATCTGATCTAGTGCCCTAGGTACAAAATTCTCAGGCTGTTATTCGGAAGATTCCTTTGCATTTCGTCGAGGAAATTTGCGATGTACATGCTACCAAACTCCGTCCTGCAGGACTGGATAATTTGTTTTTTTTTTTTGAAGTAGGTCAGATTAACGAAATAGAAATCCGTTGAGCCCAAAG
>Ga0157380_10002013_pt1 | contig 13555 bp, 8 predicted proteins | sample S35metaG_FD_119757 | JGI IMG/M metagenome (GOLD analysis project Ga0157380, IMG submission 119757) | Switchgrass rhizosphere microbial communities from Kellogg Biological Station, Michigan, USA - S3-5 metaG | ecosystem: Host-associated > Plants > Roots > Rhizosphere > Soil | place: USA: Michigan...
CTCGTTCCCGGCTGTCCCCACCGTGGAACGTGAAGAAATGTTCATCGCTTGAGAGGCTGGGGCGCTGACCTGCCACACTTGTCCGTTTTCACCTTGCGCCAAATAGTAAAGCCTTCCGTCGGGTCCAACTTTCAGGTCGACCGGAAATGAAATACCTTTCGCAAAATCGGTGACGCCGCCATGGCCGAACGGATTGCTTACTCGAATCCAGCCTCCGCAGAGATCGGCAAAGAAATATTGTCCAATGTACCTGTCGGGAAACTGGTTAACCGGAGGATTGTAAAAGGCGCCGCCAACAATCGCGCAGCCGCTCGTATCCGGGTGGCAGCAGGAGCGACCAGGGCCCGGGCCAGCCGGAGAGGTTGCGGTACGTGACCCAGCCGTTCGCGCGCCAGGCCTGCATCATGCTCGAGAGGTTCGCGCGCGGCTCGCGGCGCAGGAAGATGAACTGCGCGTCCGGGAAAATCTCCAGGAAAAACGGGATGCGCAACGCGTTCTTCGGCGTCTTCTCGAGGAGCCGGATCCTCGAACCGCCCGCCGGCGCCGCACCGTCGCGATCGAGCACGCGCGCCGAGAAGCGGCGCCGCAGCTCCGTCACGATGGCGGACGTCGCCTCCGCGCGCGTCAGGCGATTGGACGTGACCGCGCCGCGCCCCGGCCGGAGCGCCGCGATGCTCTCGATGAGCGCATGGCTCTCGCCGCCGATCGTGTAGACACCCGCCGCCTGCGCCAGCGTCTCGAACAACAGCGTGCTGCCTGCGCGCGGGGCGGAGAGGATGATGAGCGGGCGCTCGACGACAGGCGGCTTGTCGGGCGCGACTGGGCGGCCGGGTCCCTGCGTCACGGGACGCCGCGGCTGCACACGCGCCGCAGCCGGGGGCGAATCCGCGCGTGCAGCGGCAGCGGCGTCCGCATTGAATTCCGTCGCCTCGCGATGCGTCCCGCCCGCGCCCGCGAGCAGGTGCGAGAATAGTCGCGCGCGCAGCACCGCGAGCGCGCTGTAACCGGTGCTCGCGAGCTTGACGTGCGGCAACTGCGCAACGCGCTTACGCGTCGCATCGATGAGTTGTTCGTACCGACCGCGGCCAGCCGGTGCCTCGCCGACGAGCGACCAGAGCGCACGCCAGTCGTGGCAGAAATCGATCACTGCGGCGATGAACTGGTCGACAGCGGCCCTCGACTCCGGGCGCTCGTCCGCCGGCGCGAGGTCGCCGAGCAGGTCGAACGCGAGCTGCTCAACCTCGGCGGGCGCCATGACAGGCGCCGTGTTGAAGCGCTCGATCAGGAGCTGGGGGCGGGCGCCCGCGTCGAATTCGATGAGGGGCACATCGGAGGCCAGCCGGTCGAAGCCGTCCGACTGGGCGTTTGCGACCAGTCGCCAGAATGCTGACGTGCCGGCGGTGTCGGCAACGAGGTGGATGCGTGCCTCGGGCGAGCCGTTCAGTACCCGGTGCTCGCGCCAGTTGTCGAAGATCCACGCTTCGCCGGACGCCATGTGCACGTTTTCATCACCGCAGTGGAAGCGGACTTCGGGTTGCGTGATGACGGGTATGTGCACGCGCACGCGATGGAACCAGTGCCGGTTCATGTCGCCGTGAGGCGGCACCTCGGCGCCGGCCGCGAGACGCATCAGGCGCGAGCGCGACCAGACCGTATCGAAAGATGCAAGCGCCTGCTGGATGTAGGGGCAGGCGGCGAGCGCCGGCGTCGGGCGCATCTCGCCGTTGATGTCGTCGTTTTCGCCGCCGCCGACCGTGATGAGGCGCGCCGCGGTGTTGCCCTCGTGCTCCTTGGGATGGCGCGACCAGGCGGATGCCGGCAGCGCCTCGACCTCGGCCCGTAGCCGCTCGACGTCGAAGCGGACCGGCAACCGATAGAAAGGCTTCGGGAGCTTCAACCCGCCCGCGCTAGTTGTAGCCCGCGCCGAAGCGGAACGTCCCGCTGATGCCGTAAGTCTGCGGCTTGCCGTACACGCCAGCGACGACCCCCGCGAACAGCGAGCTGTCGAACGCGTACACGCGGTATTCCTCATCCGTGAGGTTGTCGCCGAACACGGCAATCTCCCACCGGCCGTCTGCAGCGCCGTAGCCAATGCGCGCGTTCAGCAGGGTGTACCCCTTTTCCTTCTCGACCGGGGCGCACAGGACCGTGAAACAGAAGTCGTCGGTGTACTGCACATCCGCCTGTACCGAGGCCACGCCTCCGCCGAGGCCGAATTCGTAGCGCGCCAGTGCATTGCCCGAGAAGCTCGGTGCCTGCGGCAGGTCGTGCTCGACCTCCGTGATGCTGTCGGGAAGGATGATGTCCTCCACGTTCGAGCTGAGAGCCGACACGCCGAGCTGCAGCGTCAGGCCGTCAACCGGATGCGAGTTGATCTCGGCTTCGAGTCCATAGGCGGTCGCGGGCAGGTTGATGACGGTCTGGTTGTAGCCGAGCTGCACGAAGGCCTGGTAGTCCTCGTAGTCGTAGTAAAAAGCGCTCGCGTCGAAGGTCGTGGTTCCCGCGATCGTCGACTTGAAGCCGATCTCGAAGGCGTTGAGGACCTCCGGATCGAAGGGGATGCCGTTCAGAAACTGCGCATTGGTGCCGAGCGGCGTGATGGGCGGGAAGTCGGCGAACGGCGTGCCGGTCGAGAACGAGAAGCCGCCGCTCTTGCTGCCGCGGTTGTAGCTCGCGAACAGCAGCAGGTCGTCGTTGACGCGATAGTCAAGCTCGAGGCGCGCGGTGACGTCGTCGAATGTCGGCGTCGCGTCCGATGGCGTCAGCGTGATCGGCACGACCGTTTCGTCGAACGGGACGCCGAAAGCGGTGCCGACGACCTGCGTCTTGTCGAACGCGATGTGCATCTGGTTACTCGGCTCGTCGCCGTAGTAAGCGCCTTCGCGCTCGTCACGCCAGTAACGGAGGCCCGCGATGAGGCTCATCTTTTCCGTCGCCTTCCATTCGTTCTGAAGGAAGACGGCGAACGAGGTCGTGTCCTGCGAGGCCGTAATGACCGGAATGTAGGCGCAGTCAGGCGTGCACCCTGTGAAGATGTCGGCGTAGAAAGGATCGGCGAACTGGCCGGTGTAATCGCCGGAGACATCCATGAAATACAAGCCGCCGACAAGGTGATTGTTCCCGAAATCCCCGGACAGCCGCAGCTCTTCCGAGAACTGCTCGATGTCGCTGCCCTGGTAGAAGACGACGCCGAGGACCGGCGAGGCGTCGCCGCCCTCGGTGTAAAACTTGTCGGCGTCCTGGTAGTCGGTGATGGAAACGAAGTCCAGATCTCCGATTCGGGAGTCGATGCGCAGCGTCGCGGCCTTGATCTCCCGGTCGACGTACGATGGCGAAGTTTCTTCCGTCGCCCACGGATCGCCGCCCCGGCTCGGAATGATGGCTGGATTCTGGAAGCCGGTGCCGGCGTCGCCAGGCCCTGTGCCCCAGAAGGCGCAAGCGACATCCGCCGGGGTGAATTCGCCCTGCCGTTGCGCGTTCGGGCAGGCCGGTTCATGCGAATAGAGGCCCGCCTGGCGCTCATGATCCGCCTTCAGGTAGCGCAGGATCAGGTTGACGTCCGTTCCGTCCGTGGGCTGCCACTCGAGCCGGCCGCGCAGGGCGTAGTGGTCATTCGCGCCGATGTCCTTGAAACCCGGATTCAAGTTGTCGATGTAGCCATCGTCCTGATTGCTGATGAATGCGAGGCGCGCGCCCCATGTGTCCGAGAGTGGGCCAGACAGCGCGCCTTCGAAGATCTGCTGGTTGAAGCGGCCGAATGTCGCCGAGGCATAGCCTTCGAACTGGTCGGAGGGCTTGCGCGAAATGAACTGTATCGCGCCGCCCGTCGCGTTCCTGCCGAACAACGTGCCCTGCGGGCCGCGCAGCGTCTCGACGCGCTCGAGGTCGAAGACCGGGAAGCTCGCTAGGTTGATCGAGCTCGAGTAGCTGTCGTCCTGGTAGACGGCGACCGGTGGCTCCTGCTCGTCGCCGTAGCTGTTCTGCGCGACGCCGCGGATGTTGAACACCACCTGCGACGACGAGTACGCATTCATCTTGAGGCTCGGCACTGCGCGCACGATGTCCGTGGCGGTCTTGATGTTGAGGTCCTCGAGGTTGTCCGCGCCGAGCGGCGTCACGGAGATGCCGACGTCCTGGATGTTCTGCTCGCGGCGCTGCGCAGTGACCACGACTTCCTCGATGCGCGCGGGCGCCGCGGCGGGCGTCTGTTCGGCCTGGTCGGCCAGCGAAGTTCCTGCTGCGCAGGCCAGCGACGCAAGAAGCGCCGTACGGACCGCGACCCGGACATTCGTCCGCTCATAGCTGCGCATGATCAACCCCCTCGTTGTGCTTCTCTCAGCCATCCCAGGACATAGCCCGAAAAGGAGCGCCCGGACTCCAGATGGTACTCCTCGTCGCTGCGCCGCCACAAAACGACCTCCGCCTTGGCGAAGAGCGTCCTTGTGCACATGCCGACTGGATAGCACTCGGGCGCCAGGTCGAGCGGACAGCCGCTCGCCAGCAGTTCGCGCGCGCCCGGTCCGCTCACTGAAAGCGCGACCTGACGGTGCGTGACGTCCACGAGCGAATGCGGCAGCCCCGCCATCGCATTTTCAAGCTCCGCAAAAACCGCGTTCCCTTCGCCGGCCGGCGCCAGCAGCAACCATTCGTCAGGACCGAGCCACAGCGCGGTGCGTTCCGCCGAGACTTCGGCGCGGCAGGAGACGGTGGGGAGTGCGACGCCGAAAGCGCGGCCCGCCGCTTCTCGCGCGGCCGTTCCGCCCTGGAAGATGAAGCGCGTGGCGGGGCCCAGCATCCGGATCGCGTCGTTGCGCTCAAGCATGGAGCTTTGCACCGTCCGCGTCGTAGAACACCGGTTTCGTCACCGTGACTTCGATTTCGCCTTTGGGCATTGGGATCCAGAGCGTCTCGCCGATGCGCGCGCGGCCGCCTGCGACCATCGCGAGCGCGATCGGATGCCCGAGCTTGGCGCTCGCGTAGGACGAGGTGACGTGCCCGATGAGCTTCATCGGCGCGCGCTGTCCCGGCGTCGCGACGACCTGCGCGCCTTCTTCCAGCAGGGAGCCGTCCTTCGCGAGCAGGCCGACGAGCTGCTTGCGCTCCAGCGACTTCATCGCCGGCCGCTCGAGCGAGCGCTTTCCGACGAAGTCCGGTTTCTTGCGGCCGATCGCCCAGGCGAGACCCGCGTCGTTCGGCGTCGCGGTGCCGTCCGTGTCCTGGCCGACGATGATGTATCCCTTTTCCGCGCGCAGCACGTGCATCGTCTCGGTGCCATAGGGCGTGATGCCTGCGTCGCGGCCCGCGCCGTGCACGGCCTCCCATACCGCGCGCCCGTAATCCGCCGGCACGTTGATCTCGTAGCCGAGTTCGCCGGTGAAGCTGACGCGAAAGAGCAGCATGGGAACGCCGAGGATCCGGCCCTCGGCGACGGCCATGTGCGGCAGCGCCGAACCCGAGAGGTCGAGGTCCGTCACGAGGGGCTCGAGGACGTCGCGCGCGCGAGGCCCCTGCACGGCGATGACCGCCCATTGCTCAGTCACCGATGTGAGCCACACCTCGAGGTCCGTCCATTCCGTCTGGCGGTAGTCTTCCATCATCGCGAGCACGCGCGCCGCGCCGCCGGTCGTCGTTGTCACGTGGAAGCGGTCGGGCGCGAGGCGTGCGATCACGCCGTCGTCGTAGATGAAGCCGTCCTCGCGCAGCAGGATCCCGTAGCGCGACCGTCCCGGTGCGAGTCCCGAGAAGTCGTTGACGTAGAGGCGGTTCAGGAACTCCGCCGCGCCGGGGCCGACGACCGCGATCTTGCCGAGCGTCGAGGCGTCGAAGATCCCGCAGGACGCCCGCACGGCCCGGCACTCGCGTGCGACCGCGGCGTGCATGTCCTCGCCAGCTTGCGGAAAGTAGCGCGCGCGCTTCCACTGACCGACGTCCTCGAAGACCGCGCCGCGCGCGACCGCGCAGTCATGCATCGGCGTCGTGCGCACCGGGTCGAACAGGTCGCGGCGCGCAAGCCCTGCGAGCGCGCCGAAGGTGACCGGCGTGTACGGCATGCGGAACGTCGTGTGCCCGACCTCTGGGACGGGCTTCCCGAGCCTCGCGGCGACGAGGCCGAGCGCGTTGAGGTTCGAAGTCTTGCCCTGGTCCGTCGCCATGCCGACTGTCGTGTAACGCTTCACGTGCTCGATGGAGCGGAAGCCTTCCTGCGCCGCGAGCGCGAGGTCGTTCGCGGTCACGTCGTTCTGGAAATCCACGAAAGCCTTGCTGCGGCTTGCCGCCGGCGAAGACTGCCTCGCGGCGGGCGCGGCCTTGCGCGCCGCACGCTCGCCGCTCACCACGTACCCGTGCGCCGTGCCCCGGCAACCGCAGGCCTCGGCCGCGGCGAGCCCCGCGGCAGCGCCGTCCATGAGCGCTGCTGCGAGGCCGTAGACGCCGCGGCAGGCGCCGGCCGACCGCTCACGCTCCGCGGATTGAGACGGAACAAACGAGCGCGCGGAATCGCTCCAGGTAAGGCGCCCGCGCGACTGCGAGAAAAGGTGCACGGATGGCACGAAGCCCGCAGACATCAGCACGAGGTCGCAGGCCACGGTCCGGCCGTCGATCTCCACACCGCTGATGCGTCGGCCGCCCCGCGTTCCGGTCACGTTCGCGCCCGTGCGCAGGTCCACGACCGCAGCGATCTCGACGCCCGCGGCCTCCAGATCGTGCGCGGCATCGATTGCGGCATCGTTCGTCGTGATGACGACCGCGCGGGTGCCGGTGCGCACGCCGTAGCGCCTGAGGTATGTCCGCGCGGCACCCGCCAGCATGACGCCGGGCCGGTCATTGCCCGGAAAGACGACGGGCTGCTCGATCGCGCCGGCGGCGAGCACGACCTCGCGCGCACGCACTTGCCACAGGCGCTCACGCGCGGCACCGGCCGGCGGGTCGGCGAGGTGATCGGTCAGCCGCTCGACGAGGCCGAGATGGTTGTGCGGAAAATAGCCGAAGGCCGTCGTGCGTGGAAGAAGCGTGATGCGTGGGCTTCCCGCGAGCGCCGCGAGCGTTTCTGCGAGCCAGGCGCCCTGGTCGCGACCCTCGATCCTTGCGGCGCCGCCATCCAGCAGCGTTCCGCCGTGCTCCGGCTGCTCGTCGCAGAGGATCACGCGCGCGCCGGCCTCGAGCGCGGCGCGCGCCGCGGCGAGGCCCGCCGGTCCCCCGCCCACCACGAGCACGTCGCAATGCGCAAAGCGCTGCGCATACGTATCCGGGTCCGCCCCCCGCGGCGCCTTGCCGAGCCCTGCTGCACGCCGGATGAGCGGCTCGTACACCGCGGCCCATGCCCCGCGCGGCCACATGAAAGTCTTGTAGTAGAAGCCCGCCGGGAAAAGCGGCGAGAGGAAGTCGTTCAGCCGACCGGCGTCGAGTTCGAGGCTCGGCCAGCGGTTCTGGGACTCCGCGACGAGCCCGTCGTAGAGCTCGACCTGCGTCGCGCGCAGGTTCGGCGTCTCGCGCGCGGCGTCGCGGCGGATCGTGACGAGCGCGCTCGGCTCCTCCGCGCCCGCGGTCATGATGCCGCGCGGGCGGTGGTACTTGAACGAGCGGGCGGCGAGGTGCACGCCGTTCGCGAGCAGCGCGGAAGCCAGCGTGTCGCCCTGCAATCCCTCGAGCGGCCGGCCGTCGAAGCTGAAGCGTAATGGACGCGAGCGGTCGACGCGCCCGCCCGACGGCGTGCGATACGCGCTCACGGAGCGCCGCCCCGCGGCGGCTTCTCGCCGATCCGGTAGGTCGCGGCGATGCGGTCCGTCGTCGTGTCGCGGACCGCGTTGAAGAAACGCCCGCAGCCGCGCAGGTGCCGCCAGCGCTCCGCGTGCGGCCCGCGCGGATTCGCGCGCAGGTACAGGTATTCGACCCATCGCTGGTCGTCGAGCTCCGCGGGCCGCGCCGGCCGCGCGAGGTGCGCCTGCCCGCCGTAGGAGAACTCGATCTCGGGGCGCGGTCCGCAGTAGGGGCAATCGATCAGCAACATGCGGAAAACCCTGGCCTCAATGCGCGACACCGGCCGCGGAGGCCTCGTCGATCAGCCAGCCGTCGCGGAAGCGCTCGAGCGCGAACGGCGCCGCGATCGGGTGCGGCTCGTCCTTCGCCATGGTCCAGGCAAAGACATGCGCGGAGCCGGGCGTCGCCTTGAATCCGCCCGTGCCCCAGCCGCAGTTCACGAAGAGGCCAGGCACCGGCGTCCTGCCGATGACCGGCGAGCGGTCCGGTGTCACGTCGACGATGCCGCCCCAGTTCCGCAGCATCCTGAGGCGCCGGAAACAGGGGAACAGCTCGCAGATCGCCTCGAGCGTGTGCAGGTTGATGTGCAGCGCCCCGCGCTGCGTGTACGAGGTGTAACTGTCCGTGCCGGCACCGATCACGAGCTCTCCCTTGTCGGACTGGCTGATGTACGCGTGGACGCTGTTCGACATCACGACGCAGGGGAACACGGGCTTGACCGGCTCCGACACGAGCGCCTGCAGCGGGAAGCTCTCGAGCGGCAGGGCGATGCCTGCCATGCGCATCACCACGCTGGAGTTCCCGGCCGCGACGACGCCGACCTTCGGCGTGCGGATGAGGCCTCGCGTCGTCTCGAGCGCCTCGACGGCTCCGCCCGGGCCGCGGCGGATCCCGGTGACTTCGCAGTTCTCGACGATGTCGACCCCGAGCGCATCGGCCGCTCGTGCGTAGCCCCAGGCGACCGCATCGTGCCGCGCCGTGCCGCCGCGACGCTGCAGCGTCGCGCCGACGACCGGGTAGCGGATGCCCCGCGCGATGTTGAGCGGCGGGCAGAAGGCTTTCGCCTCCTCCGGCGTCAGCCATTCGTTGTCGACTCCGTTGCAGCGGTCGGCGTGCAGGATCCGCTTCAGGAGCTGCGCGTCGTGCACCGTGTGCGCGAGCATCATGACGCCGCGCGGGGAGTACATGACGTTGTAGTTGAGCTCCTGCGACAGGCCCTCCCACAGCTTCAGCGCGTGGTCGTAGAGCGCAATGCTCTGGTCGAACAGGTAGTTCGAGCGGATGATCGTCGTGTTGCGGCCGGTGTTGCCGCCGCCGATCCAGCCCTTCTCGACGACCGCGATGTTCGTGAGGCCGTGCTCGGCCGCGAGATAGTACGCAGTGCCGAGCCCATGCCCGCCGCCGCCGACGATGACGGCGTCATACGCCGGCTTCGGCTCCGCGTGCCGCCACTGCTCGCGCCAGCCGCGGTGCCGCGAAAGGCTCCGCCACAGGAGCGAGAGGCCTGACCAGTTTTGCGGCTTCAAGGAAGCACCGTCTTCAGGCGCGGAGATCCTTGTTTTCGGGATCGTACGGCGAGTCTACGAGCACGGTCGCGTCCTTGCGCTCGCCGAGGATCTCGATCGCGATCTTCGTTCCAACCTCCGCGAATTCCGGCTTCACGTAGCCGATCGCGAGGCTCTTCTTCAGCACGTGTCCGTAATATCCCGAAGTCGCGCGGCCGATCATCTTCCCCTTGGCGTCGAACAGCGGCTCGTTACCGAGAGGATCGGCATCCTTCACGCCATGTACGTCGAGCGTCACGAAGCGGTTAGGTATGCCGGCCGCGAGCTGGCGCTCGAGCGCGGCGCGCCCCGTGAATTCGCCTTTCTTCATGCGCACGAAGCGGTCGAGGCTCGCTTCGAAGGGCGTGTTCTCGCGCGTCAGGTCGCTGCCCCACATGCGGTAGGACTTCTCCATGCGCAGCGACTCCATCGCGCGCATGCCCGCCATGCCGATGCCGAACTCCTCGCCCGCCGCGAAGATCGCCTCGAAGAGGTGATTGGCGTACTCGATCGGGAAGTGCAGCTCCCAGCCGAGGCTGCCGACGAAGTTGACGCGCAGCAGGTACACGTCCGACGCGAGGCCGACCTCCGTCTCCTGACCGGTGAGCCAGGGGAAACTCTCGTTGTCGAGCTTCGTGTCCGTGAGCTTCGCAAGCACGTCGCGCGAGCGCGGGCCCGCGACCACGAAACAGCCGCGCGCGGTCGTGATGTTCTGGAGCGACACCGAGCCGTCCCGCGGCAACCGCTTGGCGAGGAGGTCGCTGTCGTAGCGCTCGGCCGCGCCCGCGCTCACGACATAGAAGAACTCCTCGCCCAGCTTCGTGATCGTGAATTCCGAGCGGATGCCGCCCCGCTTCGTGAGCGCATGGGAGAGCGCCATGCGCCCGATCTTCGCCGGCACCTTGTTGGCGACGAGGGAGTCGAGCCAGGCCTCGGCGCCTGGGCCGCGCACGAGGTGCTTGGTGAAGGGGGTGAGGTCGATGACGCCGACCCGCTCTCGCAGCCGACGGCACTCGTTGCCGACATGCTCGAACCAGTTCGTGCGGCGGAAGCTCCAGTCGTCCTTGGCCGCCACGCCGGCCGGCGCGAACCAGTTCGCGCGCTCCCAGCCGTAGCGCTGCCCGAACACCGCGCCCATGCGCTTCAGCTTCTCGTACACCGGGCTGGTCTTCGCCGGACGACCGTCCGGCCGCTCCTCGTCCGGGTAGTGGACGGTGAAGACGTTGCGGTAGGTCTCTTCGTTCTTGGTGACGACGTAGCGCTTGCCGGCGTAGGCGCCGAAGCGACGCGGATCGGCCGCGAGCATGTCGATGCCCGGCTCGCCCTCGACGATCCATTCCGCGAGCTGCCAGCCCGCCCCCCCTGCCGCCGTGATGCCGAAGCTGTGCCCTTCGTTCAGCCAGACGTTCGGCAGGCCCCAGGCCGGCCCGATCAGCGCAGTCCCGTCCGGCGTGTACGAGATCGGCCCGTTGACGATGTCCTTGATGCCGCAGTTGGCGAGGGCGGGCACGCGACGCTGCGCGCCCTCGACGTGCGGGACGAGCCGCTCGAGGTCGCCGTCGAAGAGGTTTTTCCCGAACCAGGACGGCACGCCGTCGGCGAAGCGCGCGGGGGCACCGGCCTCGTAAGGCCCGAGGATCCAGCCCATGCGCTCTTCACGGATGTAATACGACTGGTCAGGCTCACGCATGACGGCGAGCTCGCGTCCGCCGCCCTGGCGGTAAGCCTTCAGCTCGCGCGACTCCTCATAAACGATGTACTGGTGCTCGACCGGGATCGCCGGCACGGAGAGGCCGAACATCCTGCCGGTCTGGCGCGCGTAGTTGCCGGTCGCACAGACGACGTGCTCGCAGGTGATCTCGCCCTTCGTGGTCGTCAGCTTCCACTCGCCCGAGGGCGTCCGCGCGACCGCCGTTACTTCGGTCTGCTCGTAGATCTCCGCGCGTTTCGCCCGCGCGCCTTTGCGGAGCGCCATCGTGAGGTCCGCCGGCGCGATGTGGCCGTCCTGCGGATGGTAGAGCGCGGCAATCACTTCGGCCGTGTCGTCGGCGCCGCCGAGGTCGAGGAGTGGCCAGAGCTTCTTCACCTCGGCCGGGCCGATGATTTCGAAGGGCACGCCGATCGTGTTCGCCGTGCCACAGTACTTCTGATACTCGTCGAGGCGGTCGCGCGAGGTCGCGAGCCTGAGGTTCCCGGTCGCGTGGAAGCTGACGTCCTGCCCGGTCTCGGCCTGGAGGCGCTTGTAGAGGTCGACCGAGTACTTGTGGAGCTGGCCGACCGTGTAGCTCATGTTGAAGAGCGGCAGGAGCCCTGCGGCATGCCAGGTCGAGCCGGCCGTCAGCTCGGAGCGCTCGACGAGGACGACGTCTGACCAGCCCTTGTGGGCCAGGTGGTAGAGCGTGCTGACGCCGACGACGCCGCCGCCGATCACGACCACCCGCGCATGCGACTTCATGGACTCGCGACCCCCTCGCTGACCCCGCAGTTTAGCGGCTGTCCGTCGCGCGTCAGCCCCAAAAGCGACGGCCTTATGTCGGAATCAGACATCCCGCGCGGCGCCGGTGGCATACTCCCAGCGCCATGACAAGCCGCGGCGACATCGGAAATCCGGGCGCCCAGATCCCGAAGAGCCGCTACGCATTTCTCACGCTTCCGAACTATTCGCTGATCGCGGTCTCGAACGCGGTCGAGCCGCTGCGCATGGCCAACCGCGTCCTCGGCCAGGACGTGTACGAGTGGTCCATCGTCAGCCTCGATGGCCGGCCGGTCCTCGCGAGCAGTGGTCTCGATCTCGCGCCGACAGCCGCGCTCGAGAAGCTCGGCAAGGTCGAGATCCTTTTCATCTGCGGCGGCATCAACGTGCGCGAGGCGGTTTCGCCGCCGCTGCTCTCGGCGCTCCGGCGCCTTGCCGAGCGGCGCGTCGGCCTCGGCGCGCTCTGCACCGGTGGCTATGCGCTCGCGCGGGCCGGCCTCCTAGACCACTACCGTGCCACGATTCACTGGGAGAACCTGACGGCGTTGCGCGAGGAATTCCCGCGCGTGCAGCTGAACGACCAGGTCTTCAGCATCGACCGCGACCGCTACACGGCCTCGGGCGGCACGGCCCCGCTCGACCTCATGCTCAACCTGATCCAGTTGAAGCATGGGCTGCGCGTCTCGCAGCTCGTGTCCGAGCAGTTCGTGCTGGAAAGGGTGCGGAGCTCGGAGGATCGCCAGTACGTGCCGCTCCGCGCCCAGGTCGGCAGCTCCCACCGCAACATGATCAAGGTGGCACAGCTCATGGAGGAGAACATCGAGAAGCCGCTCTCCCTCGAGCGCATCGCGCGCACGACCGGCCTGTCGCGGCGCCAGATCGAGCGGTTGTTCCGGCGTCATCTCGACTGCGTGCCGAAGCGCTACTACCTCGAGATGCGGCTGCGCCGGGCGCGGGAGCTCCTGCTCCAGACGGCCATGCCGATCGTCGATGTCACGACATCCTGCGGCTTCAAGTCACCGCCCCATTTCTCCCGCTGCTACCGGGCCAAGTACGGCCACCCACCGAGCGTCGAGCGGCAGATCCCAAAGGTCCCGATCACCCCCGCCGCCGGTGCCTCGGCCCCAGCCAGCCGCGGCTAATTCCGGACCCCGGTTCCAGTTCGCCCCACCGTGGCGTAAACGGGCAAGTCCTTGTCGTGAAAGGGCTGGTCCCGGCTTGGCCCTTTGTTTAACATTCGTTCAATAAGCGGGGACCCGGAGAGCCTGGATGGCTGAGGCAGCACCGAGCGATGGCGAATTCGGCCTGCGCGGACTCGCGGATGGCGAGCTCATCGAGCAGGTTCACGACGATATGTACAACGGCCTCAAGGCCGAGGTGGAAGAAGCGACCCGCATCTTCCTCGAGCGCGGCTGGAAGCCCGACAAGGTGCTCAACGACGCCCTGGTCGAAGGCATGCGCATCGTCGGCATCGACTTCCGCGACGGCATCCTGTTCGTTCCCGAGGTGCTCCTCGCCGCCAACGCCATGAAGGGCGGCATGGCGATCCTGCGGCCGCTGCTCGCCGAAACCGGCGCCGAGCCGATCGGCAAGATCGTGATCGGCACGGTCAAGGGCGACATCCACGACATCGGCAAGAACCTCGTCGGGATGATGATGGAGGGCGCCGGCTTCGAGGTCGTCGACCTCGGAATCAACAACCCCGTCGAGAAATACCTCGCCGCGCTCGAAGAGCACCAGCCGGACTTTCTTGGCATGTCGGCGCTCCTGACGACGACCATGC
>Ga0157380_10002014_pt1 | contig 13551 bp, 15 predicted proteins | sample S35metaG_FD_119757 | JGI IMG/M metagenome (GOLD analysis project Ga0157380, IMG submission 119757) | Switchgrass rhizosphere microbial communities from Kellogg Biological Station, Michigan, USA - S3-5 metaG | ecosystem: Host-associated > Plants > Roots > Rhizosphere > Soil | place: USA...
CGATGGTGGCGAAGTCCAGCGGAACGGCCGCCAAGTCAGATGACTCATGAGCGCGGCCGCCTCTCACGATGACCTCGTATCCCGACGTGTGATTCCAACCGCGGCTCGGCAGCGTCGCGTCCGCCCGCTCTGTCGAGCGCCTTGCGAACCTCGCCGGCGCTGGGCGGCTTTTCTCCTTTCTTCTGGCGCCGGCGGACCCACTTCCGAAAGAACGATCCGAGCTGCTGCTTCTGCCCTTCTACCTTCTCGCCCGGCTTCTTGCCGGCGGGAGACGCGTGCTCGATTTCTGCGTTCAGCTCCGCGCCGATGAGGATGGCAAAGCCCGAGAGGTAGAACCAGAGCAGCAGCACCATGACTGCGCCCAGCGCACCGTAGCTTTCGGTGTACGCGCCGAGATTGACGACGTAGTATTTGAAACCGAGCGTCGCAAGGAGCCACAGCACGGTCGCCACCACAGCGCCAGGAATCAGTCGCGTCCATTCCTGCTCGACATCCGGAGCAAAGTAGTAGATCAGGGCGACGGCGGTTGTCACCAGTCCGAAGACGAGCGGCCACTGGAGCACCTTCCACGTCCACTCGAATGCCGCGCCCAGGTACCACCAGTCAGCGAGATACTTGGCCAGCGTAGGACCAGCCAGCACGAGCACGGTGGCGAGCAGAATGAACACCGCCCCTCCGATCGTCAGGGCGATAGCGAGCAGCCGTACTTTCCACCAAGGTCGACCCTCTTCCACATCGTAGGCGTTGTTCAAGGTGTCGATGATCGCGGTCATGGCCGCGGAGCTCGACCACACAGCGGCAACCATCCCGATCGTGAGCAAGCCGCCGTGGTCGCTCTCTGATAGTTTGCGCAGCTGGTCGGTGACAATCGCCAGCACTTCCGGCGGCGCCAAGGGACCGAACAACCGGATCGTATCGTCCACCAGCGTGGCGAGCGGGAAGAAGCTGGCAATCGCCAGGGCCACCAGGAGGGCCGGAAAGAGCGCGAAGAAGAAGTAGTAGGCGAGCTGGGCCGACAGTGCTAGGCAGTTGTCGCGAAAGAACAACTCGCCCAGCGTCCGTCGCAGGAGGTCCGGCCAGGATCGCTGTGTCTGCCAGCGCCGCAGTAGGAAGGTCATGGGGCCTGGAACGCCTGGCCGACTGACGCGGTGGTGAGCCGCCGCCGACACGCTCGTGACATCGCGGGATCGGCGGAGGCGCGACCGCGCCGCAGCCGCATCTGCTGCCGGAGAACGTCAGCCCGATCGGTAAGGCGCCACGATGGAAACGCTGGGCCGCGATAATGGGTGATCGACCGAACGAATTGATACGGGACCATCTTCACCCGCCACACGTCCCGGCGCCGTCAGGCCGCCGCCGTTGCCGCCGGCACCGTAATCAGGGGTGGTCGAAGCTGGCGGCCGCTTCGCTGAGCAGCGCCGTCGCATCCTGCTCGGAGATGCCGCGCGCCATCAGCGCCGCGCACACGTCGGACAGCGCCATCTCGATGCTCGCGACCCGAAAAGCGAAGCTGGAGTCCGCTGCCGGCGTCTCGTCGATGACGACGAAGCGATCGGTCGCTGGATCGCTTCCACCCCTCACTTTTCGCACGATCGTTTGAGAAGCTGCTTGCCCCACGCTCTCGCTCGTCCCCTCTGCTCGCGCTGACCGAATGCGATAGCGAGCGACTACGATGTCTCCCCCAGCTCATCATGTTTGCCGTCCGCGACTCATTCGCGATCGAATTCGAGTAGACATCGGAAACCGAGCCCAGTCCATCGTGTTCAGGGGGGAGCCGCTACAGATGTCACGCAGGAGAATGTCGCCGATTCCGCACCGCCCTGAGTGGGTTTAGACGACAGGGCCTTCCCGACGACATGGAGCCGATCTCGGCAGTGTTATGGAAGGTCGAGCTTCCGCATCAGCGCACGTCATCGGACCTGGCGAGCGGCATCCCCTGAATCGGGGAGAACCAAGCGGCGTTTTGCCGTTCATGGCGTCGGACGGGACCGCCGCTCCCCCGCAATCACATCCCCTCTCCTGGCTCTATCGGATGGACGCACCCGACGGAGCGCTGTCTACTCGGACAGGGCGCCACCGATGATGGAAGGCCACGATGTGGAGACCAGCATTGCGACGACCGTCGGACCCTGCGGACAGCCGATGGCAGCAGCGAGCCGGCATAGGCTGCCTGCGGCCTGCGCTACCTGGTGGCGGGTGCGCATCGCGCCCGCGTTTGCTCACAATCTGCCGATAGCCGCCAGCCCTTGGGCGACGACTACTCCTCCGCGGGTTCGCACGCCGCGCACGGTGGAGCCGGTTCGGCAACTTGGCCGGCTGCTGATTGTGATGCTTCTCGGAGGAACGGTCGTCGCAGCGGTGGCGACCGTAACCTGGATGTGGGTGCGGCAGCGCGTTGCAACGACCCTGCCGCGCGTGGCGTCGATCGATCCGTACAATGTTCTGGTCGATGCGACTCCGATCACCGTCACCGTAACCGCCGGCGGGTTCAGTCCACCGTGGGCGACGACCGTCGCCGACCTCCGCCGCAGCAAGGCGTTATGGCGCCAGATGCACCTTGCGGACTGGAACGCCGTTCCCGAACCACTCAGAAACGAAGCGTTGGAGCAGATGCTCGCGCGATACCGTCACGTGTTGATGAGCCCGGCGACCTGGGACCGGATGAAAGCGGCCGACTGGGATGCGGTGCCGCAGCCCATCCGCACCGTCGCGTACCGGCAGATGGCGGCCTACTGGGCCGGTTTCTACCAGGTCGGTTCGGCTTATGCCCTTCCCCCGGACCTCGTCGCGAATACGCTGGGCGCCATCGTCATGTCGGAATCCTGGTTCGACCATCGCGCGTCGTATTCGAATCGCGACGGCAGCCTCGACCTGGGACTCGGCGCTGCCTCCGATTATGCGCGCGGCCGGCTGCGGCAGCTGCACCGGCAGGGCGTCGTCGACGTGGCCTTCTTGGATGTCGAATACTTCAATCCGTGGAAGGCGACGCGCTTCGCCGCGCTCTGGCTGTCGCTGCTGCTCGATGAAGCCAACGGCGACCTCGACCTGGCTGTGCGGGCCTATAACCGCGGCATCGGCCAGGCGTGGGACAGCATTGGAACAACCTACCTCAATACGGTTCGGGCACGATTGAGCAGGTTCATGATGAATCGCAGCGCCCCACCGGCCTGGGACTACGTGTGGCGACGCGCGCGATCGATCGAGCGTCAGGAGTGGCCGTGGACGGACCGGTGAACGAACCGGACCATCACCGCGAATCGCGACGTGCCAACTCGGTTCGGATCCGCGCCTGCTCGATTGCCGGCGTCGGCGTTCTGTCGTTCGTCATCGCACTGGTCGGTCAGATGTCGCCGAAGCCAACGGCGCAGCCGCCGCGTCCGTTTCAGGCGTGGCTCGCCAATCTGACGGACGAAGCCATGCGCCGAGGATTCGACCGACGTCTGGTTACACGGGCGCTCAGTGGGCTGCAGCCGCTGCCTCGCGTGATTGAGGCTGATCGCGCACAGGTTGCTTCAAGCCCCGCACTGGACATCTACCTGTCGCAGCGGCTGACATCGGACCGTATCGCGCGCGGGCGCGAGCAGATGCTCGAGCATCGGTCGCTGCTCGGCCGGATCGAGCGACTCTTCGGCGTGCAGCCGCGCTTCGTCGTTGCAATCTGGGGAGTCGAAACAGGGTACGGCGCCCATACCGGCGATGTTCCGGTCTTCCAGGCGCTGGCGACGCTGGCGTGGGATCCGCGGCGCGCCCCCTATTTTCGCGAGGAGCTGTTCCAGGCCCTGAGCATCGGGCAGCAGGAAGACATCGCGATCGAGTCGATGACGGGATCCTGGGCCGGGGCCATGGGTCAGCCGCAATTCATGCCCTCGAGCTACGCCAAGTACGCAGTGGATTTCGATGGTGACGGCCGCCGCGACATCTGGCGCTCGATCCCGGACACGCTCGCGTCGATCGCGAACTACCTTCGGACCTTCGGCTGGCACAACACCGAGACGTGGGGACGGGAGGTCCGGGTGACGATAGCGGCGCGCAACCGCATCCTAAGATCGGTGATGGCACGAGAGACCGGCTGCGGTGCCATCCGGAGGCTTACCACGCGGAGACAGCTGGGCGAATGGGGAGCGGACGGTGTGCGCATGGCGAACGACCTTCCGCTGCCCCGCGCAGATATCGGCGCGAGTCTCGTTCTAACTGCCGACACCCGCACCTTTCTCGTGTACCGAAACTTCGAGTCGATACTCGCCTACAACTGTTCGCTCGCCTACGCGCTGAGCGTCGCGATGCTCGCCGATGCAGTCCGATAGTGCAGCGTTCTCGACGCCATGACCGTGTCGTTTGCTGAAGTCCAGGGATGCCGGCAGTTCGTTGCCAGCCTTTACCTAACGATTCCCCTGCGTACGGCGTAAAGCACGATCTCCGCGGCGCTATGCAGGTCGAGTTTTTCCATGATGTGCGCGCGGTGGGTCTCGACCGTGCTGAGGCTGATGCCCAGCACGCCTGCGATCTCCTTATTCACCCTGCCTTCGGAGATGAGCTGGAAGACCTCGCGCTCTCGATCGGAAAGCGACTCGTAACGATCGATCAGGCCTTCGCTGCGCGGCCGCATGACGTCATCGAGCACGAGACGCTCGATCGACGGGCTGAAAAACGACTTGCCCTGTGACACGGCGCTGACCGCCTGGAGCAGATGAACGTCGGCTGAATCCTTGAGCAGGTAACCGGTTGCGCCCGCTTTGAGCGCCTGTGTCACGTACGCCTCATCAGCGTGCATGCTGAGGATCAGGATCCGAGTGTTGGGTACCCGCTTCGTTATCTGGCGGGTTGCTTCGATGCCATTCAAGAGCGGCATCGCCGCATCGATAACGGCTATATCAGGCTTGTGCTGCTCAGCCAGCCGCACGGCTTCACGTCCGTCGCCTGCTTCGGCGACTACGTGCCAATCGGGGCGCTCTTCGAGCACCATTCGAAGGCCTTGCCGCACGACGGTGTGGTCATCCGCAAGCAGGATACGAAGGGACACGTTTTATCCTCGCGACTCAGCGCCTAGCGACACAGTACTCTGGGTCTCCGGCTTCCAGACAGGGCCGGTCGAGTCGAGCGACTGGACGATTCGGCGCGCAAAGTCCACGGACAGCCTTGGTGGTCGGCTGCGGTGCACCTCGCCCCCATGCATTCGCACTGACGGTCCTGTTGTGCCATGGAGGCACCATCGCCGCACTCGCAGCACTCTGCGCCCAGACGAGCCGTCGTTGGTTGCGCTGGCCCGACCTGACAACGCAGTGAGAACTGAGCTCAAGGAGGTGCCATTATGCCGCGCGTCATCGTCTGTGACGTCAACGAGACCCTGTTGGATCTCGGCGCACTGGAGTCCCACTTCGAGCAGATGTTCGGGGACGGTTCGCATCTTGCAGGAATGGTTTGCGAACGTCCTGCGCTATTCGGAAGTGGCGACGCTGGCCGGCCCATACTCGGACCTCGCCAGCATCGCCGGAGCGACGCTCGACATGGTCGCGAGCGCCCGCGGTATCGCCTTGTCCTCCGGCCACCGAAGCCGCATCCTCCAAGGCATGGCTGACCCTTCCCGCGCATCTAGACGTTCAGGACGGTCTACAGATGATGCGACGCAGGCCTGAGGCTCGCGCGCTGACGGACTCCGCGCCGGCAGCCGTGCAGCAGCAGTTGGCCAACGCGGGCTTGACGTCGTTCTTCGAAGGATCGTTCTCGGTGGAAACGGTACGGCACTTCAAGCCTGCCCCCGAACCGTACCAATCGGTCGCAGACTCGCTCGGATTGCCTCCTGATCGCCTCCGACTCGTGGCAGCGCTTGCCTGGGATATCGTAGGCGCGCTCCGCGCGGGATACGCCGCCGCATTCGTGGCACGACCGGGGAAGGTCCTCTATCCGCTCGGTCCGAAGCCGGACATCACCGGCCCTGATTTCAAGACCGTTGCGGAACTCATAGTCGCGGCCGAGACGATTTAAAGGTTCGCGGTTACATTTCGAGCCCATGTTTCCTGTGCTCAACTTCGTTCATGTGCAGCCATCCACTGCTCATCGGCGACACATGAATTCCGCTGCCTGGCGGCCAAGACGACCAACGGACGAGAGAAGCGTAACCACTCGCCACGGCACACATCAGGTATTCGAGCTCACCGCCGAACGGCAGGGACGACAGCCAGTCCGCGCTTCTGTTCTGGCCGTCGTCAACGAGCACTCGGTTATGCGGTGCGTACATGTCCGTCTCAGAGTCACGCTGGAATGGAGTGGGCTGGCCAGTCGGTCTGGCGATGGAGTTCTCGATTCGCCCTGAGGTGGGCAGCGTCCGTGAGGATCTCCACGACCCATCGATACGCGTTGAATTGCGCGACGACTGCGCGCATGGCACCCATGCGCCTCGCCTGTTCCTCCCGCGTCATGGTCAACGCTTCTGCAAGGGCCTGGGCGCATGCGTCGATGGCATAGGGATTCACGAGCACCGCATCACTGAGTTCCCGGGCGGCATCGGTGAATTGACTGAGCATCAGCACACCGGAGTTGTCATCTCGCGCGGCGACGAATTCCTTCGCGACCAGGTTCATTCCGTCGTGCAGACTTCCCACCCAGCAGACGTCGGCGGCCCTCAGAAGCTGATACACCTCCGAGGGTTCGTAATGGGCTTCGATGAGAACGAGGGGACGGTAGCGCTCAGTTCCAAAGCGGAGGTTGACGCGGTCGAGGGTCTTCACGAGCCGGGATCGGTACGCTTGATACGCGGCGAGACCATCCCTGCTCGGCTCGGCCACCTGAACGAAGACAAAATGCTCCCGGAACTCTGGGTGCAGTTCGAGCAGCCGCTCGACGGCCAGGAATTTCTCGTCGATCCCTTTTGTGTAGTCCAGGCGATCCACACCGACGGCCAGACGGGCGCCGGGCGGCAGCTGCCGACGGACGACCGCCCGGCACGTGTCAACGGGTGGTGATTGACACGCCCACCGATTCGGCCATTCGATCGACACTGGGTAGGCGCGCACAGTCACCTGCCGATCACCGTACGTGATCACGCGCCGGCCTCGGTCGATGTGGGCGTCGAGCACAGCTTCAACGGTGTCGACGAAATTCTCACAGTCTTCCGGGGTCTGGAATCCAAGGATGGTGCTGCCAAGGAGACCTTCGAGCAGCTCTCGGCCCCACGGGCAGACGGCGTAATCGCGCGGATGGGGCCACGGGATATGCCAGAACGCGACGATAGTACTGAGCGGCAGGCGCTCGCGAATGGCCTGTGGCGCCAGTGCGAAGTGATAATCCTGGACAAGAATCAACGGGGACTCGCTCTCGACCTCGTCGTGCACGGCTTCGGCGAAGCGCGCGTTGACCACCCGATACGCATCGAAGTCCTCCGAGCGAAACATCGGTTGCACATGGGCGCGATGGCACATCGGCCATAACCCTTCATTTGAGAATCCATAGTAGTACCCCCGTTCTTCCTTGCGGCTGAGCCATACCCGTCTGAGGCGGTAGCGTGGACTGGCGGGTGGCACGTTCAGCCCGTCCCGCCGATCCACGACAACGTCGTCGGCGGTGCCGGCACCATGTGCCACCCATACTCCTGAGCAGGCTTCGATCAGCGGCTCTAACGCGGTGACAAGGCCACTGGCCGAACGCTTCACGACAATGCTGCCGTCCGCCGCGCGATCGTGTCGAACGGGCTCCCTGTTGGCAAGCACCACAACCGGCCCGGTTCCGTCGAACGCGTCGAGACACGCTTCGACATGCTCCACCGTGCACGGGTAGACATTCGGGGCGCGGCGCTCGAGCCCGTGGCTTCCGCGAGTGTTCCTCTGCATGACCCCAGTAAACAACCGGCCTGCATAGGGAGCCATCCGCTCAAAAGGGGACTTGTGGAGGTTTTCGGGGGGACCGCCATCCACAACTATTGCCCAGGCCATCTCCCCTGTTTACCGGATGCCTCTTCCGTTGCTGCGCGCGTTAACCTTGCTGACCGCCTCGGTGGAGCGATCGGAGGGTCCTGATGCGGTTCAGAACGTGGATCGTGGCGGCGCTTGGACTGGGTGGTCTTCTGCTGCTGATCGTCGTCTCGATGCTGGCATCGGCGCGTAAGGCTCAGGACATCTATACCCAGCTCGATGCGCTGAACGCGCACCATCAAAAGGTCGATGCCACGCTGCGACGTCTGCGCTCCGACGTCAATCTGTCGGGCATTTTCGTCCGTGACTATCTTCTCGATGTGGCCCGCGAGCGAGCTCCGGAGTACCGCGAACGCATCGCCGAGTTCCGCCAGAACAATATCGCGACCGTCGCGGAGCTTCTCGTGCTCGACGAGCCACAGGCTACCCGTGTTCGCAGTCTCGAAGCGCAGCTCGATCAGTACTGGAAGACGTTCGAGCCGATTTTCGATTGGACCATCAGTGAGAAAATCTTCAGCAGCGCGACCTTTCTGCGGCGAGAAGTGGTGCCGAGGCGTGAAGCGATCCTGACGATCGCGCAGGAGATCGAGGAGCTGAACAACGCCAACCTTGCCGCGCAGCGGGCCGAGGTCGCGCGCCGCCAGGCGGTCTTCCGGGACGACCTGCGTGGGTTGCTTCTACAAACGATCCTGCTTGGCGTCATGGTGGCGCTGGTCGCCGTCTTGCGGCTTCGCACCCTCGAGCGACGCTCCGACGAACAGCGAGCGATTGCGCAAGAGGCCGAGCGCCAGATACGCCAGCTGTCGCATGACCGAGACGCCGCGCAGGAAGAAGAGCGTAAACACTTGTCACGCGAGCTCCACGATCACGTGGCGCAGGTCCTCACGGCTCTGCGAATGGAGCTGGGGCGCATCGAGCGCACGCGGATCCCCACCGACACGCGTATCGGCGCCGCGGTGACCGAGTGTAAGAGGCTGGTAGACGGCATGTTTCGGACAGTCCGGGATTTGGCGCTCGGCCTGCGTCCCAGCATGCTGGATGACTTCGGCCTGCAGGCGGCGCTCGAGTGGCACGTCCGTGATGTCACGAGCCGTTACGGCGTGAACGTTGAATTGAAGATGGACGGCGATTTCGATGCTCTACCGGACAGATATCGGACGTGCCTGTATCGAGCGGTGCAGGAAGCGCTGACCAATTGCGTACGGCACGCACAGGCGGCGTCCATCATCGTGAGTCTCACCGGCGAGGGTGATCAGATCGGTGTCGTTGTGACCGATGACGGCGTCGGTATCGATGCGACCAGGCGCGACGCTGGCCTTGGGCTGCGCGGGATCGAGGAGCGCGTCAAGGAGCTGCACGGCGCTATGACGATTGAACATGCCGAAGGCGGAGGGACCAGATTGGCCATTGATCTTCCGTGGCCAACTGACTCGACGGAGGTGCCGCTTGCGCGTGCTGCTGGCTGACGACCACAGCATCGTGCGTCGCGGCTTACGGAGCCTGCTGGAAGAGGCCGGGCATTCTGTCGTGGCTGAAGCAGCCGATGGCCTCGAGGCGGTGCGGCTCAGCGAGGAGCATCAACCGGATCTCGTCATCCTCGACATCGGGATGCCGAAGCTCAATGGCATCGAGGTCGCGGCGCGAACGCAGAAGCTCGATCGGCCGCCCGGCGTGATCATCCTCAGTATGCATGCCGACGAGTCCTACATCATCCGAGCTCTCGCTGCGGGAGCCCGCGCCTATCTTCTGAAGAGCGCGACGGACGAGGACCTGCTCCCGGCGGTGCGCGCCGTCGCCGCGCGCAAACCGTTCTTCAGCCCGGCGGTGACCGCGGTGCTGGTCGAAGACTACGTGCGCCGGCTGCAGGCGCGCGGCCAGACGGATTCCTTCGATCTCCTTACTGATCGCGAGAAGGAAGTGCTCCAACTGCTCGCTGAAGGACGCTCGAACAAGGAGGTCGCTACGCAGCTCGACGTGGGACTGTCGACCGTCGAGACCCATCGCGGGAATCTGATGCAGAAGCTCAATCTACACAACACTGCGGAGATCGTGCTCTACGCGGTGCGGAAGGGCATTATCGCGTAGCGCCAACACGCACTTCGGCTCACGACCGAGCGCGTCTTACGGCCACCTTCCAGACGTATGCCGCTGTCGGAGTAACAACTTGACTCACGGAGGCCGTGGTCTCTGTCCTAGCCGTGGGTGCCAACTGGACGCAATGCGAGCAGCACCAAGAGCACCCGCCCATCGTGCCGGGGGGGCCGGATACGTCCAGCGCTAGCGTCACACGATCCGCGCGGGGTTCACGCCATCGACCAATGCCCTTCGGCACCGCGCGCAGGCGCGGTCAAGGGCGGCGGAGCCGCCGAGCGCGAGCGAGGGCACCCTTGACGGCGCTGAGCACGGTGGCAGGATTCCGAGTCGATGGCGTGGTCGCGGCGACCCCTTCCCGTTGAACCGGGAGCGACCCGGCAGGGCGGCGACGCCGCACATAGAGCCGGGTCGCTCCCGGTTCAACGGGGACTCTGACGCGCCCCAGCATGCCCGTCAACTCCTCGGAAAGATTCGCGTTCTGCCGCAAACTCCGCGGTCTCACAGGGCCACCGACGGTGACGAAAGGGGTGACATCGAGTCTGCGCAGGCATGTCATCCCCTTCGCACCTCCTTCGTGCGTCTGGCGAGCTGGTAGCGAACGTCGAGAGCGTGCACTCGGAGTACGCAATCACGACGCGCCGCCGTCTCCACATCGCCGCCCCTGATTGGCACATCCGGCGCCTGCCGCCAGCGCTGATACAGTGCGTCCGAGGCCGCGGTCACGAAGCGCAGGTTGAGCGCTCGGTAGCGCTGGAGGTCGGCCACGCTCAGCGCCGCAAACTCGCGCGCCTCGACGCACCGACGAAGCCGGCAGTAGTCCAGGAAATTGCCGAGACCGTGACTTCCGGCCTCTCCAACAACGATCACCTTGTCGAAGACCCGCTGGACCGCTCCCGGCCACGCCGCTGCACCGACGTAGGTAACGCCGGAGGGTACCGCGCTGAGCAGGCCGCGATACTGCCCGAGGAACGTCTCGAAGCCTCGCAGGGTGACGTCGGCATCGACGTAGGCGATCCACAATCGGGAGTCCTCCGCCTGGCGATACCAGGGCATCTTGTCGACGAAGTAGCGCGTCGTGGGACGCATGCCTGTGTGCCGCTTCGCCGCGTACACGTGCGATGGCCACAGCGCGTGGGGCACGCTGCGCTCCTGCAGCAAGAGGACCTTGTCCGCCTCCGTCGCCCAGAAGCGCGCGTTGGGATGCGCCAGCACAAAGTCCAGGGTCATGAGCTTGCGGGTCACTGCGTCCGATTCGGCGAGGCGCCGATTGCGATTGTGCTCCTCCCCGAGCGCCGCGTAGAGCGACCGGGCACACACATGAAACACGCGTCCCTGTCGTCCATACGGCAGGGAACGGATATCGCCTCGCGTCACGGCCCGATCCAAGAACCGCACGGTTGCGAGTCCATGCGAGCCGCGGGTGGACGCGACGAATTGACGTCGAAGGAAGTATCCGCCATGCACTGCGACGAGCGCCAGAAACTGCGCCTGACGGGTCGTGTAGCCAAAAGCTTCGAGAACACTGGCTGTCTCGGTGGTCGGGGTCATCGGACGAGCCTCTCGACTACGTGGGGATCGTGCGGCGTGCCTCCGCGCGTGTTGGCTGAACTCCCTCCGTACATCCGGAATCCAGCGGACGCTTTCCCGCCCACGTGCCCGCGGTGGTAATGCTCGGTGACCAACTCCAGGTCTTCCGTACGGACGTTGCCGTCCCGATCCGCGATCTCCAACCGTACGTCGGGAAACGCGAACTGTCCCTCCTCTACGTGCAGATGCAGCGCGGCCGCTACTGCCCTGTGCGCGTCTTCCACGGAACAACCTTCAGTGCGTGCCTCATGAAGCGCCTGGTACGCGCGAGCCTTCAACTCGTCGTCCAGGACCACGCGTCGAACGTGGTCCCCGTCTCGGACCAGATCGGTCTCCGCCTGGCGCACCATCCGGTACAGGCTGGCGTCGTGCCACACCCCTGCGGGCTTCACCCAACCGGCGTGGTACATCTGTCCCACGTCGTGCGGCTGGTCGCGATGGTGGTCGAGCAAGGTTTTGCCCTCGCGCGTGACGCTGATGACGTCCGCAATCGCGCCATCCCGAAGCCGCGTCACAGATCGCGTCTCAATCAGACCTTGCCGCTCAAGTGACGCCAGATCCGTACGCGCGCGGGCGGCTTCTTTAACGTCGGCCTGCAGGTCGTCCGTGAACACGGCTCGGTACCGGCCGGCGCGCTCGAGGAGATCCACTTCCGATCCGCGCAGGTAGTACAACCGCGCTTCGTCGCGAACTGGTTCGCGCGATGGCCCAGTCGGCAACGTCAGCGAGTGCTCGCGCGAAGTATTGTCCCGATCCCGAGCACGAACCGCGCCACGCTCAGGAAGCGTCTGAATGCGCGGCTCCTCGCCGTGCCGCGACGGCGCGGCGCGAGCGCCATCTCCATTGGCTGATCCGCCTGCTGTCGATCGTTCGCCATCGAAATCCCAGCGTCCCATGAGCATGTGCCTCCCGTCGGGGCGCAGCGTAGAGACTCTAAACGCCGGGATCTGTCACATCGGTGGCAGTGTGACTTTCAGACAGTGTCACAAGGGTGACTGTTCGACGCGGCCGGTCGCTGTATTGCTGGAGCTTGCTCTGCGCGAGTACACACCATGAGACACGACATGCCCCTCGCAGTCGGCGATGAGCACGCAGCCGACCCCCGGTCTCCGGAGCTGCACGAGCTCCTCACTGTCGACGAGGTGGCCGCGTACCTGAAAGTCAGCAAGAGCTGGGTCTACGAACACACACGCGCGCGCGAAGTGGGTCGCGGCGAGTGCCTTCCGCACATTCGAATCGGCAAGTATCTGCGGTTCGACGCTCAAGCGGTGCAGGTGTTCCTGGCGCGCAGAGCGCACGGTCGGTGAGCGGCCCCGGGCCAGCCGTACAATGGCCGCCAGGCTAAACCGCGACGAGTCAACGAGAGGGAAGGCGGTCTCTCGAATGGCTCGAAAACGGCAATACGGAAGTGGACAAGTCGTCGAACTGAGAAAGGGGTGGGTGATCCGCTGGCGGGAGAACGAAATCGCTCCCGACGGCAAGTGCCGGCGCGTACTGCGCTACGAACAGGTTGGCCAGATGCCGCGCAAGGACGCCGCGGCGATTCTGGGCCAGCGCATGGCAGCAGCGGCCGGCAAGAAGCCTCTCAGGTCACGGGTGCAGTTTGACGTGCTCGCGGCGGAATGGGAGCGAACGGTGGTGCCGATGTACAAGCCTTCCACTCAGAGGAACCACAAGCACATCGCGGCGAAGCATCTCGTTCCACGCTTCGGTGTGATGGCGCTGGCGGACGTGACAACGCAGTCGATTCAGGCGTTTGTCGCGCATCTCACGAGCGAAGGCTACGCGCCAAAGACCATCGACCACATCCACGACGTGCTGAGCGCGATTCTCCGCACGGCGGTGAAGTGGGGCCATCTCGGGGAGAATCCGGCGCGCGGCGTGTCGATGCCGACACTGCGCTCGGTCAAGCCGAAATGGGCGCTGACGACGGATCAGGCTCGGGCTCTGCTCGGCCGGTTGCCGC
>Ga0157380_10002015_pt1 | contig 13550 bp, 14 predicted proteins | sample S35metaG_FD_119757 | JGI IMG/M metagenome (GOLD analysis project Ga0157380, IMG submission 119757) | Switchgrass rhizosphere microbial communities from Kellogg Biological Station, Michigan, USA - S3-5 metaG | ecosystem: Host-associated > Plants > Roots > Rhizosphere > Soil | place: USA...
GGGCCTGCCGGTCAACTTCATCGCCTTCTCGGTGGTGTCTGTGCTGGTCACCGCCGGGACGTTCGCTGTGTACGGGGAGTACATCACCGACCCCGTCGAGGTCGTCGGGCGCATCGACAACGTGGTGGTCCTGCTGCTCGGTGCGGTGACCTTCGCCGTTGCCACGGTCGGAATCAATGTCGTCGCTAACTTCGTCTCCCCCGCATATGACCTGGCCAACGTCGCTCCGCGGCACATCGACTTCAAGCGCGGCGGCCTGATCAGCGCACTGATCGCACTAGTCATCACACCATGGAACCTCTATAACAGCCCGGACATCATCAACACATTTCTCGGCGGTCTGGGCGCGCTGCTCGGTCCCCTTTTTGGGGTGATCATGATCGACTACTACGCGCTGCGCCGGCAGCGGGTCGACGTCGAGGACCTCTTCAGGGAGCAGGGTCGCTACGCCTACCGCAGGGGGTGGAATCCGTTGGCCGTGATGGCCTTTATCGTGGGTTCGGTGCCGGCCGCGGTCGTCGCACTGACCCCAGGGCTCGCGATGTGGGCGCCGTTCTCGTGGTTCATCGGCGCCGCCATCAGTGGGATCGCCTATGCGGTTCTCGCGCGGGGGCGTTCCCAGATCGGTGCTGACGACACCCCCCTTATTGATCCGAGCCGCAGCCCAGGGTCATAGGCGTCCGCACGGAGCAGCTCGGCATGCGACCGGTGGGATTACGGCGGGGAAACTGCTCCGGCATCTTCGATGAGCAACACCATGGCGAAGGATCATCGTGAGTGCCCCGCTGGGTGAGCTCTCCCGCGCGATCGACCTCGCCGGGGTGTTCGCCAACGCGGTGCTCTGCGGTGTCGTGGCTCGCGAGCTCAACATGGATCCAGTCGGATTTGTTGCGCCGGCTATCGCGTCGGGGCTGGGCGGCGGCCTGATCCGCGACACCCTGCTGCAGCACGGACCGCCAGTGGCATCAACAGACACGCTGCACGGCGCCAGTCTCGTTGCCGCGACTGCCAATTCGACCGTCACGGCGCGCCGGCCATTGCATCACCAGCACAGCCCCAAGCACGAGTGCGCCTCCAACCACCTGCACCGCGCCAAGCGACTCACCGAACGCTGTCGCCGCGAGAGCGACAGTGACCACTGGCTCCAGCGTCGAAAGGATCGACGCCGCCGACGGCCCCACCCGAGCCAGGCCGGCGAAGAAGCAGAGTATCGCCGCGACGGTGCTCACGATCGCTATCGCAACCACCCATGCCCAGCCGTCGGCACCGAATGTGAGCTGCGGACCACCGTGCATGACGGACGCCAACGCGAAGGTGCATGTCGCGCCGACACATACGAAGGCCGACAGCGCAATCGGCGGCACGCCGACGCCGGCGCGGTCGCCTACGAGGATATAAACCGTATAAGCCAGCGCAGAGCCGAAGCCCATCGCCGTGCCCAGCGTGTCGAGGCTGCCCGACGCCGCACCCACCAGCACGAGCGCGGTGCCCGTGAGTGCGATGAGAAGCGCGGTGACCCGCCGCGCCGATGCGCGCTCGCGTCCGAGCGCGACCGCCCCGATCAGCACCATCGCCGGATAGATGTACAAGATCAGCGCCAGGAGCGATGCGTCCATCCGCTCAAGCGCGCTGAAGTAGAGCCCCGCCTGCGTCGCGTAGCCGATCGCTCCCATCGCCAGCCCGGTGAGCACCGACCGGCGCGGCACGCCACGAAGTGCACCCGTGGTAGCCGCGATTGCCAACAGGACCGCCGCGGCCAGCGCGAACCGGAGAAGTAGCAGGTCTCCGACCTCAACGCCTGAGTCATAAGCAAGCTTGCCGAAGATCGCCATCGCGCCAAACCCAGCGGCAGAAAGCAGGCATAGCAGCGCGCCCATGCGAACCATCGTGACGACGGCAAATGTTCATGTCTATCTCATATTTGTATAGATTAATGTGTAGTATTTCTACACAATGTTGGATCTGCACCGCCTCAAACTGCTACGAGAGGTCGACGCCCGGGGCACCGTCCACGGTGCCGCGCGGGCCCTCGACTACACCCCGAGCGCGATCTCCCAACAACTCGCAGTGCTTGAACGGGAGGCCGGAGCGAAACTGCTTGAGCGCACTGGTCGCAACGTACGACTGACCGAGTCCGGGCGGGTGCTCGTCCGCCACGCCGCGACGCTGCTCGACGGCGTCGAGGCGGCCGAAGCGGAGCTGGCGAGCATCGCTGCCGGCCGCCCAGCCGGCGTCGTGCGAGTGTCCGCTTTCCAGTCCGCGTTCTTGCGGATCGTCGCGCCGGCCGTGGCGGCGCTGGCACAAGGGAATCCCGACATCCGCGTGGAGGCGACCGAACTCGAAGTCGAAGAGGGCGTGCCCGCCCTGCGCCTGCGACAGCTCGACGCCGTCGTCGGCGACGAGTACGAGGGCCAACCGCGCCCAGTCCACGCCGATCTAAAGCGCGCGCCGCTCCTGCGTGAGCAGGTTCGCCTCGTCATGCCCGCCACGCATCCGCTCGCATCGCACCGCCGGGTGCCGATGTCGCGTCTCGCGAATGCGGAGTGGGCCGCGTGCCAGCCCGGCACCGGTCACCGCGAGATGCAGATCCGTGCATGCCGCCGACTCGGTGGCTTCGAGCCCGACCTCCGCTATGCGTCGGACGACTTCCTGATCCTTTTGGAACTCGTCCGCACGACCGGTGCATGCGCGCTGCTCCCCGACCTCGTACTGAGCTACGGTGCGCCGGGCGTCGTAGTGCGCGCAATTGCCGAGGGCACGATCGTGCGCGAGGCGTTCCTGCTGACCCGAGCGACCCGCACCCCAGCCGTGGAGGCGGTCGCCGCCGCGCTCACGGCCGCGGCGCAATAGAAGCGCTGCCTCGTCCCGGTCAGATGTCTCGCCTGGCGCAGCGCGCAGCAGCTGAAACTCCGTCACCACGTGTTGTCGTCGAACAGCTCAACGCGCTAGGGAACGATGAGAGCCTTCACGACCCGCTGGGCTTCGACGTCGTCCAACGCATCTTGGGCGTGTAGGAGGTCGTACTCGCCACTGATCAGATCGGTCCAACGGAATGCTTGGCGTACTTGGCCATCACGTGCACCGACCGGTAGAGATGCCCCACATCACTACCCCAGCACCCGCGTATCTCAAGGTGCTTCTGGTTGAGATCAAGGTGCGGATTGAACGAAGTGTCTCCGACATTCGTGTACTGGCCGACCACTATGTACCGGCCGGCATCCCGAGTCAGACGCATGCCTTCGGGAACCGCCGACGGTACGCCGGTGGCTTCGATCGTGATATCGGCGCCTCGGCCTCTGGTGAGATCACGAACTGCATTCAACCGTTCTTCCTCTGTGGAGCGGGCGATGTCAATAACGACGTCAACACCGAACCTTTTCGCTGCAGCGAGGCGGACTTCCGGGCCGACAGGACCGGCACCTTGAATGACGATAGTGTCACCAAAGCGGACTTGGCGACGGCACATTCCTCTCGGTTGAAAGTATTGGGCGACACGGTTGCGACTGGGCAAAATCGTCACGTCTCCACTCATTGAGCGGCACCCACCCAGTCTTATCGCTGTATGCCGTTCCCCTTAATCGCCCGCAGGCAAAGCGGCACCGGACGGTTTACACGCCTGCAGAACAGGTGACCGCTGGGCGACTGGCGCCTATCTCGCCAGTAGTCATGCCCACGGCGCCCGGACGGTCTACAACTCCCGCGTCGACTCCATCTACAACGGCCCCAAGGCAACTGGCTAGTCACCGCCGGCGATCGATCGGTGCGGTGGACGGAACTACGCGCCCCGCTGGCGCAGGTCGGTGGCGGCCGAATTCACTGCTTCGGTGACGCGGCTGACGATCGGGCTGTCGAGCTTCCAGCACTGCCAGTACAGCGGCACGTCAAGGTATGTCTCGCTGACTCGCACGAACAAACCGTCGCCCAGACGACGTGCCGCGAGGCTGTCGGGGAACATGCCCCAACCCAGCCCCGCGCGCACTGCCGCCCCGAATCCCTCCGCCGTTGGCACAAAGTGTTGCGGACGCCTGACGTCACGGCGAAACACCTTGCGCACCAACATGTCCTGCAGCGCATCGTCGCGGTTCCACGCCAGCGACGGCGCCTCGGCCACCGCATGGACGGTGAAGCCGCCGGACAGGTACCGCTCGATGTAGCCCGGGCTGGCCACCGGCACATACCGCATCACGCCCAGCGGCTGGACCCGACACCCCGGCACCGGGTGTCGCTCGGTCGTCACGGCACCCATCACCACGCCCTCGCGCAGCATTCGCGTCGAGTGATCCTGATCCTCGATGCGAACGTCGAACACGACGTCGCCGAGCGCGGCGAACACCCCGGTGAACCATGTCGCCATCGAATCGGCGTTGACCGCCACCGCAATGCGCGCCGACGCACCGTCGCCGCCGCCCATCTCGGCCAGCGCCTCAGCCTCGAGCAAGGCTGTCTGCGCGGCCAGACGCAACAGCGGCACGCCCGCAGCCGTCGCCGTAGACGGCTTTTCCCTTACCACCAGCACCTGACCCACCCGCTGCTCGAGCGCCTTGATCCGCTGGCTCACCGCCGACGGTGTGACATGCAGCCGCTCCGCTGCCGCATCAAAGCTGCCGAGCTCTATCACCGCCGCGAAGGCAGCAAGTTGTTGACCGTCCACATTCACATTAGTAATGCTAATGTATAGAAAGAATTTTTAGTTTTACTGATCCGATCCGCCTTCCTACCGTGGAGGCATGAGCTCGCCCCTGGTCCTCGGCTTCATCGCCTCTTTCACCCTGATCGCCGCAATCGGTGCCCAGAACGCGTTCGTGCTGCGCCAGGGCATCCGCCGCGAGCACGTTCTCCCCGTAGTCGCGCTCTGCACCGTGTCCGACATGGTCCTGATCTCGGCAGGTATCGCCGGCGTCGGCGCGCTCATCAGCGCTCATCCAGGTGCGCTCAACATCGCCAAGTTCGGCGGCGCAGTGTTCCTCGTCGGCTACGGACTGATGGCCGCGCGGCGCGCATGGAGGCCGTCATCGCTGACCCCATCGGAGTCCGCACCCGCCCGATTGATCGACGTCCTGCTCACCTGCGCTGCCCTGACGTTCCTCAATCCGCACGTCTACCTCGACACCGTGGTGCTGCTCGGGGCGCTGGCCAACGAACACCGCGACGAACGCTGGCTGTTCGGCGTCGGCGCTGTGACGGCCAGCGCGGTGTGGTTCGTCAGCCTCGGGCTGGGCGCACGGCGGCTCGCCGGCTTGTTCGCCACCCCGATGACGTGGCGCATCCTCGACGGCCTGATTGCCGTGATGATGATCGCGCTCGGTTTGTCATTGGCCTTGTCCTAATACCTTGACCTCGCCACAATGGCCCAATGGGGGCGAGCAGTCAGATTCTCGGTTTGCGCGATCGCAAGAAGATCCAGACGCGAGAGAGTATCCGCCGCGAAGCGATGCGCCTCATCAAGGAAAACGGCTACGCCAGCACCACCGTCGAGCAGATCGCCGAGGCAGCCGAGGTCTCGCCGAGCACCTTCTTCCGGTACTTCCCGTCCAAGGAGATGGTGCTGATGGCCAACGATCTCGACCGGGTCACCATCGAAGCGCTCGAACAACAACCCTCCGATATGCCCTCTCTGCAGGCGTTCCGCCGCGCACTCCAGATCACCATGGCGACGGTCTCGGAGGACGAGTGGCGGTTCGAGCGGGCCCGGTTGCGTATGGTGCTCTCAATTCCCGAACTCAAGGCCGCGCAGTTCGGCGAGTATCGCCGTACGGTTGCTCGGCTTGCCGAGGCGGATTGCCGCAGGACCGGTCGCGAGCCCGACGACTTCGAGGTGCGGGTGTTTGTCGGTGCACTCGCGGGTGGCTTGATGGCGGTCCTCGACCGGACGCCCGGCGTGCCCGAACGAATGTTTCGGGCGCTGGATTTCATGGAGGCCGGAATGCCGTTGTTTGCGACCAAGAACGATTCATGAATTAATCCGTCGTTCACGTTGGACCGACACTCCGGATGGGTAGTTTCGCGGATAGTTTGCTGGCAAACAACGTTGAAAGGCCGTCATGTCCACAGCAGTATGTCCAGCGGGACGACGGCCAAGGGTGACGCCTCCGCCACCGCGGATAAGCCGGTTCATCCTCGGTTGAAGTTGCCTAAGAAGGACGCTCCGAACAGCGGCGCTTCGTCGAAGCACGAAACCAAGAAGGCCGACAAGCAGTCCAGCGTCCGCAGGCGCCAAGCAGAAGTAAGCCTCTCCCTCGGCGCCCGCCAGAACTGGCGCTGATCTACCTCTAGCCCATAGGTCCTTCAGGCATGGGCGCGTTGCAGTGATCCCGGAAGTCGGACGCGGGTTGTCTGACTCCCGTTATCTCATCCCGCACCTGAGGATTTGCGTCCATGTAGTTAGTGATCTCCGTGCGCATCTCTTCTCTGGACTTGCCCTTGAGGCCGGTGAAGAAGGCGTTTACGTCTGGGTGGGTGAACAGATAGGTCGACATTCCTGCGTTCACGCCGGACATCACACGCGCGAGGTCGGCGGCCGTGCAGTCCGGCGGATCGGCGGCGGCGGTCGCTGCGGTACCGATAAGTGTCGCACCGGCGATCACGCCGGCGCCAATGAGGCTACGGAAGAACATTTGAGACTCCTTGGTTTCGTGGGTGATAGGGGACTTTGCTCAGCGTGGACCGATACCACCCGGGCGGCCCGGGCGGATGGGAGGCAAGATCACATCGACATCCCAGCCGTCATCGCAGTACCACGGGTCGGCACAGTAGGAGGGGTAATACGGCCCCGCCGTGGGTGCATCGGGACCACCGCCCCGGACCGTGCCCTGTGCACACACGGTGGCAGCACCGGCATTCGTGCAGTCCGCAGCGGCCGTCGGCGCAGTGACGATGCCGACGGGAACCGCCGCCATCGTCAAACCCAAAACAAGGTAGCGTTGGCTTCTTCGCACGGTCGCTCCCCCTCTCAGAAGTAGGTGGCCCGCTGCCGCAGCTTCCCCGACAACGCGCCCGGATCCGTTGTATGCGAAGCGTAGGTTGATTTCGCATGGACGATGGGCCGAATTCGCAATTATCGTCTTCATCGGTCGTTGCCATGGAAACGTTCCAACTATTTGCTTAGGCACTCCTATCCAGACACGTACTGTTCTCTTCTCACAGCTCATTCCGTCGTCAGAGTGCTGGCGACGGTGTTAGGTTGCCAACATCCGAAGTGGCCAAGGGGACTGGAAATGACTGATCAAGACTGGACAAAACCCGCTGCGATGGCTATCCCGAAAGAGGGGTATTTCGAACTAGAACGTGGTCGGTACGGACCGACGTATCCGAGGACTCCTGCCTGCCATGGGTTTTCGATCATAGCCAAGGTGAAGGAAGGGCGTGAGGAGGCCGTCCGGGCATACGGCAAACAGATCGAGGAGGCGATCGCGGGCAGCCCAGATGTGTTGGCGCCGCTGCGTCTTCACTACCTGCGCTGGGTGCTGTTCGACGTCGGCTCGGGCTTGCACTTTCAGTACCAGGGCATCTTCGACACCGACTTCGACAAGTACACCGAGGACGCCGTCCAGCTGTTCAGCCAAACCGGGATCACGACAGTTTTCACCAATCTCGAAGGTTTCCCGGAGGATTGGAAAGAGAACCCGGAGGCATTCATCAAGTTCGTCCGCGATCACCAGGTCCCGAGCTTCCTCGAGTACGGCGAGTATCCGTACGTCACCGCCGACGAGGTCAAGAAGGCGCTACGGCTCAAGGCGGCGTTCTCGACCATGCTCGATCAGATGCAATGACGTCGACTCAGCTTGCGGCCGTTGCGCAGTACATCGGCGGCTCCAACAACGGGGATGCCGAAGTGATGGCCGCGACCTTCGATGTCCCTGGGTCGATTCTCGACGGCATGCCACCACACCGGTGGCAGGGGCCAACAGCCACTCCGGATTGGTACCGAGACGTCCTGGCCGAAGGAGAGCGCCACGGCGCATCGGGGTATTTCGTGACGCTGGACGAGCCCGCGTAGCGGCGCGGGCGTGGACGAAGGGCAAGAAGTAGCGGTGCTCGAGCTCGACGACATCCAACACATCCTGTTGACCCGCACCCCGGCTATCACGGGACGCTACGAGTTCCTCTCGTTCGACACGCCTGCAGGAGGACGGGCGTGGCTGACCGAATTGCTCGACAAGGTCCAGTCGGCTGCGGACGTGCAGGCTACTGTGGACAGCTCGGATCGCTGGGTCACCTTGGCGTTTACGTGGAATGGGTTTCGCGCGCTCGGCGTACCCGAGGAGTCGTTGCAGACCTTCCCCGACGAGTTCCGCACGGGCATGGCAGCGCGCGCAGACATCCTCGGGGATACCGGCACCAATGCGCCAGAGCACTGGGTCGGCGGCCTGGCCGGCGATGACTTGCACGCGATCGCGATCTTGTTCTCGCGCACCGACGAGCAGTGCCGACGATCCATCGAGGAGCACGACAAGTTACTCGCCCGGACCGACGGAGCGCGCAGTCTCTCGTACCTCGACCTGAACGCGACACCACCGTTCAACTACGCCCACGACCATTTCGGCTTCCGCGACCGGCTGTCGCAACCTGTGATGAAGGGTTCCGGCGAGGAACCGACGCCAGGATCCGGGGATCCCTTGGAGCCCGGCGAGTTCGTCCTGGGCTATCCCGATGAGAACGGTCCGGTTGCGAATCTCCCTGAGCCCGAGGTGTTGTCACGCAACGGCAGCTACATGGCGTACCGGCGGCTGCAGGAACATGTCGGGGCCTTCCGCGACCATCTACGCGACAATGCCGACACCCCGGAGGGTCAGGAACTGCTCGCCGCCAAGTTCATGGGCCGCTGGCGCAGCGGCGCACCACTGGTGCTGGCGCCGGACACGGACGATCCCGAGCTCGGTGCAGATGCAATGCGCAACAACGACTTCAACTACAAGGAGATGGACCCGTTCGGCTACGCGTGTCCGCTCGGCTCCCATGCCCGCCGGTTGAATCCACGTGACACCGCGCACTACATGAATCGTCGACGAATGATCCGCCGGGGCGCAACTTACGGACCCGCGCTGCCCGACGACGCGCCCGACGACGGCGTGGACCGCGGCATCGCCGCGTTCATCATCTGCGCCGACCTCGTACGTCAGTTCGAGTTCGCGCAGAACGTATGGATCAACGACAAGAGATTCCACGAACTAGGCAACGAGCACGACCCGATCTGCGGCACCCAGGACGGCACACTGGATTTCACCGTCCCCAAACGCCCAATCCGCAAGGTGCACAAGGGGATACCGGCCTTCACGACCCTCACCGGCGGGGCATACTTCTTCATGCCGGGAATGAACGCCCTACGCTACCTCGCCACACTCGGCAACTAAAGGATCACCATGCGCGCTCGCACTTACAACCAGAGCCACACCCCCCGTGAGCGCACCCGAGGGCGGCGCATCAGCATCTACTGGACATGGAGCTACCCCTGGGAAGCACAACGTGATCCGGCCTCCATGGAGAACCGCTTCTCCACCATGACCGAGGTGCGCAATGTCTTATGGCCGGGCTACGAGACACCGGAGTACGACGCGGCGAACTTCCTGCAGGGCATCGCAGGCACCTTGGAACTCTTCCACCGCTCCGCCCTGGCTTTTCAGGAACTGGCCGAGGAGGCCACTGGGCATCCAGTGGCGGTCTTCCAGCGCATCGACCAAGCCGGCTACAAGCTCCCGATCGACGAACGCGTGCTGGCCGACACCGACACGCTCATGGTGTTCGGTCTCGACCATCTGCTCTCCGAACAAGAAGCCGCCCCCGAAGAGATCGCGGCGATCACCGAATGGCTCAAAAGAGAGGGCACCTGTCTGCTTCTGGCGCCCCACCACGACGTCGGCTTCACCGACGACTACAGCCAGCGCCAGGTCGAGTACGAACACCACGGCGACCGCCTCGTCCCTCGCCAACAACGCTTCAGCCAATACACCCGCTCGCTGATGCGGGCACTCGACGTGCCCGTTCACAACACATGGGGGCTGCGACCCGCCGTCGTCGAAGGCACCAAGGAAATCGCGCCACTGACCGCCATCCGCGACCTCGACAGCCCACGGCTCCTCGACAACGTCACCACCTTCAACTTCCACCCGCACCTACCGCACTACGAACTCACCGCGCCGGAAAGCGACGGATTACGGGTCCTCGGACGCCAGCGCGTCGATCCCAACAGGCCGCACCCGTTCACCGAGGCGGGCAACACCGAGTTCAACGCGCTGATCTGGATGCCGCCCGCCGGCCAGCGTGCGGGCGACCTCGTCCTTATCGACTCCACGCACTTCACCACGCTGTTCGGCGGTACCGACAGCCTTCGCAACCTTTGGCACAACCTGGCCACGATGAAGTGAGGGCCGTGGGCAATCATGGCGTATGCCCAACAGAGCCGTCTTCATCACCGGAGCCGCCGCGGGGATCGGCCGCGCTACCGCACTGACCTTCGCCGAGAAGGGCTACAAGGTCGGTGGCTACGACATCGACGAGGTGGGCCTGAAAGCGTTGGCCGACGAGATCCAGGAACTCGGCGGAACCGCCGTCGTCGGACATCTCGATGTCACCGATCCTGCCGAAATGGCGCAGCGGGTGGGCGAATTCGCCGAGACGGCAGGCGGCCGGCTCGACGTGATGATCAACAACGCGGGGATCCTGCTGGCCGGATACTTCGAGGACATCGACGTCGCAAGGCACCTGAAGGAGATCGACATCAACACCAAAGGCGTCGTCAATGGATTGCACGCCGCGTTCCCCTACCTGCGCGACACAGCCAACTCGGTCGTCGTCAACCTCGCCTCCGCATCGGCGATCTACGGTCAGGCCGAGCTCGCCAACTACAGCGCCACCAAGTTCTTCATCCGCGGCATCACCGAGGCGCTCGATATCGAATGGCACCGTTACGGGATCCGGGTGATCGCGATGTGGCCGCTCTACGTGCAGACCGCGATGACCGACCACATCAAGACCGGCACGACGGAGTCGCTCGGTATCCGGCTGACCGCCCAGGACGTCGCCGACGCGATCGCCAAGGCCGTCGAACCGTCGTGGCTGCGCCGGGCCATCCACCAGGTGCACTTTCCGGTCGGCTCGCAGACCAAGGCCATGGCGGCGGGGTCCCGCTTCATGCCGGCATGGCTGACCAGACTGATCAGCAAGCGACTCGCGCAGTCCTGAGTTCATCTCCCGGACAACCTCCTGCGACACGATGGCCGCGTGGTAGACATCGACTTCTCCCTGCTGGACGTGCCGCGCGACGGGCCACCCCCAGATCCCGAGGCCTACCTGCGCACCGCGATCGCCTGGCACTTCGGCGCTGACACGGGTTCACCGTTCTGGCTTCGCGCGGCCCAGGATCTCGGCTTCGATCCGCTGTCAGAGGTGCAGACCTTCGCGGACCTGCGCCGGTTTCCCAATCTCGTCGACGAACTGCGCAGTGTCCCCGTCCACGACCTCATCCCCCGCGGGTACGGGTCGCCACCGCCGATCCCCCGCATCTTCGAATCCGGTGGCACCACGGGCGCGCCCAAACGCACCGCGCAGCTTCCCGATTGGGTCGAGCAGGTCACGCGGTGGCAGATCGAGGATTTCGCTGCTGGCGGATTTGTACCTGGCCGCGGGCTTCTGTGCCTGATGCCGAGCGGCCCACACGGCGTTGGGCACTTCGACCGCGAGGTCGCCGAGCGTCTTGGCTCGGTGTTTCACCCGATCGACCTGGATCCGCGGTGGGTCAAGAAGCTCGCCGCCCGAAACGCGACCTCGGAGATGGCCGCCTACGTGGACCACGTGCTGGAGCAAGCGACGTACGTCTTGCAGACCCAGGACGTCGTAAACCTGCACGCGACACCGCCATTGGTGGAGGCGATCGCACGTAACGACGGCCTGGTCGACTTGGTGAACAGCAAGGTCCGCTATCTGCTGCTCAGCGGCGCGCACGTCGATATGGACACCGTCGACCTGCTTCGCCAGATCTTCCCGAACACGGCGATCGCGATGGCGTTCGGCAGCACGATGGTGCTGTCCCAGGCGGCGACCCGCGTCGAGGGTGACTCGTTCATCTTCGACCCGCGCTCGCCGTACGTTTCCTTCTGGGTGATCGACCCGGATACCGGCGCCGGGGTGCCGTACGGAGCGCGCGGCCAGGTGGTCATGAACCACGTCAGCAAGGGCATGTTCATCCCGAACAACTTGGAACGCGACACCGCGATCCGGCTACCGGGCCCTGACGGGCAGATCGGTGATTCCGTCATCGAGGTCGCACCCGTCGCGGTATTCGGCGGTGAGCGCGTCATCGAAGGTGTGTACTGACCGATGACGGGCCATCTGGTCGATCTGCCCGCGCTCGGGCCCGACGGCGAGTACCGGACGCGCAACCGGGAAGTCATCAAGGACACCGCGGGTCTGCCGGTCGCGGAATCATCGATCGTGCCAAGGCTTTTCGTGACGAGGTCGATCGACGCGCAACGCAGGCTGCGCCCGCTGCCTGCCGCGGAGCGTGAGGCCGCACTGACCAAGGCCGCCGGCGTCTTCGTGTCCTCGACGATCGGCGGACTGGACTTCGAAACGTACGTCGACCTCACCTGCCGCGTGACCGGCCTGCCGATGGCCGCGGCCCGCACGGGTGCCCACTCCATCGCCGAATCCCTCACCATTGCATGCGACGCCGTCCGTCCGGCCCAGCCGACGGGCGCGAAAACGGACTGGCGAGAGTTGAGCGCCGCCGGTGGCGCGGTATGGGCACGACGCGGCGAGGTGCTCGCGGTCCACGCGCCAGGCAACGCACCCGGCGTGCACGGCCTCTGGCCACAGGCCCTCGCGCTGGGCTATCGCGTCGCTGTTCGTCCGTCACGGCGCGAACCGTTCACCGCCCACCGGCTCATTCACGCCCTGCGGCAGGCAGGCTTTCGCGACGGGCACGCGCTATACCTGCCGACCGATCACACCGTCGCCGACGACGTCATCGGGGCGGCCGACCTCGCCATGGTCTACGGCGGCCAGGACGTCGTCGACAGATACACGCACGATCCGAAGGTGCTCACCAACGGGCCGGGGCGTACCAAGATCCTGATCACCGCGGACTGCGACTGGCGGGAGCACCTCGACGCGATCGTCGACTCGATAGCCAACCTTGGCGGCATGGCGTGCGTCAACGCCACCGCCGTGTTGTACGAGGGCGACGCCGCGCCGTTGGCGCAAGCCATCGCCGACCGGTTGTCGATGATCGCACCACTGCCCAACACCGACGAACGGGCCATTCTGCCAACGACTTCCATCGATTCGGCGCGCGCTATCGCCGATCACCTGGCGGCCAGGGCCGCCGGCACAGTTCCGGTGCTGGGTGCCGATCAGGTGGTCGCCGACCTGGGCGGCGGGTTCGCCGCGCTGCGCCCAGCCGTGCACCTGCTGGCCGCACCCGACCCGGCCAAGCTCAACGTCGAGTTGCCATTCCCCTGTGCCTGGGTCTCGCCGTGGTCACGGGCCGACGGCATTGCGCCCCTGCGGTACTCGTTGGTCCTCAACGTGATCACGGGGGTCGACGAGTTGGTCGA
>Ga0157380_10002018_pt1 | contig 13544 bp, 10 predicted proteins | sample S35metaG_FD_119757 | JGI IMG/M metagenome (GOLD analysis project Ga0157380, IMG submission 119757) | Switchgrass rhizosphere microbial communities from Kellogg Biological Station, Michigan, USA - S3-5 metaG | ecosystem: Host-associated > Plants > Roots > Rhizosphere > Soil | place: USA...
AGCGCCTGGAATTCAGGTCGAGCAGGGCGTGGTGAGTCTCTGGGTAGTTTCCAATCCGCCTCTTAGCAAGGTCTTTGTGAATGGAGAATCCCGCGGCGAAACCGACGCCAGCGGTGAAATAGAACTAAAACTCAGTCCCGGCACTTACACCGTTCGAGTAAGCCGCGATGGTTATCTGACCCGCGAGGCCGATGTCGATTTGTTAGCCACGCCCGACGCGCAGCAAGTTGAATTCACGCTTCCCACAGCACTGGTAAAACTAAACGTCGTCACCGATCCCCCTGGCGCGGAGGTTTACCTTGATGATGTCTATAAAGGAACGACTGGTCCCAACGGCCTTCTGGTATTGGAAAAGATAACTCCTTCTCAACCTCACACGCTTCGAGCTCGCAAAGACGGTTATGAGCAGCAGTCAACCCCCTCACACCTAATACTGGGCAGGTATCGATAAAACTGATGCCGGATTCGATCCCTTTGAAGTTGGTGACAGATCCGCCTGAGGCCGAGGTTTATCTTGATGAGTTCTACAAAGGCACCAGCACATCGGATAGCACACTGGTAATTGATCAAGTAAATCCAAACCAGGCTCACACGGTGAGGGCGAAGAAAGAAGGCTATCGACAGCAGTCGTTGCCGTTGGCTTTAGGAAGCTCTCAGGCAACTATCAAACTGTCTCCGGATCCAATCGTGTTGATGGTGAGAGAAATTAAGCTGCATTTGGCCGAGAGTCGCTTGCCTGAAGCGATTGCTGCTTTCAATCAGGTTCCCTTCGTCGCGGAACAACTCGTTGCTGATTTCCGAGCATAGTAGCTTAATGGGTGGAACGCTATGTAGCACTAGAGGTGAGATTGCGAGTTGAAATTGATTTGAGGTATTCAGTTTGTCTCCACGTGTTTGCCAGATTACCCTAGTTGTCACTTGGGTTGCACTACTCGTTGCTGGATGTAGTGGCAACAAAAGGGCTGTATCTACTTCGTACAATAGGCAAGCAACCGAAGTTAATAGTTCTGCGGCACAATGTGACCCGAATTATTCAGGCTGTGTTCCCATTGCCAGCGATGTCGACTGCGATGGTGGGAAAGGAAATGGGCCAGCCTATGTTAAGGGACCGATTCGGGTAATTGGAAGAGATATCTATGGACTCGACCGCGATGGCGACGGCATAGCATGCGAATAGATTGTGGTGAGGTAAAAGTCTCAGAGAGGGAAGACGGCGGGTGGCTGACTCAAGAAGCAATCCTCCAGTAAACGTTTCTGCCAACCAGACCGTGTCTTCACAGGTCCAAATTTCAAGTGCCCATCCGAGGAGTAATATTGGGCCGAGATTACTGAACACGGCGCGAGTCGCGAGCCGTGAAATTGGCGATGAGTCAATATTAATGGGTAAGAATGAGGCGCATTAGTATTGAGCGTCCTTGAATCTGTGCTGCAGAAGCTCGGTAAACCGCGGGTCTGAGCGCAAGCTGTCCAGTTCTGGTGTTAGACTGAGCCATCCCCGCCAGTGACTGTGTTCGACAAAGGCCTTTTGCAGCCATTCGAGCGCCTCATTTTTCCGGCCCATGCCGGTGTAGACCAGAGCTATGCTATATGGTGGAACATAATTCTGTTTCGATTCTTCCAACAGATCTTGAAGGATTTGCTCCGCCTCTTTTCCGCCCGTCATTGCGTAGGAATAGCCCAGAAACCCCGAAAGCACTGGCGTTTTCTCTATCAGACTAGCTCGAAGGAACTGCGAGATCGCGTGAGAGAACTCTTTTTTCTGCCCATATGCCAGGCCCAAAAGGATGCGAGCCCGGTAGAATTCTGGGCCCAACGCGAGTGTTTTATGGAGCTGCTCAATGGCTCGGTCAGCCTCGTGTGCCAAAAGGTAGCACCATCCGAGGTGCTGGTTGATTTCGAGATCGAGAGGTTCAAGCGCCAGAGCTAATTCGCATTCAGCCAAGGATTCGTCGATCCGGCCCATTTCAATCAGACAGTGTGCGTACCCATCATGCGCACGCGAATATTTCGGATTCAGTCTGATAGCTCGCTTAAACTCACGCTCGGCACCAACCAGATCTCGATCATAGACGAGCTTAACACCCGCCAGGGAGGTGTGGGCCTCGACGAGTTCGTTATCAAGCTCCACGGCCTTGACCGCCGCGGCCCTGGCTTTTACCGTTGTTTCCCAGGGCGCGGTAAGGCCGTAAAAGTCAAACAGGACGTAGGAATCGGCCAAGCCAGAATAAGCCAGGGCAAAACTGGGGTCGACCTCAATGGCTTGCTCAAAGGAAGCGATCGCCTTTTGGTAACCCTCCTTCGTGCGCATGTTTAAGAAGTAGCGACCTTTCAAATAGAGCTGATATGCCTCGGTCTTCTGCGCACGGGGTTTGAGTAGTCGTCGCCAGTCTTCACCGGTTAGCTTCAGGCGGAGCTTCTCAGAGATGTCCCTGGCAACCACCCCCTGAAAGTTGTGGAGATCAGAGAGCGGTTGGCTGTACTCCTCACCCCAAAGTTGCCACCCATTCGTCACATCAACCAGTTCCATCCTGATCAGTAGATTTTCACCAAACTGAAGCAGTCTTCCTGTTAAGACAGAGTCGACTCCTAACTCGCGGCCGGCCTGTTGCGGATCGATCTCTCGTCCTTTGTAATGGACAACGGTGCTACACGCTTTGATATGCAGCTCAGGTAACAAGGAAAGACTGTTGACGATGCCCTCGGTGATGCCGTCTCCGAGATACTCCGCGCCAGGTTCTGCGCTGCTGTTGATCAGTGGCAAGACCGCGAGGGAGCTAATTGCTATGTCGCGAACGATGGCTCCTTCATGCCGAATGCTATTCGTTACCGTTTCAAACTGATCAGTTGCGACGTTAGCGTTTTCAACCCCTACCTCAGTAACTGTGGCAACAAACCGGTAGCCTCGCTTTGGAACGGTCTGAATGTATTGTTGACCTTCGCTGCCGCCCAACGCCTGTCTGACGGTGAAAATATTCTGCGCCAAGGTGGCTTCCTCGACAAATGTCTCAGACCAGACACTCTTCAGCAACTCGTCCTTCTCGACTATGCGGCCACTATTACGGACAAGCACCAGCAGAGTGTCAAAGGCCTTTGGACTAAGTGCCACTGATTTGCCTTCCCGCAATAAGATGTGCTCGGTTAAGTCCAGACGGAAAGGACCAAAATCGTAGAAGTGGACGGTGTTAGGGCTCATAAAACCGTGAGAAATTTTTAATAATTTTTTGCAACAGATTTGAGGATCCTGTAAAGACTTTCAAGCCGCTAGCAAGGTAAGGTCTGCAACGAAGCCAACCACTGGCAAGGACCAACTCCTTGGTAAAAGTGAGTCTACAGAGAACTGCAAGACCGATTGCAACGTCAGCATTCTAACGCTGCTAGGATCCATAAGCAACCGTTTTTGGTTGGCAGGAGTTGAAGAAAACATCTGTTGAATACAAGACTTTCGAAGGGTGAACGGGGCGTGTTCGATGACTATAGGGGCTGATGATCAGGCGAAATGGTATGCGATTCGCACGAGGCCTAAGGAGGAAGATCGGGCTGAGTTCAACTTGAGGACTTGGCAGGTGCAGACGTTTGCGCCGAAGTTAAAAGAACTTCGCACTTCAGGCTACCGCGGTCAGTATGTGAGCAAGCCTTTATTCTCCAGCTACATTTTTGCCCACTTTAATGCAGATAAGCAGCTTCATAACATTAATTACACCAGGGGCGTGCAAAATGTCGTCAGTTGCGGCGGCCGTCCCGTTTCTATCGATGACAATGTAATCATTCTCCTCAGGACAAAGGTGGACGGAGACGGTTTTATTCGCAGGGACCAGGAACTTGAGGTTGGAGATAGGGTTAGAATTAAATCCGGCCCGTTCAAGAGCCTCGTTGGAATATTCAAGCGAAGGACAAAGGACAAAGACAGAGTAAGAATCCTCCTCGACGCGATGAACTATCAGAGCCATCTTCTGGTAGATAGAGAGATCGTTGAGAAGGTGAATTAGGCACATTAGCATCCAAGTTGGTTGCTTCACCGAGCGTCGATGGGTCGTCTCGAGAGGTATTCAGCGGGACTTCGTAGTAGTTAGATTCCCAATTCAAATGGAGTTTGCCGCCAACTCCACTGCGGTAGCTGTGCACCGGCAAGACAATCCATCCTCAACTAAATACTTACCCAATAACTCTCTCGCAGCTGTGCTCCCCTGACTCGTTCATCCGGCTCTCCAGAGGCGTACTCTCCCAGGGTTAGGTCTCTCTCAATGGCCCAGGGCATAGATAGGGTCACATTTATGGATATCAAGCGTTCTGAAAAATCCAAACTAAAAACCCGGATTCGTACCGCAATCCTGATTGTCATTGGTTTGGCAGTCGCTGGCGGGATCACGTTTGTACTCACGAGGCTACAAGCTGCCACACCCTCCCTTGATCGTTCCACTGCGGTTATTGACACAGTCAAGCGAGGTCAGATGCTGCGCGAGGTGCGTGGGATAGGAACGTTAGTGCCACAGTCAATTCGCTGGGTGCCTGCGCCGGCTTATGGGCGAGTCGAAAAGATTCTGAGCGCGGCTGGAGTCGAAGTCGGAGCCGAGACGGTCATTCTGGAACTTTCAAACCCGCAGATGGATCAGGAGGCCCTGGACGCGGAGTTTCAGCTCGAAGCAGCCCAAGCTGACAAAGAGGTTCTGCGAGTGCGGCTGGAAAGCGAGAACATGACGCAGCAGTCTGCGATTGCCACGATCAATGCAGAGTACAATCAGGCGGCATTGGTGCTCACGGCAGACGAGGCTCTTGCCAAGCAGGGGCTGGTCGCCGAGCTCGTGCTGAAGATTTCTCGAGTAAAGGTATCAAGTATTGGCGACCGCCTAACTGTAGAGCGGCAAAGGCTGGCGATAAGCGGAAAAGCGACCAAAGCGCAAATGAACGCGCAAGAGTCGCGAATCCACCAATTGCAAGGGCTTGCCAGGTTGAAAAAAGATCAGGTAGCCGCACTGAACGTGCGAGCCGGTACCAGCGGGGTCCTGCAGCAGATAACGGCTCAAGTGGGTCAGCAGGTCACGCCGGGTTTGAACCTCGCAAGAGTTGCCGATCCTGCCTCGCTCAAGGCCGAACTAAAGATTGCTGAGACACAAATCAAAGACGTAAAACTGGGCCAGCCAGTTGCAGTGGACACGCGCAATGGAGTTATCCCGGGACAAGTCTCGCGCATAGATCCGGCGGCACGTGAAGGCACTTTTGTGGTCGACGTTGAGCTAACCGGACCGCTGCCTGCAAGTGCGCGTCCTGATTTGAGCGTCGACGGCACCATTGAGCTCGAGCGTCTCACCAACGTTCTGTACGTCGGTCGGCCCGCCTTTGGTCAGGGACAACAAACTATCGGCTTGTTTCGCTTGAGCGCCGGAAGCAATGAAGCTGTGCGCACGCAAGTAATGCTGGGCCGCAGCTCGGTCAGCACGATAGAAGTAGTTAGCGGATTGCGTGAAGGCGATCAGGTGATCTTGTCCGATACTTCCGCGTTGGATAGCTATAACCGCATCCGCGTGCGTTAAAGGGAAGGGTAGCTTGCCATGCGGTGCAGCCGTCCAAACCGCAAGAGAATGGAGCCGGCCCGTTTTCCCAACTCCAATTCCTGCCAGGTCCCCCCGGTCCAACAAAGCGATATTGCTTTCAATTTCTTAGGAGACAACAAATGAGTTCAACCGATTCGCTGATTCACCTTGCAGACGTCAAGAAAGTTTTCTATACCGACGAGGTAGAGACCCACGCGCGTTCCGGTATCAACCTCGACATCAAGCAGGGCGGATACATCTCAATTGCCTGCCCATCCGCTTGTGGTACGTCGACACACCGGTCGATTCTGGGCTTACTCTATACGCCCAGCGGTCGTGAATACGTGCTCAAGCAGACCCCGGTTGAGAAGCTCTCTTTGTCTGAGCGGGCGCGCATTCGCAATCGTGAGGTCGGGTTCATCTTCCAGAGCTTCAATTTGATCGGGGATCTTTCGGTTTATGAAAACGTGGAGCTGCCGCTGACCTACCGGGGGATGAAATCCGGCGAGCGGAAGAAATGCGTAACTGAGGCGCTGGAGAGCGTCGGCATGGGCCATCGCGCCAAGCACTTGCCCAGTCAACTCTCCGGCGGCCAGCAGCAGCGCGTCGCAGTGGCACGCGCGGTCGGAGGTCAACCCAGCATCCTGCTGGCTGACGAGCCTACGGGCAATCTGGATTCAACCAACGGCGAAGCAGTGATGGAACTTTTGCGTGCGCTGCATCGCGGCGGTGCGACGATCTGCATGGTGACGCACGATGAGCGCTACGCGCAGCATGCAGATCGCATCGTGCACCTATTTGACGGAGTCATTGTTAAAGAAGACGCCGGAGTTAGTCCAAACGAAACGCTGATTGCGAAGGTTGCTTAACCTTTCGGTAGTCGGCGTAATACTCGGTGAGGAATCATCTGGATGAACCTTCCCTAACGTTCACACGAACGCTGATAATTCAACTCGAGGAGGCAAAAATGACGCGAGATGACGAAGAAGATAATACCATCTATAAAGTGGTGGTAAATCACGAAGAACAATACTCAATCTGGCCTGGCCAGAGGGAAAATGCGCTTGGCTGGAGCGATGCCGGCAAGAGCGGGTTGAAATCGGAGTGCTTGGCCCATATCAAGGAAGTATGGACTGATATGCGGCCGCTCAGTCTGCGACAGGCGATGGCGCAGCCAAAAGGAGTCGCTTGAGGCTCGCCGAGCTGCTCGCCTGTCTCCATCGTCCCCAATTCCGCCTGGAACTAAGTGGAACATGAGTACCGTCAATAAAACCATTCCCTGGCTCGCCGGTTCCAAACCGAATCCGGCTGCGGAGCTGAGACTGTTCTGTTTCCCATATGCAGGGGGCGGAGCGCTCACTTATCGATATTGGTCCAAGCACCTTCCGGCGCACGTTGAAGTTTGCGCCGTTCAACTTCCAGGGCGCGGCAGCCGTCTGCTCGAACCGCCTTTCACGCAGATGGAGCCGCTTGTGAAAGCAATCCTGCGCGAGCTGCGCTCCTATTTAGATATGCCGTTCGCTTTCTTTGGGCACAGCATGGGTGCGATTATCAGTTTCGAGCTCGCCCGTTTGTTACGACGTGAGCACGCCGCGTTGCCGGTCCACTTGTTCGTTTCGGGCCGCTCCGCGCCGCAACTCTCTAAACCCAGGACACCCACCTATGGGCTCGCCAATGCAGAATTCATGGAGGAGCTTCAGCGTCTAAAAGGCACGCCGCCAGAGGTGCTCAACCACCCTGACTTGATGCAGTTTGTCATGCCTCTTTTGCGTGCTGATTTTGAGCTTATCGAGACTTACACTTACAAGTACGAGCCTCCCTTGAGTATTCCGCTGACAGCGTTTGGCGGTTTAGCGGATCTGGAGACCAGTCGGGAAAGTCTTGCCGGTTGGCGCGCGCAAACCACTGCGGAATTCTCGCTGCGGATGTTGCCTGGTGACCACTTTTATTTGACCTCCAATGAAGAACCCCTGCTGTCTGTACTGGCACGGGAACTCTATAGCGACCAACTCCGAAAACGAGAAGACGTTCAGCACCAGGCCGCTGTGCCGCGTTTGCTGTTTTGATTAGGTGCAAGAACGTTCATAGACTCCTGATAAATCTGGCAAACCTGACGCACCTCACGCACTGATTTTCACCGGACAGCTAATTATGGAGAACGTTAACCCTTCCGCGACTTGCGGTCTGCCCACAGAGGTCTCGACGTTTAGACCTTTGAACGAAGGTATCCTGTCTGCCATTGGGAATACTCCCTTAATTCGTTTGAAACGAATCCTCCCAGACATTGACTTCAAGCTATACGGCAAATTCGAAGCTCTGAATCCTGGGGGAAGTTCCAAAGATAGAGCTGCGATCAGCATCCTCGAGCGTGGTCTCGAGACCGGTATTATTCGATCCAACACGATTGTCGTCGAATCAAGTTCCGGTAACATGGGCATCGGCCTGGCCCAGGCCTGCTCCTATCTGGGACTACAGTTCATTTGTGTGGTCGACGCAAAGACCACTTCGCAAAATATCAGCCTGTTAAGAGCCTACGGAGCAGAAGTAGAAATCGTCTCAACGCCGGATCCGCAGACAGGCGAATTCTTGCTTGCACGGATCGAACGGGTGCGGTCCCTGCTTACCTCGATTGAAAACAGCTTCTGGCCCAACCAGTATGCGAACATTCACAACGCCCTCGCTCACCACCGGACGATGGGCGAGATCGTGACGGCGCTCGACGGCGAAGTCGACTACCTTTTCTGCGCTGCAAGCACTTGCGGAACGTTAAGAGGATGCGCCGATTACGTGCGTGAACATGGGTTGCGGACGAAGATTTATGTCGTTGACGCCGTCGGTAGTGTGATTTTCGGCAGTCCCAAATCCAAGCGTTTAATACCCGGCCACGGCGCAGCCATCGTCCCTGGACTCTATCGACCAGGACTGGCCGCTCGATGCATTCACGTCACAGACTTGGATTGCGTGGCCGGATGTCGCCGGTTGGTCCGGCGCGAAGCGATTCTGGCCGGCGGCTCGTCGGGCGGCGTGCTTAGCGCGATTGACTCTGTCAAAGATCAGATCCTTCCGAATTCAGTTTGTGTCGCCATTTTTGCCGACAGGGGCGAGCGCTATCTCGACACAATCTATTCTGATTCGTGGGTGAACGAACATTTCGGTGATGTTTCACATTTATGGGAGCAGTCAGTAGAGGCTGAATCATGCGTGATGGCGACATATTAATTCTGAAAGGACATGAAGTCCTTTCGCTCCTGACAGGCCGAGAGCTTGAGCTTATTGAAGCCGTGCGGATGGCCTACATAGCGCACGCCGCTGGGGCGAGCTCGCTGCCCCGATCGACGTTCTTGAACTTCGCCGGGCAGCCGAAAGATAGAATCATCGCCTTACCGGCTTATCTCGGTGAAGAGTTCGGAGTGGCGGGCATCAAATGGATCGCATCGTTCCCGGGAAATCTGGAACAGGGAATGGACCGCGCGTCAGCGGTCATCATTTTGAATTCACCTCGAACGGGTCGTCCCGAAGCCTTCATTGAAGGCTCAATTATCAGTGCGAAACGCACGGCCGCGAGCGCGGCGCTGGCCGCGCGAACTCTACTCTCGGGCCAACGCGCGACGACTGTCGGCCTACTCGGTTGCGGCGTCATCAACTACGAAATCGCTCGCTTCATTCTCGCAGGTTGCTCCGGCGTCGAAAGATTTATCGTGTCCGACATTGACGAGCACCGTGCCGTTCGATTCAAAGATAAATGCCGGCGCCTTTCTGAACGGATTACGGTCGAGGTCGCAAAAGATTTTCACACGGTGCTGCGCGAGGCGAAACTCGTCTCGCTCGCCACTACCGCCATTCAACCGCACATCACCGATATCTCGGAGTGCCAGCCGGGCAGCACCATCCTCCACATATCGCTGCGAGATTTGTCACCCGAAGTGATTCTTGGAAGTGACAATATTGTGGACGATGTGGACCACGTCTGCCGCGCGCAAACTTCGGTTCATCTCGCCGAGCAGCTAACAGGCAGACGCAACTTTATCCGCTGCACGCTCGCAGACGTTCTCACCGGGAGAGCTACTCCGCGAAGGGATGCCGAAAGTATCTCCGTGTTCAGCCCGTTCGGGCTCGGTGTGCTCGATCTCGCTGTTGCCAAACTCGCTCGCGATTTAGGGCTCGCAGAGAATCCGGAGAGGATCATCACTTCGTTTTTGCCAGCCGCGTGGGCGACGCGAGATTAGCCACGCTTCCCCCCAGCATTTGTTCACAGTTCAACCCCGCCACATTGCACAGCGCCTCGACACAGTCACCCAAATACTCTGCGAGGGAACGGTCGAGAGATAGCAGAGGGGCGCGCAGAGGAAAGGACCGTAAATGAGCCCGAGACCAAAGCTCGATTGCATAGTGATTGGTTATAACGAGGTGCCGTTTGAGCGGTACGAGAGTTTTCTGAGGAACTATGGTGAAGACACCGAGGCTTATCGTGATCTGAAATTCAGCTTCGTCAACATCGACGGGACGAAGATGGATTACATGGGCCTGATGAACCACAGCCTGAGCCTCGCCAAAGCTAACGGCGACGGTCCGACCCCGCTTGCAGAGTACAAGTCGGGCGACCTACCGAGCCTGGCTGCCGCCTACTTGACGAACTTCCTGCGCAATCACGGTCACACGGCGAGCTATATCAACCTCTTCCAGAGCGAAAAAGAGAAGCTAATCGAGTACCTTGCCCAGGATCCTTACTGTGTAGCGATAACGACGACGTTCTACGTCGTCAACCTTCCTGTCAATGAGATGGTCGAGTTCATCAGGGAGCATAACCCGCGGGTGCGGATCGTAGTCGGCGGTCCCTTAGTTTCCAACCACGCGCGACAATCGCCGGGTGATACCCTCAAGGCCGCCCTCGTGGACATGGGGGCGGATATTTACGTCCTTGAAGGACAGGGCGAACTGACGCTCGCCAACATCGTGGAATGTCTCAAGAACGGCGGCGACTTAAAGAGCGTTCCCAACATTGTCTATTTTGAAAACGATCAGTTGCAGCGCACGAAGGTTGTTCCCGAGAACAACTCGCTGGATGAGAACTTCATCGACTGGCGCTCGTTTCCTGACGAGCAACTTGGAGCGAGTCTCCAGATGAGGACAGCGCGCAGTTGCGCCTTCAAGTGTTCCTTTTGCAACTATCCGACCCGCGCCGGGGCCCTGACCCTCTCCAGCATAGACGTCATCGAGAAAGAACTCGATTCGATGCGCGCGCTTGGTAACGTGGAGAACGTCATCATCATAGACGATACCTTCAACGTTCCTTACCCACGCTTCAAGGACATTTGCCGCATGATGATCAGGAAGAATTATCAGTTCAACTGGTTCTCTTACTTTCGTTGCAGTAACTCGGATGAAGAAGGAATAGAGTTGATGGCGCGTAGCGGCTGCAAAGGGGTATTTCTCGGTATCGAGTCAGGTTCTCCGACCATCCTTGAGAACATGAACAAGTCTGCAACTATCGAGAAATATGGCAAGGGCATCGAAATGTTACGCAGGCACGGCATCATGACTTTTGGATCTTTCATCACGGGCTTCCCCGGTGAGACAGAACAAACCGTACAGGAGACGATTGATTTTATACGGGAAACAAAGCCCGATTACTATCGCTCGCAGATGTGGTATTGCGAGCCCGGCACCCCCATTCAGAACGAACGCGGCAAGTACCAGATTGAAGGCGAAGGCTTCGTCTGGAGCCATGCCACGATGGATAGCCTGCAGGCGATGGATCATATAGACAAGATGTTTCTCACGATAGACGAATCGCTTTGGCTTCCCCAGTGGTCATTCGATTTCTGGACAATTCCATATTTTATTGGTCGCGGATTTTCCTTCGACCGTTTCAAGTCGTTTATGACGCAGGCGCACAAGATGTTGAGATTGGAGATTGCGTCCGTACCAGAACGACAAAAACAGAATCTTCAGCACGGCTACCTGCAAAACATCGTGGAGCAGGCGAGGAGTTGGTGAACTCCCGAAGTTGAGAACAATGCGGGTCCGTTTAGAAACGGACTTATCCACCCTGCCGACTACATCACTGACCTGGATTCAACAGCTTCATTTACACGCCGATTGACTTGATGCGGAGCGAGGCGGACCAGTCCGCTTCCTAACGGCCTGCAATTCTTTCGCCCTCTCCCTCGTTCCAGGCCGCGGATACTAGAGGTTTCAATGGTCACAACAATAAACGAGTCTCCATATATCGCGACCAATACCATAACAAACACTTCAACGCTGGTAGATCTGCTGCGTTACCGTGCCGTGGTACAGGCCGAGCAGACCGCGTACACGTTTCTCCTTGATGGCGAGTTGGAGGAGGTTAGTCTTAGTTACGGAGAATTGGACCGGCGGGCGCGCGCCATCGCGGCTTCGCTGAATGCCGCGGGTATAACGAGCGGGCAGCGAGCCTTGCTGCTTTATCCGCCCGGGCTGGAATTCACCGCGGGTTTCTTCGGTTGTTTATACGCGGGCGTAGTCGCAATTCCGGCCTATCCTCCCGACCCGGCGCGCCTCAACCGGACGCTGCCGCGACTTCAGGCCATCATCGCCGACGCAAAGGCAGTTATCGCGCTCACCACTTCGCCGCTACTGGCACTCGCGTCGAAACTCTTTGAGCAAGCCGGCGATCTCAAAGCTCTGCGCTGGTTGGCGTCAGACGCTTTGCCGGAAGGAATCGAGCAAGAGTGGCAACCGGTGGAAGTGACGAGCGATACGCTGGCTTTCCTGCAATACACTTCAGGCTCGACCGGTGATCCCAGGGGCGTGATGTTGAAGCATTCACACTTGCTTCATAACGCTTCTTTAGTTCACCACGGGTTCCAACACACGCTGAGTGACAAATACTTTTCGTGGCTTCCCACATTTCACGACATGGGTTTGATGGTTGGTGTGCTGCAGCCGCTTTATGCCGGCATTCCCGCCGTCCTCATGTCTCCGGTTGCTTTCCTGCAACGCCCGATTTTGTGGCTTCAGGGTATCTCGCGTCATCGCGCGACGACGAGCGGCGGACCAAACTTCGCATACGACTTGTGCGTGCGCAAGACAACCCCTGAAGAGCGGGAGGCGCTCGACTTGAGCTGTTGGCGAGTCGCTTTCAACGGCGCCGAGCCAGTGCGCGCGGAAACTCTAGCAAGGTTCGCGAAAACCTTCGCGTCTTGTGGTTTTCGCCACGAAGCTCTCTATCCCTGTTACGGACTGGCCGAAGCGACATTGATCGTCTCCGGCGGCGACCCTACCAGCTTACCCGTCGTCCAAACTTTCGATGCCAATGCTCTTGGCAACAGACGCGCGATTGAAGTCGCGGCGAGCGCAGAGAATGCCAAATGCCTGGTTAGCTGTGGACGCGAATTGAAAGATCAGCGTGTCCTGGTTGTCGATACGGAAACCCTGAGTGAATGTGCGACGGGTCAGCTGGGCGAGATTTGGGTAGCTGGTCCAAGCATCGCCTCCGGCTATTGGGAGCGACCCGCGGAGACAGTGCAGACGTTCGGGGCCTATCTCCTGAACACCGGACAAGGTCCGTTCCTGCGTACCGGTGACACGGCGTTCATGCATCAAGGCGAACTTTTTATCGCTGGACGCCTTAAAGACCTCATTATCATTCGCGGACTTAATCACTACCCGCAGGATATCGAACTGACGGTCGAGACTGCGCACCCGGCCCTGAGGCTCGGATGTTGCGCAGCCTTCTCGATTGAGATTGACGGCGAGGAACGGCTGGCAGTGGTGCAAGAGGTAGACACACGGCAGGAACCTGATTTCGAGGTGCTCATCGCAGCTATTCGTGAAGCGGTTTCAAAAGAGCACGACCTGAGGATTCAAGCCGTGACTTTGATTAAGCCCGGCGCGATTCCCAAAACTTCCAGCGGCAAGATTCAACGTCACGCGAGTCGCGAAGGGTTTTTGAAAGGTACTTTTGAGACGTTGGCCCAATGGCAGGCGGAGGCGCAGATCGCAGAAGATTGCAGTGCGGCTGTGCCCGAACCGCCC